>Ga0182008_10000236_pt1 | contig 42988 bp, 52 predicted proteins | sample Sormic07211129_1_FD_120482 | JGI IMG/M metagenome (GOLD analysis project Ga0182008, IMG submission 120482) | Rhizosphere microbial communities from Sorghum bicolor, Mead, Nebraska, USA - 072115-129_1 metaG | ecosystem: Host-associated > Plants > Roots > Rhizosphere | place: USA: Nebraska...
GAGTCTTTCAATGCGAAAATAAAAAACTTCAGATTGCAATTAAGAGGTGTGCGGGATAAAGCATTTTTTCTGTTCAGGTTGTCTAAACTTTTTGCCTAGCCCCCAAGTTTTGAGATTGATCCACTTTAATTTTGAAAGTGATGTTTATTTAAAATGACATTAAGAAAATTTACGTCATAAAAAAATCCCGAAGAAATCGGGATGAAAAGTGAGCCAACTACGGGACTTGAACCCGTGACCTCTTCCTTACCAAGGAAACTAAATAAACCCACAACAAACTGGATAGCAATTATTTAAAAAATTATATTTAGATTTGTCGGAAATAAATCTGAATTATTTAAGAAATAAGTTCTTAATAAATCCGTAAAAACACGGAGAATTTTAATAAGAAATTTTATATTTTTATCCACTTCATAATGAATTAAGTTAAGTCCTTTGAGATAAACTCAAAGAAACGTTATTTTGCTTTTAGTTAATAACAACTTAATTTACTAAAAATGAAAAAACTATTTTTCGCAGTAGCTGCGATTTTACTTTTGTCGTCGTGCAGAAATAACGACATTGAAAACGTTCAGGATGATTTTTTTCCTGAAAAATTAATAAACAATGAAAAACCAAAAACTGAATCAAGAGACTCTCTCCCATCAGGACCATCACTTCCAGGAAGCGACACAGGAATCGGCCCAATTGTCGTTACGCCACCAAAATAATTTTTTATTTAAAATATTTAGCAGAAGCAAATCAGCTGCTTCTGCTTTTTTTTCAAAAATTAAAAATTCATCCACTTACAAGTTTTACAATAAAAATAAAGCTACTATTTTCCTTATTATATCAGGATTATTGCTTTACACTGAAAATATAATTGAATTATTTATTAAGCTAGATTTTGAAGTCCCAGCGTTTGGCGCGTTTAGAAACTTTGTATATGCAATGGCAATACCTTTTTCAGCGATTATTATAATGTTTGCTTCACGAATGAAACCTTTTAAACTTGCATATATTGTTCCTTTATATGCTTACATGAACATGATTATAGGTAATTTAATCTTAGTTCTTGATTTTAAAATATTTCAGTTTTGGTGGTATCGTTTACTTATATTAGGCACTGTTGTACCTGTTTATTGGATCTTAAACCGGACAATAAAACATTATGATGCTAAAGATCGTGAAGAAAAAGCAAAAGACAGACTATTAAGAACATACCAATCACAATATGACGAAAAATAAAACATTACATCACCAGTTTTTAGAAGAAATCGACAAAATGATGTTGATTGCTGATAAACAGCTTGAAACAAAAATCATAACTCATAAGGAGTATAGAAGTATAATGTACCTTTTGATTGATAAAACGGAAGAATATATAAAAAAGCTTGAGAAAGCAGAATTACCGAAAATTGATATTAAGAATTACGAAAATATAGATTTATTCAACCTTACCAATATTATGTTTTGTACCAGTTGATTTTTCTCGCTCTAATAATTCAATATCTAAATCTCTTAAAACATTAATGGCCAACTGCAATTGTTTACGCAGAAGGTCATTTTTCTTTTTATCTTCTACACTATCTTTCTGCATCTGAGTCATTGTTTCCTTCAATTGCTCATTCTTTTTACTAATTTCCTTGAGTTCAGAAAAAATTTCTAATAGTAATTCTTTCTCAGAGATTAGTGGTTCGCTTTTGAGATATTCAGCAGTAATATCGTTTAGGACATCTTCTTTTGGATAATCTGAAAGAACTTCGCGCAAAGCTAATTCATAAAACCTCTGCTTACTATCTGGAATTTCTCTTCCATTTTCTACAGCAGATAAAGTCTGAAAAGCTATACCCATCTTTCTAGCCATATCTTTTTGAGTTAATTTCAAAGTATTTCGAATAGCTAAAATTTTATTACCGTCTATATTCATATCAGAATGTTCTCAATTGCGTAATTTTATTAGATTGATAATCAATTTCTTACATTTAAATTAACGCATTTGCGTTAATTTTTATTTAAATATTCGCAAATGTGAACTATATTTGTATAGAAATAATATACAATTTGTATACAAAGATAAAGAAAATGAACATTAAAAATGAACTTCTCGACCTTATTTTATCCACTCCGAGACATTTTGCAGCTGTTTATCTTCTAATCAACAATAAAGATGTCGTAGAAGTTAAACCCTATGCTTTACAAAAGCAACTGGAAAGAAGATATAAAACTGCGAAACAAAATATCGCAATTGTTGATTATTTGCGAAAAGAGGGTTTTAAAGATGTTGAAATATTTGAATACTAAAAAACTAAGATATGTTGACTATCCCAGAAGGTTACAAAATGGTTCCCGTTGAACTCTACGAAAAATTCATGAGAAATCTTGAGTGGATAGATATCGCAGAACCAACGTTGGCGGAAGTTGCTGCATATGTAGAAATCAGTACTGAAAAAATAAGGGCTGATTTAAAAAAATACGATTGTCCACTTCGAAAAACCTATGAAGGAAGCAAGGGCAAAGGTAATCAGTCGAGATTTCATAAACCGTCAGTCGAGTTGTACAAAAACTGGCTGATTAAAAGATAAAACAGCACTTCACGAAAGAGATTTTATTCTTCGATAATATTAATTGTGTTAATCATTATTGTCTCATAAAGCAAAAATCTTAATCAGCGCAGAAGTTTGAAGTGCTTTCATATTATTTTTTTGATTTGGTGGGCAGTTTCCACGGTAAAATTTGGAAACTGCTTTTTTAGAGGGAAGCGTGAGCGGTCTCGCTGAGTGAAAGGAAATTCTCAACGAACTTGAAAAGTACAATAAGTAGAGTTTTGGTAAGAATAGACCACAAAAACAAGGGTTCGACTCCCTTCTTCTCTACAATACTCATGTCTAATGAGTTTTCATGGTTACTAGTTTTTTACCCGACTGACAATGTCGGTCGGGTTTTTTATCAAAACAATTTAAATTTCAAATATTATGTCAAAAAAACCACTTTCATTTTACGGACAGATCAATTATACCGATCTAAAAGCTGCAATGATGTCCGGACATGTAAAAATGCAAAAAGTACAGACTAAAGATGGTGAGAAAATCTTTGTAGATGTCAACCTCTGGGTTCACGAAGAAGCAGATCAATTTAACAACAATGCTGCGATACAGGCTTCATTAAAAAAAGAAGCTTTTGAAAACGGAGTTAAAAACACTTTTTACATAGGGAATTTAAAATACCAAACTGTGAAGAATGCTGAAGCTACGCAGGAAGATGTTGAAAAAGTAGTTACAGGTGATGACGATGATGATTTACCATTTTAATACGCAATAATGACTCCCGAAGTTCGTGCTTTTGTAGAAAACTACTCCAAAAAGCCAAATCCTAAATTGAGTATTGCCCAGTTTTTTAAAACCCATAATCATGAGATTTGGAAAACGTGCTTTGATTGCGGTGACCATTTCGATATCAGGAAAGAACTTCACCACGACCGATGCCCAAGTTGTAAATCTAAAAATATTAAATAATCATGAAAAAACAATTCTCAGAAATGACACTAGCGGTTTGCTGGTGGATTTTAACAGCCGTATTCATTTTTTATTTAATCCTAAAATACATTCCCAATGTCTCAGCAAATTAAAAATTTAAAAGAACATATTCAAAAAGCATTTTCAGATGCAGAATCTACGGAATTCTTAGAAAGACAAGTTTTAAAATCAAAACTTAGATTTTCTGAAAGCTTCGTTGAAAACATGAATAAAAACCCGAAAGCAAATTTCCGTGAATGGTCTGAAAAACTCATTGAAACATTCAACATTCATTCTACGGTTGCTCATGAATTACAGGTTATCGGAATTTCACTTTTGGCTTTGGATGCCTTAGAGCACGATATTACGAATGTGTATGTAAAATTTATAAACGATTCTGAAAAAGAATAGAATGAAACGCATCAACGCCAGGCAATACAAAAAGCTCGTAAAATTCTGCAAAGAAGTTTTTCGGAAAGATAAATACATCTCTTCACGGCTTTTTAATCTAAAAATTCAACAGGAACTTTCATCGATGTCTACACGCTACCGCAGAAACATGCTGAGCTTGCAGTTCATCAAAGAAAAAAACGGACTGATCTTTCCTGGTGAAGCGCTATTCTTTTTAAAACTTATCGATTATCAGAACATCAACAGACTGATGAAGCTTGGCGAAGTGATCATTATAGAAAAAAAAATAAAATACATCCAAAAACCCGGCATCACTACGCTTCACAATTTCCCAGATCACTGGAAACTCGAAAGCAAATCGAGAGGGGTTTTAATTTTTAATGTGGATTATAATTTATGATAGTATTAACACCAATCTCCGGAGGTAAGGACAGTCAAGCTGCTACTCTTTGGGCAGAAAATAAATTTGGCTTAAAAAGTCTAATTGGCGTTTTCTGTGATGTCAAATGGGAAGCTGATGAAACATACTTACATATCGATTACTTTACTCAAAAGCTTGGTATTAATTTCAAGGTATTGACATCTAAAAAATATGATGGCATGGTTGATTTAGCTGTTAAAAGAGGTCGTTTTCCTTCAACTACCGCTCGTTTCTGTACTGAAGAATTAAAGATATTTCCTATGATTGATTATATTTTAACACTGGAAGATCACATAATTGTAGTTGATGGTATCAGGGCTGATGAAAGCGCAAAACGGTCAAAGATGGAAGCAGAATGCAGATATTTCAAATACTATTTTGAACCATACCAAACTAACACAATGATCGTAGAATCATTTGCAGATAATCCTCCGGTATCTCTCAATCAAAAGAAAAAATTAAAGAAGGCTCAAGATCGGTTATTAATTGGTAAAGATGATCCTAAATATTACACTTACAGAAAGAAAGATGTTTTTAAATGGTGTGAAAAGTACGATGACAGCGTAATTAGACCATGCTTTCATATGACAGGTGATGAAGTTATATACTATTCTTTAAATCGTGGTTATGACATTAATCCGAGATATAAAAGAGGCTATAAACGGGTTGGATGTGACCCTTGTATAATGGAAGATATTCCAAGTATTACACTTACCGTAAAAGAATCCCCTTTAACTATAATCAAAGTAAAATATGCCGAATTAAAAGCCAATTCCTCATTTTTTCCACCAGATAAAATACCAAAAAGGTATCATAGTAAAGTAGACAAAAAAGGTAAATCATATCCTACAATGGGCGATGTTGAGAGATACATCAATGATAAAACCGCTACGCCTGATATGTTTATATCAGATCCGGTATTCAAATGTAGATCACATTACAATATTTGCGAATAACCATGTCAAAAATATCCCAAAATACAATCAACGCAATTCAGGACGTACCACTTTCATCGGCGTTCAGAGGTTTTGTGGAACTTAAAAAAGCAGGTGCCGTACAAAAAGGTATATCGCCATTTTCAGACGAAAAAACGGGAAGCTTTGTCGTTTCTGATGCAAAATCGATTTGGAAATGTTTCTCAACAGGAAAGTCAGGTAAAGATTTAATTTCCTTTATCAGAGAAAAAGAAAATCTGGATTTTCGTGCTGCTATAATGAAAGCCGCTCAGGAGCTCAATATCATTGTTTCTTATGAAGAAGAAACCAAAGATGCAAAAGAAAAGCGTGAGAAAAACGAGATCCTGCAAACCATAGTCAATAAGACGAACAATTCGTACATCAAAAACTTCAAAAACCTAGCTTCAGAACATTGGGCAAAAGTCTACATGATACAGACCCGAGGTTTTAGTGAAGAAACTCTGGAGCATTTCGATATTGGTTTTGCTTTTGAAGGTAATCGCCTCACTCCAATTTTAAAAAATGAAGGTTTGCTTCAGGATGCTCTCGAGCTCGGCATCGTAAAACAAAATGAAAGCAACGAAGCCAATCATTATGATTTTTTTCGAGACAGAATAATTTTTCCAGTTTATAATCACAGAGCCTTTCCGGTTGGGTTTTCCGGTAGGTTAAATCCTGAGAATTTGGACAAAAAAAGTCCAAAATATCTCAATTCAATAGAATCGCCGATCTTCCATAAAAAAAATACACTCTACGGATTTAACCTGGCAAAAGAAGGTATTCGTTTTTTCGGATATGCCATTTTAGTAGAAGGTTCTACAGATGTCATGAGAATGCATCAGGTTGGCTTCAACAATACCGTTGCGACGATGGGAACAGCTTTGTCTGCAGAACAGATTTCGCTTCTTAAAAAACAAACCAATAAAGTAGTAATCTTCCGCGACAGCGACGAAAACGAAGCCGGTCAAAAAGCAGCGAAAAGAGATATCGAACTTCTTCTGAAAAACGGTCTTATGGTCGATATCATCGTTCCTGAAAATGTAGGTGAAGATCCCGACACTATCGGCCAGAAGATGGGAAAAGATTCTATTTCCTACATTTCTGCACTCATGCAGGATGCCGTTATTTTTTTGATTAAAAATAAATATGCTGAGCTGACAAAAGATATTCTGCCCGATGCAAAAAAGAAAATCATTCTTACACCGCAAATCAAAAAGAATTTCGTTGAATACATTGTGAAAAACATGATGCTCATCGAAACAAGTGTTGACCGAAATTTTTACATTAAATATATATCAGATTCTTACAAAGGCGATGTTTCGGAAAAAGACATCAATGATACCATCAAAGCTATTGAAGAAGATCAAAAAACAAAAAACGTAAAAACAAGCTGGGTAGACGAATATTCATTTGTGCTTCCGGAATATGTGACCTGTGAATTGAAAGACGTCTTGAAAGATATCAAAGAATACGGAATCTTCCAGAGTGACAACAGAATTTTTGCAAAAGTAGGTTCGAGCGAGCCGTATTATTTTAATGAAATTTCAAATTTCAATATCGAAATCGTACAGCACATGCAGGATGAAAAGTTTCCGATGAAACTAATCAAAGTATGTAATATCCACGGCATTGAAAAGATTTTTGATGTAAAATCAGATCTGATCAATACTTTGCAGTCATTCAAAAATGTAGTTACCGCTTTCGGAAATTTCTTTTTTTCCGGTTCAGCCGCCAATCACGAGAATTTACTGAAATATCTTTTCGATAAAATGGGAAACGGCCGAAAGATAGACATTCTTGGCTGGCAACCGGAAGGCTTCTGGGTTTTTAACAACAAAGTCATTATTCCAGGTGTGCGAGAAGAAATTCTTAATAAAGAAGGACTTTTTAAATACGATGGTGAAAGCTATTATATTCCTTCCGCCAATAAGAACTATGAGAAAAACATGTTCGCTTTCGGTCCACAGAAGAAATTTAAATCGACACCTTCTGAAATATCCGCAGCTAATTATTTTAATCAAGTTTACAAAGTGCACCGTGAGCATGCCATTACAGGAATGCTTTTTGGAGTTGCTTCTTTGTTTCAGGATATCGTGGTGCATTACACGGGCTTTTTTCCGATACTTTTTTACTTCGGTCCCGCATCTACAGGTAAAGATAATTTGGCAGAAGCTATTCAGTCACTTTTAGGCGTTCCACAGACCGCGATTCAGTTGGAAGGTGGAGCATCAACTATTAAAGCACAGATCAGGGAATTTTCGCAGTTCAACAATGGTATTTCTCAGCTTTCTGAATACAAAAGAGGAAATCCACAGCTTGACGGTGTTTTGAAAGGACTTTGGGACAGACGTGGTTACAAGCGTGGTTCCATAGAATCGAGAGTAGCGACCGATGAAATTCCGATTTTATCATCAACTATCTTAACAGGAAACGACTATCCCGATGCTGAAGCTTTGATCACCCGTTGTTTGTGGGAAGAAATGAAAGTACAGGAATTTGACGAAGAAGCAAAAATAGAATACAACAAACTAAAAGATGTCATCAAAAAAGGAATCTCCGGAATCTCTGATTATTTTATCAACAAAAGATCCTATTTCGAAGAAAACTTTCTGGAAACCTTCAGAAGCAATGTCAATCTTCTGAATGATCTCGATGCTTTCAAAGACACAACATCAAGAATTATTTCCAATCTATCGGTAATTCTCAGCATTTACAAAATGTTTGAGAAAGAAAACTTCTTCCCATTCGGACAAAGTGAAATCATCAGACACTTTGCATCGATGGTCGATAACCAAAAAAGAAAACTGGCATCTGCATCACCATTCATCAAATTCTGGGATTGCTTCATTATGTGTATGAGAGGTAATGTGACCGATAGATTGATTGTGAATGTTGATATAAGAATCGACGGTGCAACGTTGCTTTTCAATTTTAAAACTGCTTTTATGAAGATCCAGAGAATGTGGATCGCTCAATATAGCGAAGCCGCTCCGGATCAGCGGAAGATGAAGGAGATATTAAAAGAAGATTCTTCATTCATTGCTGAAGGTGTGAAAGCCCGGGTAGATAAAACAGGAACGCCAACATCTGCATTTTCTGTTGATCTTTCAAAATTAGGAGCAATACACGGCGATTTGATGCATCAGGTAAATGTACAGCTGAATCAGGACACTTTGTTTGGCGATGGTAATAAAGATAAAGCAAATAAAAACGAAGAAAAAGACCATACACTTTTTGATGACGAGGAAGAAGATGATGATTTGGTGCCTTTCGCCGCTCGTTAAAGCATTTTTTTTTAAAGCCTTTAAGATAAAAAACGCTGACAACCCTATTTTTTTTCGTCTACAATTTCTACAAGGGTTTAAAGTATTATAAATAAAGGATTTAGTATGTAGAAGTAGTTGTAGAAATTGTAGAAAGTTGTAGAAACTTAAAAATATATTTCTACAAATTTCTACAAACATAAAATAGAATATAAATTTTCAATACTGTAAAGTACTGTAAATAAAGGTTTTTAAGTGTTTGTAGAAAATGTAGAAAATGTAGACGAAGATTTTACCACTTGTAGAATAAAAACAATTTAAAATTTAAAATACATGAGTAAATTAAAACTAAAAGACAGTGAAGGCTATCCATTAACTGTAGAACAATTTAGAGGGTCTGAAGAAAGATGTGTCATGCTTCACATCGAAGACAAATTTTATCCTGCATTTGAAAAAGCTGCTTATAGAGCATACGTTCGGTTTATCAGAGTTGATCAGTGTGAAAAATCTGATAATCCTGCTGGAGAAACAAAATTTTACACAAGACACCTTCTTGAAAGAGATCTATTCAGATTAGGAAGGTACTTCGAAGAGGAAAAATTCAAAATGAAATTAACCTAACAATGTTCCCAAAACACAACATCCTTCCCGCAGACGGCGATCATCCGCTATTTAAAGAGGCAGAGCAAAAAGGAATTGGTTTTTCGCCTTTGCCTTTCTGTGAGTTTTTCCAAGGCATGGAAGTGCTAGAACTTTATGGTGAAGAAACGGTGCAGTATGTTTTCGGCGTGTATGCGTGCGGTCGTTTGGTTGGTGCGCTGTATTTTGGAGATTTGTATAATGATAAAAATATAGCACAAATCAAGAAACATTACCTACCGAAAACATGGGATGAGATTGATGAATATGTACAGACAAAAGTGGGTGTAAAATACAAAAAAATGCATCCAAGCCAGTACGCTTTTGTTTTCGAAAAAGTTTTAAAAAAAATAGAATAAAAAATGAAAAAATTAATATCAATGACAGATTTTGTGGAAAATCTTAGAGATGAAATGACATCAAAAGGCGATTTAAATTTTAAAGAAACCAAAAATTATTTTGATAAAGTTTTCAATTACTCTGATTTCCTAAAACAGCCTTTAACGTTGGGAATGTTTGTACCAACGGATGAAAATGGAAATGTTTTCAACGAACCTAATTCCACAAATTGGCAAAACTTTACTGAATCAGGAAAATATAGAGATATTAAATTTCAAGAAGCAAAAGAAAAGGTTTTGTTTAAAGATGCAAACGTTAAACCTGTAGAAGATTATTATATTGTGAAAATAGGTAAAAGAGAGGTTTGGATTTCTTGGACTCATCGAACAATTGAAGATGTTCAACACATAAATAGAGCTTATGAGATGGATTTCGAACTCACAGAATCAGCATTAAAAAATTTCTCATGAAACCATCGATAGAAATCCCCGTAAATCCAGCTGTAAAAAAATATCTGGAAATAAAATTAGGAAAAGAATATCATCTTTCAACAGATGATTGGTTTGGTATCATGATTTATAATTTCCTCATATACAAATCGAATAAAAATTTTAAAATAACTCCGAAAAGAATATCAGATAACCCTTCCTTTTTCACAGTTTTTATTTCAGAAAATCAAGCTGAAAAAAATGGGATATCGCTTACCGAAAAACAGGAGATTTCAATCAATAATATGGTAGAGAAAATCTTCAGGGAGGAAATGTATAATCTGGCGATTTTAAATAAAACTCTATGTGAAATTGAGTATAGAGTTTCTATCAACTATTTTTTAGATTCTTTCGATATTACAGAAGATGATTTGTCATTCGACACGATCATCAAAGATTTTGACCGGAAAAAGTTTACCATGATGGAAAAACTTTATTTATAAATTTTACTTCGCCAAAAAATCCAAAAAATGCAAAACTTTACAAACATACCAGAAAGTTTCTTTCGTGAGTTGAAAGGTATTTTAGTTTTCGATAAATCAAAGATCTCTTATATCGACAATCTGAAAAGTAAATTTCCTAATCCAGAAGATGCACTTTATAAATTCTGCGTCGTTCCAGGTGATGCTTCCCGAAGTATACCGACGGAAATAGTTGCAGCAAATATCTCTTATGCACCAGATATTACAATGAGTCTTGTAGATCTTACTGTGCAAAATCGCGAACAATGGTACGAAGATCTTAATCGCTTCAATAAATTTGCTGTTATTCTCGTTTCCAATACGGAAATGATGATGCTCGGAAACGATAAGTTTCCACTCAGCATTACAATAAACGATAACATGAGTGATGACGGTTCAGGAAGCGATTCTTTTTCGCTTCGAGTTTACGGTGAAACGGTCATCGAGCCCAAAGTTTACAAAATAGTACCGAAATTCAAAGTCCTTTTCTTCATTCCAACAATCATATAGTTTTGTCCGTGAAATCAATACGATGCACGGAATCAACCAATATCTGAACCAGCCAATGATGATAGATCAGACGTACTTAATGTCTGTTTTATCATCATTGGTTTTGGGTTTTAAGACCAATTCATTTGAAAGCTCAGAAAAGATCAATCAAAAATTTACTGAGCAGATCAATGCACACATGACGATGATGGTCAACAAAGGGGCAACTCAGTTTCCGGTTGTGATCAATATCATCGGGCCAATCATCAAATATTCTGATTGGTACTATACCGGAACGCAAACAATTCTAAACATCTGCAAACATCTGGAAATGGATGAAAGAGTTTCCGGGGTATTATTCAACATCGACTCCGGTGGCGGAATGGGTGACGGAACTCCAGAATTAGCAGATTTTATTTTTAATATGCAGACTCCAACCATCGGTTATTCAAACGGAACTGTTTGTTCGGCTGCACTATATTTATTTGCAGCTTGCAAAAGAAAAGTAATGAGTCCGTATGCTAACAAAATCGGATCAAAAGGAGTTTACATTCCCTATTCCAATTACGAGGGTATTTTCACAAAGCTTGGTGCAGTAATTAAGGATATCTACGCTCCGGATTCTTCTCTTAAGAATTTTGCATGGAGACAAATGTCTGAAAACAACAATGATAAACCTTTTGAAGATTCAGCAAAAGAATTTAATGCAGTTTTCACGAATGACATTAAAAGGTTTTACGGTGATCAACTGAAAGATGACGGTAAGTTTTTCGAAGGTGAAGTTTATTCTCCACAGCAGGCGTTAGAAATCGGTTTAGTTGACGAGCTCGCAAGTATTGACACAGCATTAGAAATTTTTTAAAATATGAAATATCCAAAATTCACAGCACTTTTAGGATTATCGACGTTGAGTTTCCATTCCACTTTTGGAATCGGAAAAAATCACATTCGATTAACCGAAGAAGAAGCTCAAAAAATTGAGGACCATCTTGCTGCCCAAAAGCCCGATGAAAGTACTCAGTTATCAGAACTGCAGACAAAGTTTGATACACTTCAAAACAATTATAACACTTTGAATGAATCAAATACTGCCATTACCACAGCTTTAGATTCAGCTTTAGCCTTAAATGATCTTAAAGGTGAATTGGGAGCAACAGCTACTACCGACGAAGCAATCGCTTTGCTCGGAACAAAATGTCAGGAATATGGAAGTTCTGGTAACAGACATTCTTTTCCTAATAACGATGGAAACACACCGCCTGAAAATGGTCTTATCAACGGTGTTGTAGATATGAATGATGCTCACAATCAAATCGAATACTAATGGCAGCTAGAAATAATATCAATTTAGACGCAATCAAAAACGAAGTAATTCGTTACGGCGATGCAAATCCTACTGATTTACAGCGTGCAGTTTTGTCACCTGAAATCGTTTTAAATAAACTGAATCCTACACCGCTGGGAAAAGTAAAAGGAAAATGGACTTTTCCGTCGATCTTAATCGGTCACGTTGTTCAGAATTTCTCTGATAAATGGACGCCGTACGGAATGGCTCAATTCGTAGCGAAAGTGGCGAAAAATTTCCATATGAAGATGAACTTCCCAATCTTCCCATATGACGTATATGGAACATGGATTGAAAAAATGTATGAGGAAGATAAAAAACCTAATGAAATGCCGATCTCAAAATATATCATGGATACTGTTTTGCCTCCGGCTATCATCAATGATTTAAGTATTCTTTCGGTAAATGGGGTTTATGATGCGACACAGGTTGGAAGCACAACACCAACTTTCGGAAAAGCGATGAACGGTATTAATAAGATTGTTTCCGATATGGTTACTAATCTTACAGACCCCGTTTTCAAAATACCGACTGATGCCGCAGATAATATCGTTGACCGCGTTACTGCATTTGAAATGGCACTTCCACAACATGTAAAAGTAGATTTTATTGTCTTATCACTTTCAGAATTTAACCAGTATGTTTCCTTAAGAGAAACTCCTTCCGATAAGTATATTGATTTTAATGACCCAACCAAAGGGAAAACTAAATTTGGTAGAACAATCATCGGAATTCCTGGCAGAACTGAAGGAGAAATCATTGCTTGGGTTAGTGGAAACTTCTTCCGCCTTTATGACAGAAAAGATAATCCTGCAACTATTGACGATGTTCAAGTACAGGACTATATGGTTAAAATCTTCGCTCAGTGGCATTTGGGTTATGATTTCGCTGTAAATCAATATGTTTTTGTAGAAACGCAGGACGCTGATGACGAAAGAGGTTTGAATAATGCCGAACAAAACGGACTTTATTTCCCAGGTGAAACATTTGCTTAAAAATTAAATTTTATGTCAGGTAAAAATAACAAAGAAGCTACTCCTCTAACTGAGGAGCAGCTTTCACAAAAAGACGCTGAGCTTAACGAAAAAGAAACCAATCTTAAAAAGTTGGAAGAATCTCTTTCACAAAAAGAAATTGCTTTAACTGAAAAAGAAGAAGCATTACTTCTTAGAGAAACTGAGCTTAACGAAAAAGAAACCAATCTTAACGAATTGGAAGAATCTCTTTTAAAAACGGAAACTTCAGAAGCAACTCCGGAACCGGAGCCAGGTCTTGATTTTAAGATTGATAAGGAGAAATTTAAATTCAAAGATTCTTCACCAAAGAATTTTAGAATTGGCGGTAAAGTTTTATCGCAGGAAGAAATCGTAAAAGACAAAGCTCTTTTGCAAAAATTAATTAAAGGATCTCACATCGAAAAAATTAAGTAAACTATGCCAGACGAAGTATTAGACCCATGCTTTGGGGATGATTTAGCTGTAGAAAACATCAATCATTGCCCAAATGATGAAGTAGTAGCTGGGATGGCTACCAAACTTTATTACATTTTAGAACCGCATTTAGCAACTTATACTAAGCCTCCAAAGACTGGTACATATGAAGCTAAAGCAACGATTCCCAACACAGGATTAGTTCCAGTTACGGGAAAAGGTTGGAAAAAAATTGATGTTTTGGTCAACAAAAATCAATTACAAAACCTATCTGTAGGAAGTAGAGGAATTAAAAAACTGAAAGGGCAGATTGATATCTTTATTCCTGGTTTCAGAAAAAAATTAGTTGGTTTTCAAAACACTCATTTAAATACCAGACTCATTTTTGGAATGGCTGATTCTTCCGGTCAAATGTGGATTATAGGAAACAAAGACAATCCGTCTTTCTTCGAAAATCTTACGCTTGCTTCGGGTGACACAGATGAAGCAGAAGCTGGATTAACAGGTCAGATCATGGCAAATACTTCAATTTTTGCTTATGATGGTGATATGACAGTAATTGCAGATCCTACAACTCCGTAATTATGAAAGAGCATATTATTTTATCTGTACCAAAAAATTCTCAGGTAAGATCAGGAAACGGCACTATTACCGTTATCACGGAAGTTCCTGAGAATGCATTAGATTTAATCGAAGCGGGAACAACCTGGCTAATGTTCAAAGAATCTGCAAAAGAACCGTTAAAGAATCTTTCTGAAGAAAGACTGGTAAAAATAATTGAGATGTTGAAATCTCAAAAACGTACCAGGGACACCGGAATTGTGGAAATGGCTTTAGCTGAAAAGAAATCAGGCAAAACGGTTTCAGAATCAAAAAAAGAACAACCTGCAAAATAAGTATTAATTAAAAATTTAAAAAATGTCAGATAATAAAACAATTGGCGAACAAAGAGTAAGAACAGATTTTAACGTTTCGGGAGATTCTGTTATAGATCAAATCAAACAAAAAACTGCTGAATTAATCAATCTTTGTGAAGGATTAAAGGCGAAAGATCCAAGAACGGCAAGTATTGCTCAAACGGAATTTGAAACTGCAGCAATGTATGCCGTAAAAGCTGCAACAGCGTAAATATAATATTTGAATTTTAAATTGCAAAATCTCTCTCATTTTCGGGAGAGATTTTTTTAGATATGAATCGGCAAACGCATAAGGAATTAATTGAAATTTATCTTTCATCAGGCGGTGATGTGAAGAAAATACAATTGTATAAGTCATTCAGCCCTGCCAATCATGCGAAACTGAAGTATTTTCTTAAGCAAATTAAAATTGATCTTCCGGATGCAAAACCCGTGAAAATTGGCGCAAAAACCACTACAATTATTCCTGAAGCAAAAGACCGTAAAGGCATCTGGAATGATCTGATTTCGCAATATCCAATCGAACTGCATCAGGATTATCAAAACCGATATAAATACTGGTTGGAAGCGTGCAGTCTGAAAGTAGAACTCAACGCCGTTCACAGAAAAGATGAAAAAACCGCCTATGAACTGCAGGAAAAGATCATGTTTTGTTTTGAAAAAATGGACAAGGCGCAAAAGGCTTTACAACATTATCAGAACCACAAAAGAATTATTAAAACCGAAACAAAAACAGATTTCTCGCAACTTTCACCAATGGAACTTTTATTGAAAAGAAATTCAACCCGATCCAATATTAGCAAAAGAAACTCCACCATTGCAAGAATGGAAGCTATTCTTCCGAATGTTTCAGATCCCAATTTTAAACGAAAATTACATTCTCTTAATCGCAAAAAAGAGCAGCTGCAGGAATTGTTGAATGAGTTGGAAATTTTGGAGGCAATGGTTGGTAATTAGTATATTTGGTAAAATAAAATGTATGGAAACTATGCCTGGACATGATAAATGCGAACCGTTTGAAATTGTTTTTCATGACACCTTAAAAAAAACATAAGCCTATCACATTATGAGCAATAAAAAAAGAATTTCGAAGCTTCAAAAAAACAAATTAAGATCTGATTTTTTGAAAAAATATTGTATTAAGACGAGCAATAAGCACGTTTTAGGATATGAATTTGGTGTTGATTTTGGAAAAGGTTACTCCAAAAGTATTATCCACTAATTTTTTAAAAAAAATAAATAATTATCGCTCCTGAAAATCTCAGGAGTTTTTTCATGTCCTTTCCAAAGCCTCTCTGTGAGGCTATTTTCGTTGTATGGAAGTTGCAAAGTTTACGAAGAACAACCTTTTACAACGTCTTAAAAATAACTACATAGACGATGAGACTTATCCGCTTGAAGCCACAGATCTCGAAAAGAAAAATCTTTATGAGAAAATTTGGTCTTTAAGGGTGGGTAATAAATATCATCAGCAAGATATCATTGGCATACTCATGAGGCCTAAAGAAAGAGGCGGTGAAGGTCTTACAAGATCCACCGCTTATCGTTCTTACCAGATTTCACAGCAACTTTTCGGCGAGCTTGACAAAGTAGACACCGCTGCTGAATTAGCAATGGCAAGAGCTGTTTTTCATGATCTTTATATTTTGGCCAAAAAGCAGGGTGACCTTAAAACGGCAAATAAAGCGTATGAAAACTATGTGAAATTAATCCCGGAAGACAAAGCAGATATGCTTGATCCTGAAATGTTGAAAGCTTCAGTTTATCGTGAAGTGCTTCCTCCTGCAGTGAAGAAAATGTTTAGAAAAGCTGCTGAGCGTGGTGTGATCGATCTGATGTTTTTGGGTGCAGAAGATGCAGAGTGGCAAGAAGAAGATAATGAAGACGAAGATGAAGGCTAGTTTCGCCAAATATCAGATGCCCGTCGTAAATGTCGCTCATAATCTTATGCAGGCGGCAGTTGCCAATTCCATCAAAGCGGGAGTTCCCGAAATCATCGTTGAAGCAGCAAGGGGATCGGGTAAATCTACTGTTTTAGGTAAGAAAATCACCACCAATGTCAAAGAAATGCCGAAATCTACTGGTGTTATCGTTGGTGAAACTTTCGTGCAGATCAAGACACGAACTTTAGCATCTACAAAGGAGGGTCTAAAAATGTATGGTCTTCATGAAGATATTCATTACTGTGTGGGCACATGCGGTAAAAAGTATGGCTTCGAAATGCCCTATCAGTCTCCCGACTCCTGGAACAATGTTATCCATTTTTTTAACGGTGCAATTGCGGTTTTTGTATCGCTCGATAATCCGAATTCAGGACGTGGACTGAATGCTTCCTGGATTGTTGGCGATGAAGCAGCACTACTGGATTATACCCGACTTTACAATAACGTCGAGATTACCAATAGAACGGTGAAAGCAGAATTTAAGTATGCTAAATCAGTCAATTCAGTGATGTACGTTTCATCCGTTGCCATGACCAGAAAGGGTGATTGGTTTACTGGTAAAGAACTAGAAAGCCAGAGTGTACCGCAGAAGGTTAGATTTATTAAAGCTAATGCTTTCGTGAATGCTCACAACCTTCGTAACGGATACATTGAAGAGATGCAGCGTAAAGCATTATCTAAGATTATCTTTAGGGCTGAGATATTAAACATCCGGCCTCGTGGAGTTACTGATGGTTTTTATCCTCAATTAAAGGAAAAGCATTACTACAACTCGAAAGACAATATCGCCATGCTTGGCGGCGTTACCGAGAACTATACACCCAGCTGTAAGTACGATCAGGATCTCGTACGGAATGTACCGCTAGATTTTAATCTAGACTTTGGGGGTAAAATCAATTGTGGTACGGTATCACAGTACCTGAGCATGACCAATGAACTAAACTTCATTAAGGAGTTCTATGTAAAGTCAGTAGATAGTGAGAAGCTTAATGATCTAGTCAATAAGTTTATTGAATACTATGAGCCACACAAAGCATCGTGCAATGTGGTGAATCTCTATCACGACAGATCCGGGTACAAAGAAGAATCAAACTCAAAGACCACACTCGCCGAAGATGTGGAGAATCTATTGCGTAAAGCAGGATGGAAAGTGATCAACAGGACGCCAAACACGAACAACCCTGGTCACATCTTGAAGTACCGACTAATCGAAACTATTCTGAGTGAGACAGATCATGAGTTGCCGAAGGTCCGCATCAATGCAGACCGTTGCCCGAATTTGATTATCTCAATGGAAAACGCCGCCGTTACCCATAAGAAGGACGGATACGAGAAAGACAAGAGTAGTGAAAAATCTAAGACATTACCTCAAGAACATGCGACGCATCTCTCTGATACCTTCGATTACAGATTGTATTGGGGATTCGGATCGGTGATCGACCCGGCATACACCTCTTCTTTCATTATCACCAACTTTTAAGGCGTATTGTTCGCCGATTCATCAGAACTCATTCACGAAAAAAGCGAAAAAGCCCTATTTTAGGGCTTTTTCGACGGTTTTTTGAAAGTTTTGCCCTCATATTTCCCTTTTTTCGAAAACGGAAATTGTAGATCGAGCTAAGGCGACCGTGGGGTTAAACCTCAAACGATGGGATTTTATTTAAAAGCCACATAACCAACTAATTGACTATCAATTAAGTGCAAAAAAAAGCGTGGGATTTGAGGTATTATTTTGTACGAAAAAATATGTCCTTTTGGTTAATTGTCTTCCAAAATATCTTTGGTGCTGTGGAAAAAACAATGTTTTTGAGTGAAGTTTTGGAAAAAATGAAAGAAGCTCCTTTCACTTTAGAAATCCGCACTTTCAACAAATACAATAAGTCCGGCGGAAAAACAGTGATCTATGAAGATGCAGAGCTGATGCGACCGCCGAAAAAAAAAGGTTTGGTAAGGCTTTCAGATCCTACGCCCTTTAAAAATCCTTATCACTTCGAAAACAGAACCCGAAACATCAAACTAGACGGAGTAATAAAAAAGATGCACATCATTTTTATAATTCGGTTTAATGGCTTCTTAGTAACATTTTAAAAATGAGCACAAAAATATCAGACAACATCTATGCAGTTGGTAAAAATAGTGTAGCGATGGTTTTCAGTAAAACTTCTGATCCTGTACATTCTCAGATTAAAATCACCAAAAGTAATGGGGATTCTGAGATTTGCAACTGGGGCGAAGACAATCTTTATCCGCTTAATTTTGAGTTGAAATTAAAACGATCCGGCACTGCTGTCGGTGGTCTTGAAGTGCTGACAACATCCCATTTCGGAACGGGCTTTTCACTATACAAAGAAACGGACGAAGGTGCTGCAGAGGACTACACCGCTGTACCTTATAGCAAGCATCCCAATATTTATCAGTTCTTTAGAAAGGTTAAAATTGATTTGTTTTACAAAGCTATCATCGAAGATTATGAAAAGTATCGTTGGGCTGTTACCGAATACCTTCTTTCTCCCAACGGTCAGGAAATAATTTCAATCAAACGCCAACCGACAGCTTGGTGCAGATTTGAAGTGCCAAACGAAAAAACAGGATTAATTGAAAATGTTATAATTAACAGTGATTGGGAAAGTCGTAAAAAAGAGAATGATGTATCTCTTCCTCTTTTTAGTCAGATGTTTTCGGTCGATGAGATCAAAGAATATTGTAAGGAAAAGAAAATTACAAATTTCTGCATCGCTTCCATCGACACTTTAAGCATTGAAAAAATTTATCCTTCCGTTGGTTGGCATTCGTCATTTAAAAATGGGTGGATGGATGTAGTTCTTGCTATTCCGGAGTTCAAAAAATTCATGTTTGAAAATCAATTAAACTTTAAGTACCTGATACATATTGCTGATGATTACTTTATTCATCGATATGGTGCTGACGTTTGGAAGGAAATGAAACCTGTTGAACAAGAAGCAAAAAGAGCAGAATTAATTGAAAGCATAGATGATAAGCTGTCGGGAAATGAATCCGCAGGAAGATCTCTAATATCTCCATTTTTTCGCGACCGAAATTCCACTAGTAATGAGCCAATCAAGGGTGTTCAGATTGAAACTATTAAGCAAGATCAATCAAACGGCGATTTCCTTCTCGATGCCTCCGCAGGAAATTCAGAAATACTTTTTCCGATGGGTGTAGATCCGTGTTTACTCGGTGCGGGCATTCCGGGTGGGAAAAATCTTTCGGGTTCCGGATCTGATAAAAGAGAAGCTTACACGATTCTCTGCTCAAGACTTCCTGCAAAACATGCCGTAACCTTAGAAATCTTCTTAACGATTAGAGATTGGAACGGTTGGCCACAGGAGCTTATTGGTAAATTTCCGAATGTACAGCTCACGACTTTAGATAAAAATCCTACCGGACAATCTACCTTTGTGAACTAAAATTTGCACAAAAAATAACTTCGCCAAAAAATCCAAAAAATGCAAAACCTGACAAACGAACAATATAAAAAATATGTAGGGCTTGATAAAAATTTCGCTTTTGAAAAACTATTGACTCACGAAGAAACTGCATTTAGAAAAAAAATATTTCCATATATCTCTGATGAAGTTATTACGGAGTTAATGGACTCTGAAGATCCCGAGAAAAAAAAGCTTGCTGATTTAGTTTTAAAAGCCGGAGCATGTTATTCTGTGGTGACAGCCCTTCCTTTTATTAAAGTTAAAATCAGCAGTTTTGGCCTTGACAAATATTCCCAGGAAAAAATGAAGTCTGCAGAATGGTGGGACGTACGAGACATCGGGCTATCACTTGTCAAAAATGGAGATGAAGCGCTTTCGGATGCTCTTACGGAAATAGCAAAAGATCCACTTTTAAAAGACAGATGTAATTTCTTTACAGAATACTCGTTTGCGCCAATTCCTACACCTGAAGAATTCAATAAAATTTATTCGATTAATAAATCGATAGATGTTTATTTAAATTTGGTTCCGCTTATGCGCCGGGTTTGGCAGTTTTCAATCTTAGAAAAAATAAAAAGCTGCTCTGTCGATCAGATGTCAGCAAATACAGAGTTATTGTTTTTGCTCAAAGATGCTCTCGTTTATTCTTCCTTATCAAAAGCAAGCAAGCTTTCACAGTTTACTTTTATCACTTCCGGAGTTGTGATCCAATATGAAGAGTTGCCATGGCAAAAATCTCTTATTTTATCAGAAGCTCAAAAATCGAATTTAGAAAACGAGTTCAATTCTATTGCCTCAGATTCGATTGGAGGTATTTTAAAATATCTTAAAGATCACCCCGATGATTTCCCATGTTATCAACCGCTAGTTGTGAAAAATACACGGAAGATAATTGATAAAAAATCAGGGCTTTATCTTTAAAACTGTCCTTTTGTAGCGGGTTTTCACTCGCTATTTTTGTTTAAATAAATTACAGAATGTCGCATATATTCGAAACCGTCACCGGGACTTCAGGAGCTTTAGCATTTAAATTCAATGGACAATTTGCTCTAAAAAATTACACCGTTGAAATTGTTAATGGCAATCGACTAAAAGTCGTATCAACAACTAATGAAATGTTTTCACTTTTGGAAGCCGATGTCAGTGAAATTGAAATCAACGGTACTATTTATTCTGATCCAACCGCCGCGCAATTAGCACTTACTACTTTAGTACATAGTGATGCTGAGCCTGTAGTTTTAACAAAAGAAAAATATATGCAGTTGGCGGAAGCTGTACAATCTGCTGATCGTGGAAAGATATTGCCAGACACTACTGAACCTGTTGGTGGTTGGCAACCTGGTTGGTACACCCCAGGATTATTTGAAAATGATAATCCAGGAACTAATTATCCCAATCAAAATGATCTAAAAGCTAAAAAAGGTTTTATTACGAAGTTTTTATTTAATGGAGCGACTTGGGATTTTGTTGAGTACGAAATGCCTAAGACAGATTTTTCAGCATTAGAAAACATTGTTTTCAATAAATCAACCTATGCAGCAATCAGCACAACGGTAATAAATAATGGCAACGCTCAAGCTATTTCCGGAATTAATGATACCCCGGCGACAATGGCGGGAATTCTCGCAAAGATTAAAGGCAGGTTTCCGGCAGCCGGAAATTTAGATTTATTCATTGCGAAAAACAAAGTCGGCAATGCATTTACCATCGGTCAGCTTTTCACCGTAGCTATACCTTCATCTGGGCTTCAAGAACTCGACATTTCAAATTTAAATATTCCCATTAATATTACTGATCGTGTTGGTGTTGCGTCAACATCTACATCAAAGCCGTACTATGGCACAGACAACACTTTGGGGTACGGATGGAATCAGAATGCATTGACTCCGGTCGAAGGAGCTAATCAAACCTTTACAGCTGTTTCTAATGCTGTGTTTTCATTTGCTTTCGAAGTAAGAGAAGTGGGTGTAGCGAAAAAAGCAGTTGTAGATTTAATTGTTGAGAAATTAATTACCACGAGACCTTTATATACTTTGCCCGTACTTACGGGCGGAAATAGTGCAGCTTTTTTGGCAAATAATGTACCTGCCGAAAACGATGGTATTATAAAATCTATACGCTTAAATGCAGAAACAGCAGGAATCGCACAATTTCAGATTGTAGAAAGGATTTCGTTTAATGCCATTTTACCTGCTGCAACAGATGTTTTTAAGGTGAAAAAATCATTTACAATTAATGTTACACCGGGTTGGAAATCTTATGATCTGCCTTCTGAAGTAAAAATCAGCAGAGGAGATTATACAGCCATGACGGGTGGGGTTGGCTTTGTTAAAACTCCATTAAACAACGGAAGTGGTATCAATCATTTAGGGTGGTGGCAGGCTTCAGCAGGAGTGAAAACTGAAGGATCAACTACAGCACTTACTTTTCAAAACGGATCAGTTCTTTTTGAATATGTGATTGAATCAGATAATTATCAGAAGGCAAAAACTTCTGTAGTTAATAAGATTACGGCAGTACAGAACGCTGAAAATTTCAACTCAATAAGAAATTTAGTTGCCTCTATTACTGATGCCGGTCCATACAATATATATGAAATTTATATTCCTGCAGGAATCTGGAACGAATATGACTGGCCAGGGAAAAAGTACGTGAAAATGATTGGCAGTGTAGCAGGCGGAACAATTATAAACCTCGATCCTAAAGGAACAATGGCTTCGTTCGTTGCCCCTGCAGATATTCATTTTTCTGCTGAAGCTGGTAAAACTCTTAACAACGTAAATCAACCTGCACTTCATATTATTTTCCTTAAAGATGATATTCACTGCGAAAACTTGACGTTTAGAGCGAAGAATTCAAAATATCCGATTCACATGGATAATCCGGGATGGAAAAAGGCTTATTATAAAAATTGTTTTGTCTCCGAAAATAATTGTAATTATCCAATAGGGATAGGTGGTTATGCAGGTCAGGAAATATATTTTGATGCTTGTATTCCACACTCAGACCATGTAGGTAAACCTGGTTTCTTTTATCACAACTGGAACAATCAAAATGCTCCTAATAGTGTGACTTTTAATAGATGTAAGTTTGATAATTGCTCATACGGGGTTATAGATGAACTGGGAAGTAATCAGATTGATTTTGTTAATCTCTTTAATTGTTTTACAACATTAGTTGTTAGCGGACAAAAAATAAATTTTATTGTCGATAAGCAAGATTCTACAGGAAAGACTTTCTGGAAGTACGATGGGATTAATCAAGAACCTAATCCCGTAAACGTACCCTACTGTATCGTTTTAAATACGACCGGAACAAAAGTTACAACTCTTACATCAATTGACACCGGTGGTCTTTGGCCTGCTAATACCGTTCAAAGGGATGTAAACGTAATTAAAAACATTTCAATAATAGAATTATGATATTAGAATTTTTGAAAGAAGATTACACAGCAATAACTATGAAATTAATGGTTATAGGTTTTCTTTGGTGCGCCGTATTATTGGCAATGATTATTGATTTCTTTTTTGGGATTAGAAAAGCCAAACAAGTAGGGGAAGTAAGAAGCTCTGAAGGTTATAAAAGAAGCGTTTCAAAATTTAATCAATATTTTGGAATGCTTGTTTTTGCATTTATTTTCGATGCAATTGTTCCAATTTCATATTTTTTTGAGTTTCCAATTTCAGCAATTCCGGTTGTCTCATTATTGGCTGCAGTTGCTTTAGTTTTTACAGAAGCAAAGTCTGTACATGAAAAAGGTGATGAGAAGCAAAGGAGAAAATTAGATGCTTCAATGATTCAGGTTCTTGAGATTCTGGAAAAAAAAGAAGATGTTCTACAAGAATTATTATCTAACTACAAAAAACAAGCAAATGAAAGCGTTAATGATAATGTTGGCAGCCCTTCTAATGATGGGTTGCAAAACTAAACAGGTCGTAAAAACTTCAGAAACTCTAAAAGAATTTGAAAAAGTTGATTCAAAGAAAGACAGCATTCAAAGTGAAATCAAAAGCCAGGAGAAAGAAACTATTTCCAAAAAAGAGACAGTTGAGCAAAAAAAAGAATCACAGACAGAAATTAACATTGTTGGTACGTCTGAGATTGATAAGCCGATTGAACTCTTCAATATTGAAAACGGTGATACTTTACAAAGTTTCAAAGTTACCGGAAACGCAAATGTTATCTTCAGATCAAAAACTTCAAAATTAAATGAATTAAAAACTGAGAAAAATTCAGAATCATTAGTTGAAAAGCTCAAAGAATTCTCTGAAAATATTGTTGAAGAAAATAATGTGAGAGAGCGTATCAAAGAAGTCAAAAACAAAACAAAGGAAGTGAAAGTAAAAGGCTTTCAAGCGGGGTTGTGGATTGTAATTACAATTGTTGTAACCTTTTTAATATTCATCTTTTTCGTGTATAAATATTTTAAGAAATGAAAACATCACAAAAAGGAATTAATTTAATAAAATCGTTTGAAAGTCTTCACGATGGAGATTTGAAAATACCAGAATTGCAACCAAAAATGGACCCATCGAAAATATGGACTGAAGGTTGGGGACGAGCTATGCGTGGAAATGACGGTAAATTTCTAAAAGGAGAAGCTAACAGAGCCTTAGCATATAAGAGAGCAACCGTGAAAACACTTGCAGATGCTGATAAGGCACTTGCTGAAGATTTAATTCCAAGAGAAAAAGCAGTATTAAATAAGCTGAAGGTGCCTGTTAATCAAAACCAATTTGATGCGCTAGTTTCACATTATTATAATACAGGTGGTTCTGACACCCTTTTCGATTTAATCAATAAGAAAAGAGGAAAGGAAGCAATTTATAAATGGTTTACTGAAAGATATATTACCTCAGACGGTGTAGTTTTGAATGGTTTAATCAGACGAAGAAAGGCGGAAGCGGATTTGTTTTTTTATTAACCAAAAGGTGCCGGATTCGACACCTTTAAAAAAATGAGATGTTTTATCAACGCCGCATGAGATGGGGTTATTTTATTTATTTTTGTATATCTTGCAGAAGATCTAATATATCAACAGACATTAAGTCCGGAATATCATCAATTACTTTATTAATAATTTCTAACTTCAGAAGTTCTTCTTTATTTTTTTTACTTGTTTTCAATTCATCAAATGCTTTGATATATGCCTCTTCAAGTTTATGACCCTGATGAAGTAAAAACCAATTCGGTAGATTTATTTTTAAATTATTAAGAAGAGTAACTTCTGTGTAGCCTTCAATAGCTAAAGCTTCCTTATCAGTAAGAAAAGGGTGTAATTTGTCTAGTATATTATCAGCTATGGCTTGAAGTTTTTGAGAATCAAAGGTTTTTAAATCAATGTAGGTTTCATCAGCCGAAAGTCCTAATTCTTCTCGGTCAATATACTTTTCTCTAAGTAAAAGAGCCGCAACAAGTAGAGGGTCAAATAAATAATTTTCTATACTATATCTTTGTTTCCACCCTAAAACTGAGACAAATTGACATTCTGGCATTTCTGTGTTTCTATCCCAATCAATAATTCCCCATATAAAGTTATTACCATACCCTCTCATCAATGTTGTTATTTCCTTAACATTATCACAACTGTGTTTTCCTACCCCGAATTCATTTTTTTGAACATCTCCAGATGCGATAAAATTCAAAGAAATTTCAGGTTTCAATTTTGGTGATAAGATAGCGTACAACCTTTCATAATATTTGACATCATATGGACTTTCTACAAAAATTTGTCTTCTGTTTTCATAATTGATACTGAAAGAAGGTACACCCTCAGTTAATATTTTTAAAGCAGCATCTCTTGTATTTGATTGAATATAGGGTTTTGAATCAATCATAGTGTAAATACTATCTTTGGGAGCTAATGCCACGGTAGTAGGATTGTGTGTTGTCATAATAACCTTAATGCCTTTATCCTTTACAAAAACCTCTTCTACTACATTTAAAAAATATTTAATCATTGAAGGATGAAGAGATGCATCAGGCTCATCCATTAATAATATTTTAGGATATGGAAATTCACTATTAGTATTATATATACTAAAAGCTATTGAGATAATCACTTGCTCACCGGAAGATAAATCATCAAATTTTATTTTAGTTCCATTTTTATTGTTTATGAGATACAAATTAAAAGGCGTATCTAATTCATCAAATTCTGGAGTTTCTACAGAGTAGTTAATATTTAGGGAAGCAAAAATTTTATTAACAAAATCCCATGGAGCTTCACCATAAAATTCAAGAAATTCGTCGGAAGACATAAAAAATTTATTAGTTTTACCTTCAGAAAGATTTAAAAATTTTTTATAATTATTATTCCTCAATATTTTAGCGTAAAAGGTACAAGCCAAAATAAAATTTTTATAAAATACATCTTCTGGTCTTGCATTAAGATTCAAATAAAAAAAATTTTTAAAATCATCTTGCACTAAGCTATCTGGATTTTTTTTAACAAATCTTGCGATTTTATTGTAAGTCTCTTGTAACTGTGGAGATTTTTCCAAGCTCATTCCTGCTGTCCATGTTGCCAGATGGCTTTCGTAAGCAGATGAATATGAAAGTAATTCATATTGCGACAAATGTTGCTCTTCAGTAACATTTTTAAAAGAACTGCTATCTATAAGTTTAATTAGAATTGGATAGTTTTCGAAGTCATTCTCAATAGATTGAGTCTTGATGGAATTTAAAAAAAAAGTTTTACCAGAACCATTTAATCCTGTAATTATACATAAATCCGGCAAAACAATTTGGCATGGTTCAAAGAAACGTAATTTTTCTTTGATAGTAAATGTAATCATGATTTTATTAAGTTTTCCACGAATATAGAAATATTTATTAAATTTACATAGCCGGTTTATTTAACCGCTTAGAATTCTTATGGGTCTGCTTCTTAAGTGGACTCATTTTTTTTAATACGTCAAGTTTTGTCGCATGCAAGTTTTTAATTTGTTAAATACTGAAATTTACAATATGGGTTATAAAGATTGGAAAATGAATATCAAATTTCTTACAGAGAAGATGTGGGAATATTGGGGCGCGTCCGACAGAAACGAGACGGAAAAAAAGGAAGTTTTACGAAAAGAGTTTTTTGAAATGTTCGATAAACTTGAAGGTCCGGAAGAAAACTTTCATCATGTTCAAGAAATCAGGGCTAAGATAGTTCGAGATATGGATGCTAATGAAAATAACTCAATTGTAGCAGCAAGTTACATAAGAGATTTGGTGATATTTGGGTATCAGTAAAATATCTACTAATCATTTTCTCCGGGAGGTTCCCAATTTTTATCTTTAATGTAAGGCGAATCAACTAATTCAGCTTTTTTACACAAAAGATGAGTGAAGTACGACTTAGCTCCAGTTTTAGGTTCAATGAAAACTTCACTTTCCATCTTAATATTGAGAATCCAGGATTCCCACTTTTTCATTTCCAAATAAAACGGACTGAATAAACATTTGACTTCAAAATGCTGGTTTTTATCATCACCGTAAAACTCAACTATAATTGTTTTATCTGAAGGTTTTACTTCTTCTCGAATAATAGCTTTTAGTTTCATAGAATACCTTTAACTGATAGTATAAATATAATCATATTTTCGTGTAGCATAAAATTTGTAGATTCGTTTTGACCAAATAAAATATTATGTGCTATTACGTCGACGCTAAGCTTACGAAAAAACAGGTTCGAGAAATCTTTAATGTTGAAACCGATTTTAAGGATTTTGAAGGCGAAAAAATGCTCTCGGGGTTTCGAGCAAAAGGAACCGTTGATAAAGCCCTGCCGATAATTACCGATGATAATCCTGATTCTGCAATTCTGGGTGATTGGGGATTATTGCCTTTTTTTTCAAAAGATAGATCTTTTCAGTCAAAAACATTGAATGCTGTAATTGAGGAACTAGAACTAAAAAACAGTTATAAAAATAGTATTAATAAAAGATGTTTGGTTTTGGTTAATGGCTTTTATGAGTGGCGTTCGCTAGACAAATTCGGCAATCCTGATCCCGATGGCAAAGTAAAACAATTACACAGAATTCATTTAGATAATGGAGATAAACCATTTGCTCTCGCTGGCATTTATAATGTCTGGAATGATATAACTACTTTCTCAATTTGCACAACAAAAGCAAACACATTGATGGCAGATGTTCACAATTCAAAAAAAAGAATGCCTGTAGTACTAAATGATTATGATCATGAAAAGTGGCTAAATAATCCTGTATATTTAGATTTTGCACATCCTAACTACGATGCCAAATTAATTATGGAAAATTTAGAACCGGAGAAAATCCCACAAACACTTTTTTGATATGAGCATACAAGATACCGAACAAGTGATAATGAATATCACTATGGATATGGCTGAAGATCCAGAAGGAGTTTACAATGATGTGATGGAACTCATTCGTGAAGAAGCGATTGAGAAAAAAATTGAATATGATGGTTATTATCGCATTAAATGGGAAGAAGAAGCTGAAAACATAATGACCTTCAATAAAGAATATTTTGAAAATAAAGATCGCAGAGATTTATATGTTTTCAAGGCTGCTTTAGATGATAAAGAAATTTTTCAATTATTGCATTATATCTGGAACTTAGCAAAAGGCGAAGATCTTTCCGAAAATATATTGCATCGTGAAATATATCTTTTAGAAGAAAAAGGAGTCAGTTTTTGACTCCTTAATTTTTTGGTAACATAATCATCCGGGCATTGGGTCCCATTCTGATTGCAATTTTCTTTTCATCAACCATTCGTTTTAAGAACGAGTTCCTGTCGTCAAGTGACATTTTTAGAATATGGTCAAAGTCGCCAAAACCATTTCCATTATTTCCGCCAGTTTCATTGTGCTTTTTTGTGACTATTTCTAATATCTGCTTTTCCAATTCTTCATTTTCCATTTTGCAAATATAGAAAAAGTACAAGTCCTTTTTTTCAAAACAGCTTTCATCCAATTTTACAAAAAAATTAAAGGATGAATATCATCGTTGCTAGATCGTGGCAGGAACTCAACACATGGCAGCTGCAGGAGATTGTAGATCTGTATCTCAACTATTTTGAAAAATATCCGGAAAAAGCATTTGAAAAAATGATTATTATTCTTTTTCAAAAAAACAAAGGTTTTTGGAAACGTTTAAAACTTTGGAAAATTCTAAGACAAGTTCCGATATCTACACTTGCTGAGTTTGGAGAATTTCTTTTAAAACCTCCAAAGCTTCACGTTTTCCCGGAAATAGAAAATTTAAGAAAGCCTGCAGATCGCCTCGGCAATTTATCAATAAAACAGTTTTCATTTATGGATCAGTTTTTTCATTCCTGGATGGAAACAAAATCCGATAAGTTTCTACGAGCTTTGTGCGCTTCTATTTATCGTATTGGTGAAAACTTTGACGAACAAGAACTTCCTGCAATAGCAAAACAAACAGATAAACTATCTAAAAAGGAAAGACAAGTTATCGGTTTTACGTATATGTCTTCTTATCATCATTTAGCCGATCAGTTTCCGGTAGTATTTCCAAAACCTAAGGAGAAGACTACGGAGCAGATTGAGGAAAGCCGAAAACCTAAAGCTAAGCATCAACCGTTTTCTGAGATCATTCTTAGTCTCGTAATGCACGAAGAAACAAAACCACTGGGAAACCTTCATGAAAGTAATGCAACAAGAATCTACGAGTTTATGCATGTTTTCACCAAAATTATTATAAAAAATCAAAAAGCTGCTAAAGATGCCAAGACAAGATAATTCTTATTTGAAAATGAAAGATTACTTCGAAGATCTCGTAAGTAAATCTACACTCGTAAAATCTTTTGCCGGATATTTCCGCCGGGAATTGCTTAGTAAAATCGAAAAAGAGAGTTTTGAAAGCCCATATTTAGCATTATTCGATTATGAATTAAGCTTTTCAGGTCCCGAACAAAACACAATTTCAGTTCGAAAAATAGGTTTTGCGGTAATCTATGCTAACGTTCCGGATGATGATTTGGAGTTGCAATATCAACGCATAGACGATGCTGAGCAAATCATTAAAGAATTTATGGCAAGAATGAAAATAGAGTCAGCCAATGAGGAGCACTTTCTTTATAAAGCTTTCAAAAAAGAAGGTGCCGTCATTACTCCTGTTGAATTAGAAGATAATGGCTTTGGCTCTGAAGTATCTTTAGAGTTCAATAACAGCCAATCGTTGAAAGCACATGCTGAAGCATGGACAGATGACTTTTTAAAATGCTAAAAATAGATATTAATTGCCTTTTTTATTTTGTTGAATCTATTACATTATTATGGTAAACTATAATGAAAATAAAAGGCAATAATATATATTTGCATAAAACTAAACTATGAAAAACTTTTTTGATAAGAGATATTCCATCAGGTTAATATGGCTTATTTGTGCATTTGTAATTTTAACTTTTGTAACTACATTTTTATGTCTTCGATATTTAGTGGATTATGATGCTCCGATTGCTTTTGATTATACCTATAAATTTACTTTATGTCTATTTGCATTTATAACTCTTCTATATCACTTTCATAATTTAGAGAATCAGATTAGGACACAAGAAAATAGCAATAAGCAGAATTTAGCTAAATATACTTATGATATATGTTCTGATTTCCGTAGACCCGTTATGATGGAGGTAAATGAGCATGTTAGATGTTTAGTTAAAGACCAAAAAAATAATTTGGAAAGACACACTATAAAAGATTTTCATAAATATATTGAAGAAACAGAAAATAAAGAAAAAAGAATGGCATTAATAGTAACCCTAAACTATTTTGAAAGCGTTTCAGCAATGGCTCTTGCGGGAGATCTAGACAATGAAATAGTAAAAAGGTTATTTGGCAAGCTATTTGGACGATATTATTTAACTTTTCAACATTATATAAATTATAGACAAGAGGAAGCATCAAAAGTGTGGGTAAATTTTGAAAAGCTTGCAATAAAATGGATTAATGATGAAAAGTCTTAGAATTTTGTATATATTTGACGAATCAAAATAGTGAAAAAAATAAATCAAAAACCAATTTAAATACAATCGATATGGCAAATACAATTAAAAGAGACTACGATGGTATCTAGTCTTAAAATAGACAAACAATTATTAACAATATTTAAAACCTCCCAAATCGGGAGGTTTTTCTTTTACGGTATCCCATAAATTTCATTTCCTATTTTTCGATATATTTGCGGAAAAATTATACCATGAAAAAACTTTTATTTCTATGCGCTGTTTTTTTTGCGCTTGTTTTTAAATCTCAGGAAATAGAACCTTTAAAATATGAAGAAGTTATAAAGGTTTCCGATAGTTCTAAAAGTGAAAAACAACTATATGCAAATGCTAAAATTTGGTTTACACAAGTATTTAAAAATCCAAAAGAAGTAATTATTCTGGATGATACAGAAAATAACATATTGATAGCAAGAGGAAATATTCCTTATATAAGTAAAATTGGATTTGGGTCTGCTTGTAGAAAAGGTTATATTACTTTTGAAATGCAAATTGCTATAAAAAAAGGAAGATATAAATATAATTTTAAGGACTTTTATCACAAAGGAGATTGTTATGATTTGGGAACAATTACAAATGAAGAGTTTTTATCAACAATGAAAGGGGCTTTTGCAGGAGGCCCACTTAATTATAAAATAAAAGTTACAAATGAATTAAGAGACAAGGTTAAGACCCATATAGAACCAATAATATTACTGCTTAAGCTTGAAATGGATAAAAAATTAGCAACAAAAGAAGATTGGTGAAAAAATAATCTTGCAAAATATTGCAAGATTATTTTTTTTCTGTACATTTGCTATAGCGAAAAACCACAGACAGAGGAAAGTCTCAAAACATCCAGACAACTTTAACGAAAATTAAATAAAGACTTTGGTCTTGATTAATTGGCAATACATTTCCTCGGAATTGTGGTTTTTCGCGAAACGCCAAGAAAGTCAAGACCTTTTTTGTGCTTTAAGAGGAAACTTTTAAATAAATATAAAATGCGAAAAACCACAACAAAAACAGCCAAAAACCAAAGTCAAAGTAAGTTTTTAGGCAACCGAAGAAGAAGATTATTAAATAGAAATTTTGTTCCGGTACTTCCGTCAAATGCTAATCTCAGTGTAAAACAAAAAACAGATATTTTCTGCAGAACTTTTGCCGGAGTTTTTCATGTGAAATACAATTCTCAAGAAACAGGAAGATTTGCGCAAGGATTTGGTGCAACGCTTGAACTTGCTTTCACCAACATGCACATTCATTTTAACGAAAAATATAATTGTCATGCCTAGATTAATGGATACTTACGGATATAAAATCTGCATTCTATTATCATTTATGCAGGACAGAGTGAAAGAAAACAAAAACTTCATCGACAGAGTAATGGCGGTAAAGAGACAAATTCGCATTGGTGATCCCATAGACGACGATGATCAATTATTTGTAAGCGATATTTTGGATGATGTGATAAGAATTGCAGAAATGTGCACCAATCACGAAGATTTTGGCAAGTTTCTTTTTACACACGCCGATATAGATGCGTATCTTCCAGCCTCAAAATAACTAACTAACTTTTTTAAATTGATGCCCCGCTGTCCTTTTATTAGGATGTCGGGGTTTTTATTTTTGTCTGTAAATGTCCATCGATGTCTAACATTTGTCTAACTATTTTCCACAATGATTGATTATAAAGAAGAGATGATCGCAGTTTTTGAACGCTACTATTCGCCAACAGGAGAAATAGAACTAAAAAAAAACATGTCAACTACCGAGATAGATTTTCTTTTCCGCGGTATAATGCCATTGCTTCCTACTTCAGAGCATGATGTGTACGAGCTTATGAAAGAACTAGGTTATGAGCAGGAAAAAGCGATCATCTATGAAGAAAAAGTAATTGTAGAAGAAAATTTAAAAGAAGGTATTAAGGAAGAAATAGATCTTATAGCTGTAGGACAAATTTTCAAATGGATCGTTTTCGAAAAAGATTAAATTATGTCGCAAAATTTCAATGACAAACAAATCGGGATTCAGGCCTCCGGTAGATTAACGGCCGCATTGCGTGGTAAAACGAGAGGTTTTGCTAATCACTATAACGGTACACCAAGAGATAAATCGCTTAAAGATGCAAGTGCAGTCCCTCGGTTTAAAAATTATGGTTTAGTTCGAAACGGAAACAGAAACACCTATCTACGTGCAATTTCTTTAAAAATGTCAAAACATGGCTACATACGTCATTACGGTGTTGATATTTCGAGAAGCGCAGGAAGCAGATCGTTAAATGGTACAACTTATCATTTTCGAAATCATATGATGAAACAAAATCCCAAACCTTTCTTGGATGAAGTGATCAGAAGGTCGGGAGTTCTCAATTTTGTTTCCGAAAAAATAGCCGAATCCAGAGGTGAAGAAATTGCGCAAAACATGGCTGTTTCTATTTCAAATTTCCAATAAATCTGTTGTCCTTTTTTGAGCAACTGAACTATTCCACTTTTGGTAAAATTTTTATCAATGGCTGGAAGAAGTGTCCAATCGAATGTCGTTATCAGAATCAATGACCGTGAAATTACCAATTCTTATCGAGGTATCGGCGCAGAAGTAAGCAGACTTCAGCGTGAACTTCGTGGAATGACGGTCGGATCGGAAGAATATATCAGAACATCACAACAACTTCGAACTGTTCGTGAGAGGTTTCACGAAGTACGAGACGAAATCAACGGGACCCGGCGTGACACAGAATCTCTCTTCCAAATTTTCGCAGGAAATGTTGCTGCTAATTTCTTTGAAAACGCAACTTCAAAAGCAATGGAATGGGGTCAGCAACTTGCGAAAAGAGTGGAAGATCTTGTAAAAATAAAATCTGCTTTGTCTACACTCGATTCAGACCTTAAAGGCACTGATCTCAATAAAGCTACAGCTTCCGTTCAGGCAATTGTAGATACTTATGAGAAATCAGCAGAAGATATTCAAAGTGCCCTAAAAGGCATGAATGTCTTGACAGGCGATACCGAAAAATCTTTGAAATTAATTGTTGATGGTTTCGATTCCGGAGCTGATGCTTCAGGAGAAATGCTTGCGCAGATCAAAGAGTATGCGCCAATGATGAAAGATGCTAAAGTGTCTGCGGAACAAATGATAGCGATTATTTCGCAGACTGAAAAAATGGGTATTTATGATGATAAAGGAATCGATGTCATCAAGGAGGGAATGCTGCGTGTGCGTGAAGGAACGAAAGGAACGAAAGACGCAATGCGTGCTTTGGGCATAGACGTAGACGGAACTTATAAAAAGATTGCTGCTGGTACAATGTCATATTTTGATGTTTTACAAGTTGTGTCAGGTAAAATTGCAGATATAGGAGCAGACAGTCGAATAACAGGTACTGCGATTGCTGATATTTTCGGAGGTCCCGGTGAAGACGCAGGATATCAATATTTGTCCCAGTTGAAAGATATCAACACCAACCTTGATACGATGGTTGCGAATACTAGTGAAACAGCCGTTGCAAAAAAAGCTGAATTTGAAGCGAATGAGAGATTGAATAATATCTGGGTAAATCTCACAGGTACTGCTTCTCAATTAAGTCTTGCTTATTCTAAAGTAAAAATAGCTCTCGCCGATATAATCTCAATTATTTTTAATTTAGAAAACGAAGACCCCTCTGCTGAATATATAAAAATGTCGCGAAGGTTATCAGACCTGAAAATGACAATTCAGGCGGTAATTGCAGTTTTAGCAAGTTACAGAGCCGGTATTATTCTTACCACACTGCTCACCAGAGGAGCCTGGCAGCAAACTGTCATTTACAATGCAGTACAAAAAGCTAAAGTAATCGGTGAAACGGTTGCTAGAGCATCTACTTTATTGTACTCTGCGGCAAAAGCATTACTCACTGGAAATATTGTAAGAGCTACCGTAGCAATGCGTGCTTTCAATATGACAACGAAGCTAAATCCTTTAGGTTTTTTGCTATCTCTATTAACAGCGGCAGTCGTTGCATTTGTAATTTTCAAAAATAAAGTAAAAGAAGCAAGGGAGGAAATAGCAGTTTTGAGTCGGGAACAGAGGTTGTCTATGGAGATTCAAAAAGGAATGAATAAACAGGTAATGCAAGATGTAGAAGAACTGAAGCGTAAGATCGATCCGTTAGTGAAGGTTCTTAATGACCAAAATAAAACGCTACAGCAACGTAAAAATGCGTATGAGCAATTAGTGAAAATAGCCCCTGAATTTAGAGGTACAGTTGATAAAGAATACTTTGCTACTTTAAAATTAAGTGATGCATACGGGAAGTTAATCAACAGAATTACAAATCTTGCTAAAAAACGTGCTTTGGAGTCTCTAACATCTGAAAAGCAATCTGTATTAATTAGAGAGGAAACTGTAATATCTACCCTGCAGGCCGAAAAAGAAGAAAATCTTTATAAAATGACGGGTACATTTCCTGGTAAAACTTGGATTGTAGACAAAGACATTAAAAAGCTTTCTGAAACTGAGAAAAATGTTTTGAATAACAGAAATAGAGCTATTGATGTTTTAATATCAGCCTCAAGAATTAAAATTAATAGTTTTCAAAAAGACATAGATGATGTTAATAAATTGATTGAAAAAAATTACTCTGATGTTTTTGACGATGAAAAGAATAAAAAAGTTTCTTTAGATGCAGATTTTGACGCTGATAAAGACAAAGAAAAACGAGCTAAGCAGGCTCAGAAAGATGCAGAAAAAGCTAAAAACGATCTTGAAAAATCTAAAGATTTATACAATAAAAGTTTAGAGGCAAAGTCGACTTCTGATAATAAATTACTAGAGCTTCAACGAGCATTTGAGGAAGAGAAGTTAAAAATTGTTGAAGATTCACGAATTAAAGACGAGCAATTAGAAAAAGCTGAGTTTGAGAAAAAATTAGACACTCTAAAAAAAGAAAATCAATCTTATGAAAATGAAATAATTAAAACGAAAACGGAGATTGAAAAGCTACAACGTGATAAATCAGAAACAAAATCCCCACAAGCCGCAAAATACATTCAATTAGCGATTGATGAGCTTCAAAAAACTAATTTACAAAGACGCTCTATCATAAGTGCTAATAATAAAATAGAAAAACAATTAGCAGAAACTCACGAGTATAATTTAAAAAGGATTCGTGAAAAGTGGAATGTAAAAGATTTTGATGAACTTGTTAAAAATCAACAGAAAAGAAGTGAATATTCAGCCTTATTAAAAGAAGAGGAAATCCAGAAAATAACTTCTTTAGAAGAAGCAAAACAAAAAATTCAACAATCGTCATTATTAAAGCTTACTCGTCAGGAATTTATTCAGATTGACACCTTAGAGAAAGCAAAAGCTATACTTCGAGAAGAAGCCAATAGAGCAATGCTATTGGAAACAGAAAAGGCACTAACCGAGCAACTTTCTCTATTAGATGAATCAATAAAAATCATGTCTTCTGGTCCCGAAAAAGAAAAGCTGGAAGAATATATTGAAACTCTTAGAAAAAGAATTGTTGAACTACGCGCAAGTATTCAAGGAGGATCTGAATCTGATAGATCAAAAAAGAAAGAATCTGTTGATGAAGTAAAAGGAGGCATAGACATTCTTGGATTTTCCTTTAAACAATGGGAAGATACTTTTAATAATTTAGATACATTAAGTGAAAAAGTAAAAGCTGCAGCAATGCTTATGCAGGCAATGGGAAATGCGGCTACGATGTATGGCGATTTACAGCGAGCTTTAGGCGAAAGAGAGCTAAGAAATTTCACAAAAATTCAAGATGCTAAGAAAACTGAACTAGATAAAAAACTTGCATTAGGATTAGTTTCTCAGGAAAATTACACAAAACAAACTGAGCTTTTAAATGTAGAATTAGCTAATAAACAGGCAGAAATTGAGTATAAACAGGCTAAAGCTGATAAAATGTCTAAGCTATTTTCTGCAATCGGAGGTGTAGCAATGGGAGTAGCGAACTCATTAGCGATTGGAGGTCCCGCAGGTATTGCTATGTCTATAATAGTAGGACTTTTAGGTGCCGCACAAGTTGCAACTATCGCTGCACAACCACTTCCTGAGCTTCAATCTTATGCAAAAGGAGGATTCTACGAAGGTTTCACAGGCGATAGTAATCTTCCTGCAGATGATACCGGAGAAAGACCTTTTGCCAATGTAAAACTTCACCGTAAAGAATGGGTCGCCCCACGGTGGATGACCGAACACCCGGTAATTTCAAAAGATATTAACCGCTTAGAATTTATGAGGGCGAATAAAGTAACAAGTTTAGCTGAAGGTGGATATCCAGAGGGTAATACGACGGGCGGTGTCGCTCCGAATTCTCAACAGTCTTCAGAAAACTCCACAGCATTTTACACCATAGTTACTAAGCTCCTTAATCTTTTGCAAAAAATAGACGACGATGGCGGTTTAGAAGCTTTCATTGTTGAAAACCCTATCAATGAGAAAAAAATGCGAAGAATGGTGAAAAACAGAGAAATTTTAGAAAATAAAAACAAGCGATAAAATATGATTTATTCAATATCACCTACGTCACAGGATGTAAACTATACAGAAGGTTCGGGTTTTGTTCAAGTGCAAAGTGTAAAAATCAATGCTCAAAATTCAACTCCTATTTTTGTTGATGTTCAGTATATCAATACCTCTGTAGATTGGGTCTCGGTATCAATTTCAGGCATTTCAGGGAATAATGCAACTGCTCAAATTTTTGTAGATGCAGACCAGCTTCCGGGGAATCAATATGTTGCAAAAATCTATTTTAAAGATGAAAATGAATTTGGTCCCCTTCATACAATTAATCTAACTAAAATAACTCTTATTCAGAAAATTAAAACTGAAAAGAGTAATTATATTGTTGTTTATAATAGAATAACCAATACGTTATCCGGTGATTTAAATGTAAACATTCTTAATAATTCTGGTTCTGAAACACTTAGTTTTGAAACGATCGGTACATTGTTTTTAGAAAAAACAACAGTTGATAATTTTAGTTTAGAAAATGATCCGGCGCATCCATTTTCATCTAATACTGAACTTCCTATCTCCGGTACTAAAGTAGTAACCTGCAGATTAAAAGATAGCAATGGAAATATTGCAACTTCTTTTACGGTCACTCTTAACGTTGTTAATACCAATGACATTACTACGGACTTATCCATCGTGAGTTTTACGCAATATCGTCATTTATCAGAAACAAAATCTTCTGTCTTAAAATTAATAAATCCTGGTAATGTCGATTTTAATGTAAATGCTCCCGCATTTATTAATGTATCTCCCACTTCCGGAAATACCTCAATAGATTTGACAATAAGCACCGAAAACTCAGCAGTATTGGCAGCACAAAAATACAGCGGTGATATTGATGTGTTGTTTGCTGGTAAGATTAAAAAAATTCCCGTAACAGTTGATAACATTGATTTTATTGATTTCCCGATTAACGACAATAATTTTTGTCTTGATGCTTTTAGAATGTCAATAAAAAGAATTTCTGATACTGCAAAACGTGTAAGAATAAAGCTTTCGATACAAATTGAATCACCGGAAGGAAATGTACATGTAGAACCCGTTTACCAAATTGCATATTATAACGATCAGGCAATTACAGATATAGGAAAAAAAGTTCACCACCATTTTCCTATTTTTTCTAAGCCAATTTTCGACAATCCGGGTGTTGAATTTAATAATATTTTCATCTACAAACCTGCCAATGTTAACGTTACAATTGAAGAACTGGATGCTAATTATGATGTAGTTTTCACAAAGACAATTTCGAATATTAAACTATTTCCGGGGAAAAAACCAAAAATGTTTCCAATCTTCAGCAATTTACAGCAAAAACGCATATACAGTGATACAGGACATATATTTAGCTATTTAACTTCTGAAATTCAGCCTTCAGATATTGTTGGAAAAACAGTAGCAAACAACCCTTTTTCAATTAATGAAATTAATTCTGTTTTTTTTGAAGATCGAGAAAACTTGATGATTTTTGGAGATTATAAGCAAATTTTAGGGATCGATTTTCTCAGAATTCCAAAAGGTCATAATCAGATTTTTGTACAGTTTATCAATCAGAATTTAGTTCCTGAATTGGTTGTATTTAATGGTTTTTTTCAATTTAATGAAGATTACACTCATAATTATGAAGATGCGGAAGGTTTTAGTGAAAAATACGACAGTAGTGTGATTAAAAAAGCAGTTTTGCAAACCGGATATCTATTTAAAGAAGAATCAACAATGATTGAAGAACTATGCAAAAGTCCATTATCATTCATAAAGATTGGAAATGATGTTTACGAAGGCTTTGCGATACCTGGTAAAATGACTTCGCAAAATTCTGAAAGTAACCTGGTAATTTTTGATATTGAATTTTTAATTGTTTTGAAATAATTATGGAAACAAAATTTATATCTGAACTTGGATCGGAAGATTTGACAAATATTCCGATCAGCGTAGAAGAAAGCAATTCGAAAGTTGCAGACAGCATGTTTACCAAATTTACATTACCGTTTGAAAGTGTTGCTTCTGCTGATTTCATAGCGATGTATGGTGATTACCTAAGCAATGAAAGCAATAATTTGAAAAATAAGATCGTCGGAAAATTTCAGTTTGAAAACAAATTACACGATGCTGAAAGATTTATTCAATCAATTCAAGGCAATAAGCTCACTAATCAAATAGATTTTGGCTTTGAAGAATTACCAAATTTTGATAAAAAATTATCTGAACTACCTTTAGAAAGTTTTGAAGTTTCTGATATACACATTTACGCAAAAGAAATTGCAGGAAAAACATGGCCACAGACTAATTTTAATTTTCCGAGAATATACACTAAAAAATATTCTTCGGATCAACAGATTTGGAGTTCATTTGATGGCTACTACAACGATCTGAAAACTGATGGCACAGAAATGCGTAGGAATTATGTTGATGGAAGTGGTAATATTTTCAATTTAAATATTATTCATCCTACCCCACATCCAATTTATATTTTAATTACTGGTTTTCAAGATGCCGGTTTAGAGTTAAAGGGTGATGTTCTTACAGATCCTGTTTTGCAAAAAAAATGGATTTTCTCCGGAACAGAATATTTTGGAAAAGTCAACCAGTTTTCAAATGAAGTCAGAGTGCTTTCCAATGAATCTATAAAATCGGAATGGAAAGATCATATTAAATACGGCAATATCTTAATTTTCACATATGGAAAAGAAGAACAGTTGAATTTTCAGGATTTGGTGTTTGTAAGCGTAACTTTCCGAGCAAAAGTTCAGGCAGATTGGACTTTAAAATTCAAAGTTAGAATCAATGGAAATGATATCTATTCCCATGAAGAATATTACAGTCAATTTTCAGATGTTACCAAAACTTTTCAAACCAGTATCAATGTAAATTTTGCAAATATTTCTTTTCATGTGGAAGGCGCAGTTCTTGGAATAAATGAAGCTTATGAGGTTATTAAATATGAATTGAAATCAAATTCAATTATTACTGTTGAATCTGAAGCTCAGGATTTTGATAACTCTTTAGTGAAGAATGCCAACAAAATAGACCTTAAAAAAGCAGTTCCGGATATGACTTTTGGCGAATATTTTAGTATTCTCAAAAACTGGCTGAATTACGATTTAGACATTGTTGACAATATTGCGATAATGAATAAAATAAACACTGAAGAAATTTCAGATGTGAAAGATTTTACTTATTATGAGACAAAGTATCCTAAAAGAACATTTTTAAATAAAAAATCATGGCTGCTAAAATTTGACGAACTTGATAATGATGCAAAAAAAGACTCTCTTTTTTTTGATTCTTCAGGGGTAAAAATTAATGGTGCCGAAAATGAAGAAACTAACGTTATTGAAATCAACGGTTATGTGATGCCGGTAAAGCTTCCGAAAGAAAACGGATATAATACAGCAATGATGATGAAAGATTCTTCAAGTACACTAGCTTTGGTTGATTATGATGGAATAAAAGACGGGCAAAATAACGCTAATTCTGTTTCAGACTGTGATTTCCCTGATCTTTTTGAAACGCATTGGAAAAGATGGCTTCAAATGCGGTTAAACGGGCAGGAGTTTCAATGGTCCGCAACAATAAAGATATGGCACATGGCTTTGTTTAACATCAAAAATTATATTTACGCCTACAATAATATTCACATCATAAAAAACTGGAGTAAAAACAAAATCAGTAAAGATTATTATCAAGTCGAATTTACTACAGAAACTATCTCTTAGGCTAAATCTGTATATTCAGAATATATTGGTAATTCTAAAACTTTTGCATCTATAACAGCATCAATTATCTTCCTGTGAACTTCATCTTTGATTTTTACAGGAAATTTACCTTCATATATTGACAGTGTGTCACGCTGTGCATGCCCTACCAATTCTTTAATAATATCTCTGTTCTGATATAATTCCATACTTCCAATATGAATGAACGAATATCGGGGCGATTTCGAGTCCACATGAGTGAAAATTTTGATCTTCGAAAATATCGGCTTCATACGTGCTACATAATTCTTACGATAATCAGCATAATTATACTTGTAAATAGGAAGAATATATTCTGATTCTTCATCATGAAAAAAATCTATTATTTTCTGAGCCTCTGGAAATATCCTATTGTTAATAACTTCTCTTGTATTTCCTTTTTCCCGAACTTTTTTAACTCGACCAAATTTGATATCTGATTTTTTAAGACTTGCAATATCAATAAAGTCGAGACCACCTAAATAAAAGCATAAGAGAAAGTACTTATAATAAACATGATTGACCGGATTTTTTACAAGTATTTGCATTTCTGAAATGGTCAGATACTTATCTTTAGTAGGCATTTCCTTCTCCATTATTTTATTGAAAGGATAATTGCCCTCATTGGTGTACATTCCCCTTCTTATAGCTTCATTATAGATTGCTCGGATAGTTTTGAGATATGAATTAATTCCACTTGCCTTACAGCTTGATGATTTTTCTATTTTAAATTTTGTTAAAAAATCATAGGTTATCTCATCATAGGACAGAATTGATTTATAATTTTTCCAAACATTCAAAGCCGCTTCATAAACACCAGCATTGCCAGTCGTTTTTATTGCTTTATTCTTGTTTTCGAGTTTCTTTTTCTCTTCAGCTATTCTTTGCTGCCAGAATGCATAGATATCGCCATCATTTCCGAATAAATAATTTTTAATCTGATTTGAGGATCGTTTTAAATTTGATTTTTGAAGTTTATGTATCTTAATTTTAAAATCTGAAACCTTATCATAAACTAAAAAATACTGCGGATGAGATTTTTTAGGTTCTTCACGTTCGAAATCCCAGTGCTCGGCGAAAGAATATAATTTTATTGCAGGATAGCATCTATCAGACTTAGTGACGAAAATATTAATAACGATCGGGTGACCGTTTTGTCTCAATTTACTCTGATCAAGCGTAATATTTACTTTCATGTCTGGAAAATGTCTGAACAAAAATACGATTTTGTAAATATTTTGTAAATATTTACAAGAAAATCACGAATAAAATATCAAATAAAAAACTCGTTGAAAAACAAAAAACACATTGATTATCAATGTGTTTCATCTGAGCCAACTACGGGACTTGAACCCGTGACCTCTTCCTTACCAAGGAAGCACTCTACCGCTGAGCTAAGTCGGCCTAAACAAAAAAATCACACTATAGAGTATGATTTTTTTTGAGCGGAAGACGAGGGTCGAACTCGCGACATTCAGCTTGGAAGGCTGACGCTCTACCAACTGAGCTACTTCCGCAATTTTGTTTCCAAAACTATTGGTAAACGCTGTGCAAACTTAAGGAAAACCCTTTAAAAATGCAAGACTTTTTTTTAATATAAAATGTGGGGAGAGCAGGATTCGAACCTACGAAGCCGAAGCAACTGAGTTACAGTCAGTCCCATTTAGCCACTCTGGAATCTCCCCAGATATTTTATATTA
>Ga0182008_10000237_pt1 | contig 42829 bp, 34 predicted proteins | sample Sormic07211129_1_FD_120482 | JGI IMG/M metagenome (GOLD analysis project Ga0182008, IMG submission 120482) | Rhizosphere microbial communities from Sorghum bicolor, Mead, Nebraska, USA - 072115-129_1 metaG | ecosystem: Host-associated > Plants > Roots > Rhizosphere | place: USA: Nebraska...
AAATTTATAGAGAATGTAAAAAATAATGACTTCCAATATTTGCCGTATCCTGTTAAAAAAACACCTTATCCCAAATCGGAAGTGATCTGGACAGATTATAGACGCCAGCTCACTAAGTTTTATGGTGATTATGAAAAACTTAGAAATGAGAATAAGGTGTGATATAGCTTTAATTTATTGGTGAAATTTTTGATGTGATAAAAATCTTTTTACCCTGACTGTCAGTGGTTTTTTAATATCAAGTGTCGGGCTTTTTTGTTTTGAATTCGAGCCCAGCATTTATCCACCCAAACCCTCCTTCAAAAACTATTCCCGGCTACCGCGGACAATAATTTGTTTTATATTTTGATTTATTTACAGAGTTTACATTTTTATTTACAATCCGAATTCCCTGCGCCGAAACAAATCAAAGTAATTTTGCTGCATCAACTTTATAGGATATGAAAAATGAAAACATGAAAAAATCGCTTGTGTTTGTTGCCGCCACCTTCATGGTATTATTTCTGCTAAATTCCTTTATACCAAAAGAAAAGGAAAAGGGGAAGAAAACAATAGAAAGGACTAAATCACGGCCTGTAAACATCGTTTTAAGATCTTCCGACGGCGGACAAACCTGGCAGGACATTAGCGAAGGGCTGCCTGAAAACTTGCAGAGAGAAGGTGTGTGGAGTCATGGTTTATTTGCAAATGACCGTGGACTTTATTTACGCGCTGGGAATGGGGTTTATCACAGTGAACCAAATTCCACAAATCGTTTTTGGACAAAAGAGATTTTCCCTGGTAAACAGCGTGAGATTACCCCTGGCAAGAATGGAATATTTGCATATAATTTCAGGGGACAATTTTTACAAAAAATAAACGGAACGAGTAACTGGTCGCCTATGTACTCGAATTTTCAAGAACAGGCCGTACGCATGAACAAAACGACTGATTGGATGTACAAGAATTATAAAGAGAAACAAGTATGCAGTGTTTTTGAAACTACGGGAGGCACAATTTTCATCGGCTCCAACAACGCCCTTTTTAAATCCACTAACAGTGGAAAAACTTGGAAATATATGCATGTTGGAGGCTGGGTAATGAAAATGACAGAGTCAAACGGTGTACTAATGGCTGCCAGCACACAAGGAATATTAAGATCGACCGATGACGGTGAAAACTGGGATCGTGTGATTAATGAAGGGGGCAATGGCATCGATGTGGAACGTATCGATGGAGGATTTGCTGCTATAGCCTATAACACCATAACCCAAACAAACAGAATACACATTTCACTGGATAGAGGAAAAACCTGGAATACCACTGGTGAAACACTTCAGTCTTCCTGGAATAGCTCATTAATCAACAAAATATTCGGACTTCAATCTTCGTTGTATATTTCATCAATTAAACAAGTGGGCAAATATTTAATATGTGGTCGCTCAGATGGTATATTCCGGTCATCTGACATGGGCAAAACATGGAAACTACTACTTCCTTCCATAGAAAACAGGGGCTTCAATTTATCTGTATCAGGCAACGTGATTTATGCCATGCCAAATAAAGGGTGTTAAAAATTGAGTATAGGCCAAACGAGGCTGTATCAGAAAAACAGTATGATTTAGATTTAGATACAGCCTTTTTTACTTTCAGCTCCCTTCGTTTAAACGGAGTTCTTAAGTTTTACTGGTGATTCCCGTCGTTAGCTTGATGGATAAAGCTTGTGGTAATAAATATACGAGATCAACAACAACGCAAAAGGGACCAACGGTACAAAAGACTCTCCGATCATTCCGTCTACAGATAAATGCGCAATCAGGGCAGAAAGATAAATAATACCCAGAGCCACGTAATTCCATTCCTTAAGACGGGAGGGCAAACCAGGAATAATCAGGATAAGTCCACCGATAAAACTGCCGATACCAACTTCCATACTAAACCAATGCGGGAAGCCAAGATGTTTGGTTCCTTCCTGAGCCATTGGACTGTTTAGAAAAAAGATACCTGGTAAAATGAACAATGCCAGTAATCCGGTAGTTACCCAGTAGATAATTTTAATGCTTTTCGGTTTCATAATAGTTCTTTTTATTTAACAGGATAAAATTGCGTAATTAATCAATTCACGATGGTATCGGTTGATGACAATCTGAGGGTTGATTACGACATTTATACAACAGAAAAAAAGACACTGATAAATCGGCCTACATATCGATAAGATTTCTACTTTTGTTTTTTTTATAAAAGTATCAAAGCTTAACTCACCCAGAACCATAATCTTAGGATAATGAACCCACATCTAAAAAAGCTATCTGCAGCCGGATTGCTCATCACTCTTGGTATCATCTTCGGTGATATCGGCACTTCACCACTTTATGTTTTTCAAACCCTACTTATAGAAGGCGGAAAAGTAAATGAAAGTCTGGTGCTGGGCTCTATTTCCTGTATCTTCTGGACGCTTACCCTTCAAACTACTTTCAAGTATATTTTTATTACTTTACAAGCAGACAATCGTGGAGAAGGTGGCATATTTTCTTTATATGCACTGGTTAGACGATATGGAAAATGGCTGGCCATACCCGCCATCATAGGCGCGGGAACCTTGCTGGCTGACGGGATCATCACCCCTCCTATTTCTGTCACTTCAGCAATTGAAGGTCTAAACCTGGTTCCCTATTTTTCTAAGGCAATTGTACCAGGCAATGACCTGGTCCTGCTGATTGTCATCACCATTATGCTTTTATTGTTCTTTTTCCAGCAATTTGGAACAAAGATCGTAGGTTCTGCTTTTGGACCGGTGATGTTGATGTGGTTTTTAATGCTGGCCGTTGTGGGGAGTTTACAACTGGCCCACTATCCTCAGATCATAAAAGCATTAAACCCGTATTATGGTGCTGCACTTTTAATAGAACATCCAAACGGATTCTGGCTTCTGGGGGCTGTATTTTTATGTACAACCGGAGCAGAGGCCCTGTATTCAGATCTGGGGCATTGCGGAAGGAAAAATATCCAGGTCAGCTGGATATTTGTAAAAACCTCTCTCCTTTTAAATTATCTTGGTCAGGGTGCCTGGGTACTGACTCAACCGTCTACAAAAAATTTCACCGGTATAAATCCATTTTTCGAGATCATTCCACATTTCTTTCTGCTACCTGGTATTGCCCTGGCCACTATGGCAACCATTATTGCCAGCCAGGCTCTGATCAGTGGTTCTTTTACCCTGATCAGCGAAGCAATCAGCATGAATTTCTGGCCTAAGGTCACCATTAAATATCCTTCAAATATCCGCGGGCAAGTATATATTCCAAGCATCAACTGGATCCTTTGTATTGGCTGTATTGCTGTTTCTTTATACTTCCGCACCTCCGCAGCAATGACTGCCGCTTATGGTTTCTCCATCACTATAGCGATGCTGATGACGACCATACTCATGTATTATTTCATGAGGTATGTAAAACACTGGCCATTATGGATTGTAACGATTATACTGTGTGTATTCCTTTGTGTGGAATTCTCCTTCTTCGTTGCCAATGCTGTTAAGATCCTAAAAAGATTGTTCTTCCTTGTATTTGAATTTGGGCTGATCTTTACCATGTATATCTGGTTCAAGGCCCGTAAAATCAACAACAGATTTTTGAACTTTATTGACTTAAAGGATCAGCTACCTTTGTTAAGAGCGTTGAGTGAAGACCCTAGCATATCTAAATACTCTACACACCTGATCTATTTAACCAAAGCCAATAACAGCAAGCAAATCGAACAAAAGATCATGTATTCAATTTTGAGCCGGAAACCCAAACGCGCAGATGTGTACTGGTTTGTACATATTGAACGGACAGACGAGCCCTATACAATGGAATACAGCGTAGAGGAATTAGACAATGACAAAGTAATCCGGGTTGAATTCCGTTTAGGTTTCAGAATACAACCAAGAGTAAATGTCTTGTTCAGAAAAGTTGTAGAGGATATGGTTAGCCGCAAAGAACTGGACATTACCAGCAAATATGACTCCCTGAACAAATATCATCTTGCCGCAGATTTTCAATTTGTTATTATGGAAAAGTTCTTGTCTTACAACAATGAATTCAGTGTGAGTGAAGGATTCATATTAAACAGTTATTTTGCTATTAAAAAACTGGCTCAATCTGAAGCTAAAGCCTTTGGTTTGGATACCAGTGAAACCCGGATTGAGAAAATACCTCTGGTGGTTAAACCATTAACGGCAATAGTTTTAAAAAGGGTTGATCCTTATTCACATAGTCCTCTTTAAAAATGATTGTAAATTCGTGTTATGATAAAATTACCTCCTGATCCTGCTGCACTTTTAGTTTTCCGTAAAGCTTTAGAGAAATTTGTCACTTTCAGTGAAGAAGAATGGAGGTTGTTCGTACAGTACGTCAGTACTTCATCTCTTAAAAAGAAGGAACATTTTGCGAGGGAAGGAGAAATAGCCAAGTATATCGGTTTTATTTTAACAGGCTCTGTGCGCTATTATCATATTAAAGATGGCGAAGAAATTACAGGTTACTTCAGTTTTGACGGGGAATTGGTCAGTTCTTACAAAAGCTTTCTGACCAGGCAACCCGGGACAAGCTATATCCAGGCACTGGAACCGACCACCTTGCTGCTGATCTCCTATGATGACCTGCAAACCATGCTTAACCATCCCCAGCTTGCTTATAAAATGGAGCGTTTTGGACGTCTTACTGCCGAATTTTATCTATGCTGTTACGAAGAAAGGATCAGTTCCTTTATTACCCGGACGCCTGAAGAGCGCTACCAGGATCTGGTTAGCAAGGAACGGGAGATCCTCCAGCGCGTACCACAGCATTATATCGCGAATTTTCTGGGCATTACCCCCGTTTCTTTATCAAGAATCCGTAAAAGATTATTGTTACAACCATCTTCATAAAATTCCTTATCTTTTGTTAACGTTTTGATCACCAGCACAAGGCTAACTTTGATCAGATAAAAAACTAAAAAGATATGCACACAATATTAGGCGCTGGAGGACCGACAGCAAATGCACTGGCCCGCGAATTATCCCTGAATAAAGATATGATCCGTCTGGTTAGCCGCAGGCCAGTTAAGATCAGCAGTGAAAACACCACCTGGAAAAAAGCCGACCTGCTCCGGTATAATGAAGTTTTGGAGGCCACCAAAGGGTCATCAGTGATCTACCTTTGCGCCGGCCTGATCTATGACAAAGAGGTCTGGAAACAGCAATGGCCGGTGATCATCCAAAACGTAATCAATGCAGCCAAACAGACCGGTGCCAGATTGATCTTTTTTGACAATGTATATATGTACGGTCTGGTGAATGGCCCTATGACAGAGCATACACCTTATAACCCTTGTAGTGTTAAAGGAGAGGTGAGGGCAAAGATTGCCACTCAGCTTATGGACGAAGTAAAAGCAGGAAATATACAGGCTTCTATTGCACGGGCCGCTGACTTTTATGGAACAGATTCCATGAACAGCTTTCTGGACATGATGGTATTTGACAAATATGCAAAAAAACAAAGTGCGCAATGGATTGGAAAAACGGAAAAGCTGCACAATTTCACTTATATTCCTGATGCAGGAAAAGCACTTTTCCTGTTAGGACAGCACCCGGAAAGCGACAATCAGATCTGGCATATGCCTACTGCTCCTGCCATTACCGGAAAAGCAATGATTGAACTTGCTGCTGCTATTTACGAAGTCAAACCAGCCTACACCAGTATCAACAAATTCATGCTTCAACTGGTCGGCTTATTTAAAAAAGTAGTGGCCGGTACAGTGGAGATGTACTATCAGTATGACCATGACTATATTTTTGACTCTTCAAAATTCGAACAGGCCTTTCAATTTACGCCCACAAGTTACAAGGATGGCATACAATATCTTTCAGCAACACTGTACAAGAAACAATAAGAATTAAAGATCCTGGCCGTATACATTGCTGCATACGGCCAGGATTCCATTAGTGATTAACCAGTTTCATGGCGCCTTCACTATACCTTTCGCCAGTATGCGGGTATAATTCCAGCAAATTCTGAATGGCCTTAAGGTCATCTGCTGAAAGGGTCAAATCTACTGCCCCCGCATTTTCCTCCAGGTATTTTCTCTTCTTTGTTCCAGGAATAGGAATGATGTCTTCTCCCTGAGCCAACACCCAGGCCAGCGCCAATTGCGCCGGAGTAGCTTGTTTCGCCGCTGCCAGTTTTGCAAATTCTGCCGCCAGCAGCTGATTATTCTTTAAATGTTCGCCACTATAACGCGGCAGTGTTTTACGAAAATCTGTATCGGCCAGCTGGGTAACATCTAATGTGTTTGTAACCAATCCTCTCGCCAATGGAGAATAGGGGATCAGACTGATGCCCAGCTCTCTTACGGTATGGAGAATATCTCCTTCCACATCCCTGGTCAGCAAGGAATACTCGCTTTGCAGCGCTGCAATCGGGTGCACCGCATTTGCTTTCCGTATAGAGGCAGGAGAAGCTTCGCTTAGGCCCAGATAGCGGACTTTGCCTTCTTTGACCAGTTCCGCCATAGCACCTACCATTTCTTCAACGGGCACATTTGGATCTATACGGTGTGCATAGTACAGGTCGATAACCTCTATATTTAATCTTTTCAGACTATTTTCCGCCGCCTGCTTTAACCACTTCGGAGAACCATCAAAATAAGTTCCCGATGAGCTGCTTGGACCCGCAACATCATCTTTAAAGCGAAAACCAAACTTCGTAGCAATAAATACTTTGTCCCGGTTAGGCACCAGTACTTTTGAAATTAACTCTTCGTTTTTCCCGTTCGCATACATATCTGCAGTATCCCAGAAATTGATTCCAAGATCCAGCGCCTTATGTAGAGTAGCGATACTTTCTGCATCATCTGTAGGACCATAAGCGAAACTCATGCCCATGCAACCTAAACCTACAGCTGATAATTTTTCATTTGTCTTACCTAGATTTCTGTATTTCATCTTTTTAGTATTTCTTTTCTAACAGATCAAATTTAAACCTTTATCCAGGTAATGTATTTAACAAATTCAAACGAATACTTACAGAATTCAAACAGGGATTATTCGTGCTTCCCCAGGGGTGAGCCCGGTTTGCTTTTTGAAAAAATTATTAAAATAGGCCGGGTATTCAAATCCGATACTATAGGCAATCTGCGAAATATTCCAGTCTGTGTGACGCAACAAAGCGATTGCCTCTTTAACAATCCTTGCTGAAATATGTTCAGTAGTGGTTTTACCTGTAATTTCCTTTACAGAACGGTTGAGGTGGTTGACATGAACGGAAAGATTTTCTGCAAAATGATTGGCCGTTTTCAGTTGAAGTGCGGCTTCAGGTGTGTCAATTGGAAACTGCCGTTCCAGAAGCTCCAGGAACAGACTGGTGATCCTGGAAGAGGCATTAACAGGCTTTTCGAAATTTTCTGCCGGTTGCATCTTCATGGCTTCATGGATGATCGCGTGCATATAATTCCGAAGCAGATCAAATTTATGTACATAGTCTGAATTCATTTCCCGCATCATTTTTTTAAACAAAAAAGAAATCTCTTCCAGTTGTTGCTCATCTATAAAAAAGATAGGTGTCCCTCCTACCTTAAACAGCGGTGAATCCTGCAAGGTCTCCTTCCGTTCCTGAGAATGAACAAAGGCTTCAGTAAACAAACAAAACCAACCCTCCTGTTCAGCAGACCGCGCTTCCCAGGAATAAGGGATCATTGGATTGGAAAATAGCAAGGCCGGCCGGTCAATCTCTATCCACTTATCTGCATAATGCAACCGTCCCGTCCCGATTACCAGGGAAACTTTATAAAAGTCCCTCCGGGAGTAAAAAGTAGTATGCTGACAAGAACTCCGGGTAAAGACATTAAAATGCCCTGGTCCGGCATTGTTCATAGAAAGCCCGGAAGGATTGATATGAGGAAGCCTGGCGTAAAAATCTTGTACTGTTTCCGTTGTATTCATCTAGCAAAATTATAAAATTCAAACCATTAATAGAACATCAAAAGAAGAACAAATCTTACATTCCTCTGTTTATACTATTTTGTACAAATAACAGATAAACTTATCTTTGTATATCTTATTACTGCTATTGTATTAGTCTAGAAACAGACATCATGAAAGAAGACTTAAATCTATTGGAACAAGCCGCACAAAATGACTATAAATATGGCTTTGTGACCAATATTGATACAGATACTATTCCAAAGGGGCTTAACGAGGCTGTGATCGAGCTGATCTCCAAAAAAAAGAATGAACCTGAATGGATGCTGAAATGGCGTCTCAAAGCCTATGCACATTGGCTAAAAATGGAGGAACCCACATGGCCAAACGTGAAGTACCCGCCCATCAACTATCAGGACATTATCTATTATGCTGCTCCAAAGAAGAAAGAACAACTCAATAGTCTGGATGAAGTAGATCCGGAATTATTGCGCACTTTCGAAAAGCTGGGCATTTCCCTGGATGAACAAAAACGACTGAGCGGCGTGGCCGTAGATGTTGTAATGGATAGTGTTTCCATTGCGACTTCTTTTAAAGAGCAGCTTTCAGAGATTGGTGTTATCTTTTGCTCCATTAGTGAAGCCATACAGCAACACCCTGAGCTGGTTAAAAAATACCTGGGTTCTGTGGTGCCAATGACCGATAATTATTTTTCAGCATTAAATTCGGCGGTGTTTACAGACGGGTCATTCTGTTACATCCCAAAAGGTGTCCGCTGCCCAATGGAATTGTCAACCTATTTCAGGATCAATGCAGAAAATTCGGGTCAGTTTGAACGCACACTGATCATAGCAGAAGACGAAAGTTATGTGAGCTATCTGGAAGGTTGCACCGCACCTATGCGGGACGAGAACCAGCTCCATGCTGCTGTAGTTGAACTGGTTGCAATGGAAAAAGCAGAAATTAAATACTCTACAGTTCAAAACTGGTATCCCGGCGACAAAAACGGTCAGGGCGGGATTTATAATTTTGTGACCAAAAGAGGAATATGTGCCGGCAAGCATTCAAAAATTTCCTGGACACAGGTGGAAACAGGTTCTGCCATTACCTGGAAATACCCAAGTGTGATCCTGAAAGGGGACTATTCTATAGGTGAGTTCTATTCTGTAGCCTTTACCAATCACCACCAACAAGCAGATACCGGTACAAAGATGATCCATCTTGGAAAAAATACCAGGAGCAGAATTGTTGCCAAAGGCATTTCTGCCGGACAAAGCAATAACAGTTACCGCGGACTGGTACGTGCCAGCAAACAAGCCACCAATGCCCGTAACTATTCTCAGTGTGACTCACTATTACTAGGAGATCAATGCGGAGCACATACTTTCCCCTATATAGAAGTGAAGAATAAAACTGCGATTGTAGAGCATGAAGCCACGACTTCAAAAATCGGGGAAGATCAATTGTTCTACTGCAGGCAGCGCGGTATTGATGCCGAAGCAGCTGTAGCACTGATTGTAAACGGCTTCGCTAAAGAGGTCATGAACCAGCTTCCTATGGAATTTGCCATTGAAGCACAAAAACTACTGGCCATCAGTATGGAAGGCAGTGTTGGTTAATTAAAATATATCCATTTATAGAATATTAGAAGATCATGTTATCCATTAAAAATATACACGCAAACGTAGAAGGTAAGGAAATATTAAAAGGCATCAACCTGGAGATCAAGCCAGGAGAAGTACATGCCATTATGGGGCCAAACGGTTCGGGCAAGAGCACACTGGCTTCTGTACTGGCCGGAAGAGAAGAATATGAAGTTACTCAAGGCGAAGTGCTCTTTTCAGGAAAAGACTTACTGGAACTTTCTATTGAAGACCGGGCACGTGAAGGTTTATTCCTTGCTTTTCAATATCCAGTTGAAATTCCAGGGGTAAGCACCACCAATTTTATCAAAGCTGCTGTAAATGAAAAACGAAAATACCAAGGCCTGGAGCCTTTGGATGCCGTCTCTTTTCTTAAAATGATGAAAGAAAAGATGGCCATGGTAGAAATTGGCCAGTCTCTGCTCAGCCGATCCATCAATGAAGGATTCTCAGGCGGAGAGAAAAAAAGGAATGAAATTTTCCAGATGGCCATGCTGGAGCCTAAACTTGCTATCCTGGATGAAACTGACTCCGGCCTGGACATTGATGCCTTGCGTATCGTAGCTAACGGCATTAATAAACTGAGAACACCAGACCGTTCCATTTTATTGATCACCCACTACCAGCGTTTGCTCGATTATATCCAGCCAGATTATGTACATGTATTGTATAAAGGCCGTATTGTTAAATCAGGAACAAAAGAACTTGCTTTGGAACTCGAAGAAAAAGGATATGATTTCATTACAGAAAGCATTGATCAGTCTGCAAATGTCTAAGCTAAAAACCATTTAAGATCAAGACGATGACGAATGTAAATTATTTCAAAGATCAGTTTAGTACGCTCCAGGCCTCAGATCCAAATGACCTGCTATCGGAAATCCGCAAAGAAAACTTCGATACTTTTAGCCGGTCGGGCCTGCCTACATTACGACAAGAAGAATGGAAATACACCAATATCAGCAGCTTATTCGATAAAGACTATGAATTTGCAGCGGATCAGGAAATTTCTCCTTCCCTTCTTTCATCGCTGAAAGAAATGCGGATAAAGGGCCACCAGGATGCTAATGAACTGGTTTTCCTGAATGGTCGTTATATCCCCTCTTTATCTGCGGTTCGTTCTCCGGAGTCTCAGCTGGTGGTATTGCCATTAGAAGAGGCTATAAAAAGCAAATACAAAACTCTGGTTGCCCTGCACCTTGGACAAAGCAGCAGCTATATAAAGGATGGCATCCATGCATTAAATACTTCGTTTATTCAGGGAGGGCTCTTCCTGTATGTTCCGAAAGGGCAGCAATCGCAATATCCGGTCTATATTTATCACCTTTCTGATGCAGGACAACAACATAATTTGTCGCAGCCAAGAAGTCTGGTCTATGTAGAATCACAGGCTAAATTTCAACTGGCAGAGACCTACAAAACACTGGGCACTTGTGAGAGCTTCACCAATGAAGTCATGGAAATTGTGGTGGAAGCAGATGCTTTTGTAGAATACTACAAGATCCAGAATGACGGACCCAATGCCCACCAGACCAATACCACACACATCAGACAAATGGAAAAAAGTCATGTACATACGGTGGTACTCTCTTTAAACGGCGGAATGGTGCGGAACAACCTGAACCTGGTTATGGATGCACGTGGAAATGAGACACATCTGTATGGGCTCTCTTTACTTAGAGGCAAAACTCATGTAGACAACCACACCATGATTGACAATAAAATGCCGGATTGTTACAGCAATCAACTCTACAAAAGTGTTGCTGATGATGCTTCCACCAGTATTTTCAGCGGAAGGATCATTGTTCAGCCAGATGCGCAGAAAACCAATGCTTATCAGTCCAGCAAAAACATCCTGTTATCTGAGCAGGCCAGCATCAATGCCAAGCCGCAGCTGGAAATCTTTGCAGACGACGTGAAATGTTCGCATGGCTGTACAGTTGGACAGCTGGATGAGGAAGCACTTTATTATTTAAGGGCCAGAGGGATTCCAAAAGAAAATGCAGAGGTTCTTTTACTACATGCTTTTGCTGCCGATATTATTGACCAGATCAAACTGGAACCTTTACAGAAACATACGGAAAAACTGATCAACGAACATTTATCCTTTTCCTAATGAAAGCACCAAATTCAATACCTCAGGTTCTGGATGTGACTTCCATCCGCAATCAGTTTCCCATCCTGAACAGACGGGTCAAAGAAAAGCCATTGGTTTATCTGGATAATGCAGCAACCTCTCAAAAGCCCCGGTCTGTAATTGATGCCATCAGCGATTATTACACCAATTATAATGCAAACATTCACCGGGGTATCCATACCCTGGCCGAAGAAGCGACCATGGCCTACGAGGCAAGCCGACATACAGCTCAGGAATTTATTGGGGCCGCTTTTCCGGAGGAAATCATTTTTACAAGGGGAACCACAGAAGGGATTAACCTGGTGGCTTACACCTGGGGACGTCAGCATATTATTCCTGGTGATGAAATCCTTATTTCCGCAATGGAACACCATTCTAATATTGTTCCCTGGCAAATCCTCTGTGAAGAGAAAGATGCGGTTTTAAAAATTATTCCTGTAAATGACAATGGGGAGTTGTCTATGGACGCTTACCTGGAGTTGCTCAATGAAAGAACCAAGCTGGTTTCTATTGTACAGGTATCTAATGCCCTTGGAACAGTCAACCCAGTTAAAGAGATGATCAGTGCAGCCCATAAGGCTGGCGCAAGGGTATTGGTTGACGGCGCGCAATCGGCAGTACACCTGGACATAGATGTGCAGGATCTGGATTGTGATTTCTTTGCCTTTTCGGCTCATAAAGTTTATGGCCCGACAGGTATAGGTGTACTTTATGGCAAAAAGGAATTACTGGACAGTATGCCCGTTTTTCAGGGTGGCGGAGAAATGATCAAAGAAGTGAGCTTTGAAAAAACAACCTATAATGATCTTCCTTACAAATATGAAGCCGGCACACCAAATATAGCAGACACCATTGCCTTCAAAACAGCTTTGGATTTTGTAAAAGAAATCGGTAAAGCATCTATCAGGGAACATGAAAACAATTTGCTGGATTATGCCACAGTACAGTTACAGCAAATACCAGGACTTCGGATCATTGGTGAAGCCAGGGAAAAAGTAAGTTTAGTCTCTTTTGTGATAAAAGATATCCATCCCCAGGATATTGGCATCATTCTGGACAATATGGGCATTGCTGTACGAACAGGCCATCATTGCACTCAACCCTTGATGAAACGGTTTGGAATTCCAGGTACGGTAAGGGCTTCTTTTGCGCTATACAACACCAGGGAAGAAATAGATATGCTGATCAATGGTTTGCAAAAGGCCATAAAAATGTTATTGTAATGAACAAAAAATCCATCATAGAAACAGAGCAGGAGATCATAGATGATTTCTCTTTATTTGATTCCTGGGAAGACAAATATGAATATATTATTGACCTGGGAAAAAAACTGCCGCTTCTGGAAGATCAGTATAAAACAGAAGAAAATAAAATTAAAGGTTGCCAATCTACAGTTTGGCTGGTGGCCAGCTATAGGGATGGAAAGGTCTTCTTTAAAGCCGACAGTGATGCGGTTATTGTTAAGGGATTAGTGAGTATGCTGATCACCGTCCTTTCCGGACACCAGCCCGATGAAATTATTACCGCTAAACTAGATTTTATCAGGGAAATCGGAATGTTCACCCACCTGGCGCAAACCCGCTCTAATGGTTTACTTGCCATGATAAAACAAATGAAAAATTATGCGATTGCTTATAAAACGATCCAGGAAATAGAACAAAAGCCATAGATCATGGACAAAGAAGAGTTAAAACAAAAGGTAATTGATTGTCTGCAGACCATATATGATCCGGAAATACCCGTGAGCATTTATGAGCTGGGGCTTATTTACGAAACCGACATCCTTCCGCCATTAAACAATGTGCAGATTGTGATGACACTGACGGCTCCGGGATGTCCCGCTGCGCAGTCTATTCCACTGGAAGTGGAACAAAAGATTAAACAGATTGAAGGGGTTAATGAGGTCTCTGTAGTGGTGACCTGGGATCCACCCTGGACCAGAGATATGATGTCTGAAGCTGCACAGCTCGAATTAGGAATGTTATAGTATATAAATAATTTATCATGAAGATCACAGCCCAGGAAGAATATGGCCTGCGGATATTACTCCGTATTGCCAGATCGGACAGAGAGGAGGGACTAAGTATTCCTGTCATCAGCGAAGCAGAAGGCTTGTCTTCAGCCTATGTTGGCAAATTGACACGTATTTTGCGTCTATCGGGTTACATTAACAGCACGCCGGGCTATAAGGGCGGTTATGTACTGGCCCGCCATCCGGAACAAATCAATATCAACCAGGTTTTAAAAGCACTTGGTGGCTCTTTATTTGACAAAAGTTTTTGCGAAGAATATCCGGGTGCAGTTAAGCTTTGCACCAATTCCATAGATTGTTCTGTACGTTCCCTTTGGCAAATGATACAGCTTACAGTCGATCAGCTGCTGGATAAGGTTTCTTTACAGGACCTGATCAGTCCGGAACAGGAGTCTGGTTTCCTGCTCAAATCTATTCTGGAACAGAATTTGAAATAGATTTATCTATGCATACACCTCTATCTCCCGCTTTCACGTCTATTTTAGACAATGACTTCTACAAATTCACCATGCAACAGGGCGTTATTCGTCTGTTTCCCGGTGCCAAAGCCCGCTATCAGTTCATCAACAGAGGAAAGCACCTCTTCCCCGAAGGCTTCTCCCAGGCCCTGAGGGTGGCTGTTGATGCCATGGCACAACTGAAGCTAAGTAAAGAGGAAAAGCACTTTCTGCAGATAACCTGCCCTTATCTTGATCCCGTATATCTGGATTTTTTAGAGGGCTATCGTTACAATCCTGAGGAAGTGCGTATTGAGCAGCATGGGGAGCAGCTGGAGGTACATATTGAAGGTCTTTGGTACAGATCCATCTTATGGGAAGTACCAATCATGTCGTTAATATGTGAACTTTACTACACCATGACGGGCGCTGTTCGCATCAGCAACGAAGAAGTTATGGAGGTGACCAGAAAGAAAATTGAAAAATATAAGTCTTTAGGGGTTACAGTTGCCGAATTCGGCACCCGCCGGCGCTACTCTTACCAGGTACATCGCCTGGTGTTACAGGCTTTAAAAGAACATGGAGAGGGCTCCTTTATCGGAACCAGCAATGTACATATGGCCATGCTGTACCAAACTAAACCTATTGGAACACATGCCCATGAATGGTTCATGTTTCATGCGGCCCGTTATGGCTTTAAAATGGCCAATGCCACCGGGCTGGAAAACTGGGTCCGCGTATACCGGGGCGATTTGGGTATTGCGCTTTCAGACACCTATACTACAGAGGTCTTCTTTAAACAGTTTGACAAGATGTTTTCAAAACTCTTTGATGGCGTAAGACATGACAGTGGAGACCCGCTTCAGTTTGCAGATCAGGTCATCGGGCATTACAATAAGCTGGGTATTGATCCTAAAACAAAGGTGATTATTTTCTCTGACGGGTTAAATTACGATAAGGCGGCACGCATTGCCCGTTATTGCCATGGAAAAATCGGCCTCTCTTTTGGCATAGGAACGAATTTCACCAATGACGTGGGACCCGGGGCAATGAATATCGTGATCAAAATGACACAGGCTCAGCCACAAGATGGGGAATGGACAGATGTGGTGAAACTTTCAGATGAACATGGTAAATATACGGGAAGCGAAAAAATGATCGGCCTGGCCAAAACCATACTTGAAATCAAAGAATAATATTCTAAATTTATAGACGCTGTTCTCAGGGAACAGGGCAAAAAACATGAGGATTTACCAGCAGAGTTTAAGACTGAAAGAGAGAAAAAGAGGCTTTCATCTGATTACAGAAGAAGTAATAAATGGTTTACCAGAGATTAGTGAAATTGATAAGGGTTCCTGCCAGATATTTATACAGCATACCTCTGCCTCTTTAACGATCAATGAAAATGCTGACCCAACAGTTAGAAAAGATTTTGAGATGTTTTTTAACAAGACTGTCCCGGAGAATGATCCGGATTATCTTCATGACGACGAGGGACCTGATGATATGCCGGCACACCTTAAGGCAGCGCTGCTTGGAAACTCCTTAACCATTCCCATCCGTCACGGAAAGCTGGCATTAGGTATCTGGCAGGGAATTTACTTATGTGAGCACCGGAATTACGGCGGCCCGAGGAATTTAGTGATTACTGCTTTTGGGGAATAACCAAGGTACTTTTTACCAACTCAATATTTTTGCTGTTACGATCGGCCAGTACAAAGCTGGAAGCAATTCCATGGGCATTTACCCTGGATATAACTGCACTGTTTACATCTTCCAGCCTGATTATGGTCGCTGCCCCGCTTGTATAGGGAATGTTCCAGCCTTTCAATAAAATATCTTTGCCATCTTCGCAAACGAAGGCCGGCCTTAATTCATTACTGTCCAGCTGAAAGGAGATGTTCATCAATTTTAACCCTTCTACATGCCGCGCCCAAATTCCATAGGCCGGAATTGTTGGCCCAAAGGTTTTGATTTCGGGATACTGATCAACCGCTTCAGGAACCTTCCACAAAGCATGTTCTGCCGTACCGCCACCTGCAAGGGCAATATCAATATTTTCCAGGGTTAGATTTTTCACCGGGTGTCCGGGAATCCCTGTAATCAGTATACCGGAAGCTGGTGTGAGTTGTGCAAGAGCTGAAGCTTTCGCTTTCACATTTCTAATGGTTACATTTTCCAAAGTACCTGTTTGTTGCTGTACATCTGTTTTTTTTCTGAATACACTCAACCTGGAGCCCAATCGGATCAATATTGGTGTTTTCACTTCCACCATGGTTATATTGGAAATCTCTACGTTGCGCAGATGTGCACCGTCTACTGTAAGTAATTTAATGCCACCATTACTGGTATTATAAATATAACAATCAGAAATCCTGATGTTTTCAAAGGGTGCCATAGATTCCGTTCCCATCTTAATTGCTGCCTGGTTACTCTTCAGACGCATACCGGAAACCTGTATATTGCTGCAGGCCATTTTACTGGAGGTGGTTTTGAAGCATAGCGCATCATCTCCGCTTTCGATATCACAGTTCTGAATTTTAACATTCTGACAACCATCAATATCAATCCCGTCGTTATGGGCCACTCCATAACTTACAATCTTTACCTTATTGATGCGAATGTTCCTGCTTTGAAAATAATGAGAGGTCCAGGCACCGGCATATTGCAGGGTAACGTCCCTGAGCTGGACATCTGCACAGCGTACAACCCTCAGCAAAAATGGTCTCCTTCCCCACCGTTGTCCTTCAGGTCGGGTATCATTTAAGATATGACGTGCTTTAAGTGCAGTGCCCTGACCGTCAATAACCCCTTCACCTGCTATTCCTATATGCTGCACATCAATTGCAGCAACCAGGGCCCAGCCTACATCTATCCCCAATCCTTCGGTAAAAGGATCCAGGTTCTTATAATCTTCTATAGCTGTACTTCCCAGAAGCACAGCTCCCTTTTGCAGATACAGGGTAACATGATCTTTTAAGGCAATCGTACCTGAAAGAAATTTACCGGCTGAAAAAATCACCTTACCGCCGCCAGTATAGTTACACTGATCGATGGCCTTTTGTATGGCTTCTGTATTTAAAGTCATTCCATCCCCCACCGCACCGCATTTCGTTACATACACATCTGCAGCAAAAACAGAACTGCAACTTAAAAGAATCGCTGCACAGGTTACCGATCTCACTAATTGATGCATAATTCGCATTGGTTTGCGGGTGTAGGACACTAACATACCTTTGACGCCTATTTTTTATTTTTGGCCCGGACTGCTTTTACCTCGGTTGCAGAAATTCCACTGGCTTTATTGCCAAAGCTGTTCCTGATGTAAGACAAAACATCTGCAATTTCCTGATCTTTTAAAAAATTGTGCGGCGCCATTACATTCGTATAGCTCTCTCCGTCAATATCCACATTCTGCGAAAAACCGTTCAGGATAACTTTAATCAACCTGGTTTTATCACCCAATACATAACTTGTACCATTTAGCGGCGGGTTCATGTTCTGTACACCTCCTCCGTCTGCCATGTGGCAGCTTAGACAATACTGGCCATATATTTTATTCCCGTTGGCCATCACTGCAGCAGGAACCTTGGTCACTTTAGCTGCTGGTTTGGCTTTACTTTTAGTTTGGGCAGACAATTGAAGTCCTCCCATAGTGAGGAGCACTAGGATTGTTAAAATTCTCTTCATTTAGGTATGACTATTTCTTAGTGTAAATAATTCGGTAAATGGTTCCTTTGCTGTCATCGGTTATATATAAGGAACCATCAGCTCCCTGTGCAAGTCCGCACGGACGGTGGTCTGCTCTTCCGGCAGCAGCCTTTTCTGGTGTTCCGGAAAAATGATCAGCAAAGATTTCCCAGTCTCCGGATGGTTTTCCGTCTTTGAAAGGTTGAAACACTACAAAATAACCTTTTTGCGGTTCTGGTGCCCGGTTCCAGGAACCATGGAAAGCAATAAAGGCACCATTTTTATATTTTTCAGGGAACATTTTACCTGTATAAAACAACAATCCATTTGGTGCCATATGACCTGGGTAGGCCACTGCAGGATCCAGATATTTAGCATCTGCTTCTTTTTTCTTATCGCCTCCGTACTCGGGCGCTACAATTTTTTTATGCTGGATCTGATCGTAATATAGATACGGCCATCCGGCATTGTCTCCCTTTTTCAGTGCATACAAGCATTCGGCAGGAAGTTCTGCAGATTCTTTGACATCATACAAAGCCGGCCAGGAACTGTTCAGATTATCTCTGCCATGCTGCATCACAAACAACTGGTTATTTTGCTGGTTCCAGTCTAAGCCGACAACATTTCGCAGACCTGTTGCGTACCTGATCCCATCTCCGTAGCTCTGGCTCAGCTTATTGGCCTTAAATTGCCAGATACCACCTGCTGAGTCAAGTATGGGACAGCCGGGTATTCCCGGAGATTGATATCCCCTGTCCTGCACCTGGCAGGAATTAGAATAGGCGCCTATATTTACATAGAGATTTCCATCATTGTCCAGCACAAGAGACTTGGTTTCATGCTGACGTCCCATCTTTAATCCGGTAACAATTTTTTCCGGCTGATCTGGATTAAGCACCACATTTTGATCATTTAATTTATACCTGAATACTTCCTGGTTAGAGGAGGCATATAAATAACCATCCTTCAGATAGATCCCTGTTCCTCCATAATTACCAAAACCTCCGGTAAGCTGGGCTTTTCCATCACTGTTCTCATGCAGCTGCAAAATGCCTTTTCCATCCTTTGGCTTCGCCAGTTTTACATAAATGTCCCCTTGTGGGGTAACCACCAGGTGCCGGGCTTTTGCACCTGTTTCTGCTACTTTTAACGCTCCAAAGCCTTCCGGTAGTTTTAAGCCTGCGTTATCGGGATCAGCTTTCAGGCCTTTATCCGATTTCAGGGCATAAAATGAAGCCACTGAAGTGATCAAAGTGGCTGCCAGCACATACTTTAACAAGTTACGGTTCATAATTATTTTTTTTTAAAAAACCTGGTTGCCCGGTGAAACAGATCCTCAGGTAATTGAACATCTAATTGATTAATTAATCGAGATATATTATTGAATCAAATTGGCTAACTATTCAATAATATTGTTATTTATCCGTTGATTTCAGCCGATAAATAAGTCCATTATTACCTGCCAGTAAAATAAGACGGCCTTTTTTTGCTTTACCAACGGCATTGAAGTTAAGGTCTGACAAATGAAGCCAGTTCTTTCCGCCATCTTTGGAGAAATCTACACCTGATGTACCAACAGTCACAGCCTGTACAGCGTCAATATAAGCTACTCCGGAGCGGAAACCGGAAACCGGCGTAACGGGTTTATTCCAGGTTTTACCCCAGTCGTTGGTGAGCAGTACATTATTGAGGTTCTCTTTGTCCTTTTGGTAATCTCCACCAACAACCACTCCTGCTCCGTTTTCGTTAAAATCCATAGAAAATGAGCCGGTACTGGCTCCACCTTGTAAAATCGGGCATGAATATCTTTTCCAGGTATACCCTCTATTATCCGAATAATAAATATTTGCACTTGTTCCACCTGTGGCAATCCATACTTTCTCTTTGCCTAGCGTACGGATAGAAGTGCCACTGGCTGCAAAGCCAGCTTCTCCCGGTGCCATATCCATATTCAGATGATCCGAGACGTCTTGCCAGTTGAGCCCTCCGTCCCTGGTCTTAAGCAATTGCAGACGGTTGTGGATCGGATCGCCAAATGCAATTCCGTTCTTTTCATCCCAGAAACCCATACCGTCCAGAAAGATGGCACTGTCTATATTTTTATAGGTCTCTTTCCAGGTCTTTCCACCATCCACTGTTCGTAGAATAAATGCCGGAGAACCGGCATTCATCACAATTGCTTTGAATTCATCAAAAGCTTCAATATCTCTGAAATCGAGCTTTTCATAACCGGCAGGTTTGATCCATTGCCAGGTCTTACCACCATCAATTGTTTTTCCTATGGAGCCATTACTCCCGCTTACCCAGGCAACCCGGTCAGAAACCACAGACAATCCTCTTATGCTGGTGTTTGTGCCCGAATTTAAAGGCAGAAAATCATACCTCTGTGCCAGCAGGGAAAAAGGAAGACAAAAAAAGAGAAATACGAATGTCCTCATCTATTTAAACCTTTTCCAGACTTCAGTCCTGCCAATCAGCGAAATACCAATATATCCACGGATATTCAGCTGCCCGTTGCTTTTCTCAGTGATATTACAACTATAGGTCTTTCCCGATTTGGGGTCATAAATTTTACCATCTGTCCATTTACCATCTTCGTAAACAAAATCTCTTAACAATTCCAGACCCATGATGGGTTTCGATTTTAAGTCAGGATCCGGATTTTTAAAATCAGTTTTATTTGCCCCTTTTTCATCCTTAGGCGACTTCAGCCAAACAATCTTTCCAAAATATTTTTCATTCTTTTTGAAGATCTCTATATGAGCCTCACCAGACGCATTTACCCATTGTCCAAGAATAGCGTCTTTATTTTGCGAAAATCCGGAAAAAGAAATCGCAGTAAACAGCAACAAAATTGATAGATATTTCATACAAGTATAGATTATAAGTTTACCTAAAGTAATAAAATCGCCCCAGATAAAAGAAAGTTTTATCCTATTTCAAAAATGACTGCTGATTTCTTTATTATTGCGCAACACGAAATCAATGAACAGCAAAAAGAACATTCTGGCCATCTGTGGAAGTACCAGAAAAAACTCATCCAACCTTAATCTGATCAGATTTATTGCACGACAATATGCTGATATTTTCAATTTTGTAATTTTTGAAGGTCTGGCTGATCTTCCGCATTTTAACCCGGAACTGGACAACGAACCTGGTCCGCAAGCCGTAAATGATTTCAGAAGCCTGATCAAAGCAGCCGATGCGGTTCTGATCTGTACCCCTGAATACGCTATTGGTGTTCCCGGAGCTCTAAAAAATGCCATTGACTGGACGGTTGCATCGATGGAATTTTCCAAAAAACCAGTATTACTCATCACAGCTTCCACTTCAGGACACTATGCACATCAATCTCTTTTAGGCACCTTATTGATTATTGAATCCCGTATCACGGAAGAGAGCCAGCTCCTGATCTCTTCTGTCCGTACAAAGGTTAATGCCCAGGCGGAGATTACCGATCAGCTGACTTTAGAAAAGATCGGCAAGGCCATCAGCGCATTAGAAGATATGATCAAAGACCAGGAATATGCGATGATCTACCTTCCCCCTCCTTTATTGAATTAATGCATTCAGTAGAATGTAAACATATTTTTACAAAAAAATAACGACTGAACATACGCTGTATACATACACAGAAACAAGTACAAAATTTTCTTAATTCTATAAAAACATCTTTTAAACACAAGAAAAGGTGCCGTTTAGTAATTATATTTCAAATAGAACAACCTTATTACCTCCTGAGTTTAATATTTTTTTTAGTTAAAAAAAGTAACATTTATACAATAAGTTCATCTTATTCGTTATTAACAGGAAAAACTTTCTGATATTTAAATCACTAACGCTTAAGACTGTTTGAAAAATGACGCATCAACATGACTACCATTACCACAACTTTTCCCTAGATCATTTACCTGGAGAACTCTGGAAAGACGTTCCCGGATTAGAAGGTTATTATCGAATTTCCAATCTCGGTCGTATCTGCAGATTGGAATGGGAAGGTAAAAACAAAAGAGGTTATTATCATTTTAAACCTGCAATGATGATTAAACCTATTGAACGAAGAAACTGGAACGCTTTTGTAAAGGATTATCGTAAATCCCTGAGCGTTGTCCTGGTAAAAGAGAAAAAACTACACAACTTTAGCTTGGCCAGACTGGTTTATTTCTGTTTTAATGAGGAATTTGACCTCAGCAACAAAAACCTGTACATTCTAGCTAAAGATGGAGACCCGCTTAATGTGAGTTCGGAAAACCTGATTCTTGGCACTTCAAAAGATAAAAATGCGAAGATGGAAGCAGCTGGACGAAGGGCCGCTCCATTTAAAAAGCTAACATCGGAAAACAGAAAACAGATACAGGAAAAAATAAACGCAATTAAAGAGGAGAAGGGTGTTTACCGCATCAGCCGATATTCTTTAAGCGGAAAATTGCTGGAAACCTATCCAAACGCCAAGGTGGCTGCTGCTGCTATGAAAACCAGCCAGGGTCATTTATCTGCGGCTGCACGTGGAAAGAGCAAAGACTCTGGAAGCCTGGTCACTGCATGTGGTTATCTTTGGAGGCGTGGCGCTCCGGCCGAAATCGATGTCCAGGCACTGATTGAAAATAAATCCTTGGGTGCTTCTCCCCTGATCAGCCAGCAAAAACGGATGGGCCAGTATGACTTTACGGGTAAACTGATCAATACTTTCAGTACGATCAAGGAAGCGGCAAGAATAGTAAAGGTACATCCGGGCAGTATCCAAAGGGCCATTACCGGAAAAAGAATGAGTTGTGGTGGCTTTCTGTGGAGAAGGGGCACCAAAGCGAAAATCCAGGTAAAACACCTGACACAATCGGCTTCTTTCAATTCAAGGTTATCTCCGGAGCTTACACAGGTTTCGCAGTATGATCTGGATGGAAAATGGATAAAAACCTATGCGACTGCGGCGATTGCTGCCAGGACAACAAAGGTGGACGAAAGCGATATTTACAGAGTAGTTAAAGATAAGGCTGTTTCGGCCGGCGGTTTTTTATGGCGTTCCGGAAGCAACCTCAGGATAGACATTAATGCCCTTCGTAAGCACCCGCACTTCAAAAGATCTGGCCTTGAGAAGCACATGAAGAAAAAAAGAGAACGAAGCTTACTTGAAATGGCACAAAAAGATTAAATATTTTTTGGAATAAAAAAAGAAAGTTTTACATTTGCGCTCCTGTTGGTGAAACAGGAGCATTTTTTTTTAAATGCATCATTGATTTAATTAAAAGCCTTCTTAGCTCAGCTGGTAGAGCAACTGACTTGTAATCAGTAGGTCATTGGTTCGATCCCGATAGAAGGCTCTTTAATTTCCTCCCCAAATCCCTCATATTATTATATTTTTTGTAATCCGTTTACCAAACAGGGTTTAAGATGGAGTGAATTTCTCAAAAAATTCTGTACATCTTCTTCAAGGCTAACGATATCAGGTCCGCTGAAGTAGCGGACAGATCTCTGAGGCCTTTCAGAAGAGTACGAGAATTTTTTGTAGCAAATTGCAGAGGAGGGCGGTGATCCGGACTGGATGCAAAAAAGGAAACCTTCTACTGGGCCAGATCGTGCCTGGTGCATATCTGGCTGGGGTTTTGCTGGGCCAGGGTACCTTTTATCCCAACAAGACCCCAGCCAGACCTCAATCTGGCATCACTTTATCTGCTCGGTCTCTTCATGATATAGCTTAATATCTATATATCCTGCTTTTCTTCACCATACATGGTCACCACCCTCCTCTGCAATTTGCTAAGGAAAATTCTCGTACGCTGCGGAAAGACCTCAGAGATCTGTCCGCTTCTTCAGCGGACCTGATATCGTTAGTCTTGAAGCAGCTGTACAGAATTTTCCACGAAATTCACCTCCCTCCGCCACAATTAAAAGATTGATACGATTTGATGATTTTTTGATAAAATACAACGAATCTCCTGGCCGAAAACTGAAGTAGCTTAGCCTTACACAAAGAAAACTTAACCAATTATAGAATTATGAGAAAAGGTTTATTGATGATGGCGCTACCATTGCTCCATGTATCTGTTTTTGCCCAGGTAAAAAAACAGGAACACAAACTTCAGGTCAGCGTCGTTAAAGCAGACAATCAGCAACGCAATTCATTTTATGTAAACAACAAACTCCCCCTTCAAAACCAGTACTTCACTAAACTTCCTGTTGGAAGTATCCAGGCAGGAGGGTGGCTAAAAAAAGCACTGGAATTACAACGTGATGGCCTGACCGGCAATCTTGGAGAAATCAGCATCTGGCTGTCCAAGGAAGACAATGCCTGGTTAAACAAAGAAGGCAAAGGAAAGTATGGCTGGGAAGAACTCCCCTACTGGCTGAAGGGCTATGCCAACATTGGGTATATGCTCCAGGATGAAAAAATAATAAAAGAGGCTAAATTCTGGATAGATGCCGTACTTAGCAACCAACGCGATAACGGAGATTTTGGTCCGGCAGTAGAACGCAACGGAAACCGCGATCTCTGGACCAATATGTCTATGCTGTGGTGTCTGCAATCCTATTACGAGTACTCCAAGGATTCAAGGGTCATTCCCTTTATGACCAAGTACTTCAAATATGAACTTTCAATTCCCGACAATAAATTCCTCGAAGATTACTGGGAAAACTCAAGAGGCGGGGACAATATAGCCAGCGTATACTGGTTGTATAACCGTACCGGAGATAAATGGCTCCTGGATCTGGCCACCAAAATTGACAACAACACGGCAAACTGGCGCCAGGCGCATCAGTTACCAAATCTTCACAACGTAAACATTGCTCAAGGCTTCAGGGAGCCCGCAACATTTGCCCTGCAAAGCCACGACCAGAAGGATATAGAAGCAACTTACCGGAATTTCAAACTGATCAGAGAGGAATACGGACAAGTTCCCGGAGGTATGTTTGGCGCCGATGAAAATGCCCGCAAAGGTTATAACGACCCCCGTCAGGCTGTTGAAACCTGCGGATTGGTGGAACAAATGACCTCGGATCAAATGCTCCTGGGTTCTACAGGAGATACTTTCTGGGCAGAAAATTGCGAAGACGTCGCTTTTAATACCTTTTCAGCTGCCTTTATGCCGGATTACAGATCCCTGCGTTACCTTACCGCGCCCAACATGGTAGCCAGTGACAGCAAGAACCATAAACCCGGTATAGATAACGAAGGACCATTTCTCATGATGAATCCCTTTAGCAGCCGCTGTTGCCAGCACAATCATGCTGCAGGATGGGTTTATTACGCAGAAAACACCTGGATGGCCACGCCGGATAATGGTTTGGTTGCACAACTCTATACAGAAGGAGCAGTTACGGCTAGTGTTGGGAAAGGAACTACTGTTCAGCTTCTGGAAACAACAAAATATCCCTTTGAAGACCAGATCAGCTTTACCGTAAAAACACCCGTAGAAGTCCACTTCCCATTATATCTCAGGATACCTTCCTGGTGTAAGCACCCCTCGGTAAAAGTGAATGGACACAGCATTGCGGCCAACCTTAGTCATGGAAATTATATCCGTTTGGAAAATACCTGGAAGGAAGGAGACCAGATCGCTTTAAAACTTCCTATGGAGTTAACCACCAGAGAATGGAAAGAAAACAAAAACAGCATCAGTATCAATTACGGACCGCTCACTTATTCCTTAAAAATTGAAGAAGATTATGTACCGCGGGACAGTAAAGCCACTGCCCTGAATGATTCCGGCTGGCAGACTGGCGCAGATCCTGCTAAATGGCCGTCTTATGAGATATTTCCAAAATCGGCCTGGAACTACGGTCTGCAGATCGATAAAGAACATCCGGAGCGCTCTATAAAAGTGATTCGTAAAAGCTGGCCAAAAAACAACAATCCTTTTACCAATTCAAATGCTCCGATTGAATTAAGAATAAAAGGCAAACAAATTAAAGGCTGGATAATGGACCAGTACGGTTTATGCGGTCTGCTGCCCTTAAGCCCTGTTAAAACAAATGAACCAGTATCAGACTTGACACTGGTTCCTATGGGAGGGGCAAGATTAAGAATATCTGCTTTTCCTGTAGTGGAGTAAGAAAGGCAAGCTATTGCATGACAAAAACCCTCCACTCTGCAATCTGAATCAACCCTGCACCGTTATTTACCGGAATATTTAACCGGTAATAACGGTAAGGGGTTGAATTGTTGAATAGGTACATTTTGGTCAATCCTCTTGTTGGAAAAGCCTCGTTCGTACGCTGGTCCACTTTCGTCCAGGAAGTGAGATCGTTTGAGCCTTCCAGACTAAAGTTCTTCGGGTCGCGCTCAATGGCATCATCTCCGGAAGTTAATGCATAGGCCCCAAGAACCACAGGTTTGTCCTGATAATCCAATTGAGCCCACAGATCTCCTTTGTAGTTGAACTGCAAAAATTTAGTTCTGGTATCCTTGTCGATCAGTTTGAGGGATCCTTCCTTGGCTGTTGGTCCGCCATCATTATCCCTCGACACAGAGAACACCGCATTTCCGGTCACATCATTTAAAACACCCGCAGACCCCACCAATCTGGTCACCTCTGCTGTTGACCCTTTTGGGGTGGTGATCTTCACTGTATAAGAATCATAGGTACCCGCTGCAACTGAAATCCTGGTGGTGGGCGCAGTTTCAACCAGCTTAAGTGCTGTTCCCTCCAGTTTGTACCAGGATACCGTTTGCGCTTTAACAGGTGCATTAAGAGATAAAGTTATTTTACCATCTTGCCCATTTGAGGATGTATAACTAAGGATGTCGTCTGGTCTAAGTTTAATCTTTACCTCTCTTTGTGCCCAGTAGCCCTGATCATTTTTAGACATCATTCTGATCCTGTATTCACCGGTATTGATAAAGGTATGTACCGGAGAAACCTCCGCAGTGGTACTGTCGTCTCCAAATTCCCATCTGATTTCTTTGAAATCTTTGGAGAGATTTTCGAACTTAAAAGTGAAAGGGTCATCGGCACTAAGCTGTTTATAATTAAAGCTGGCTGTTGGTTTTGGCGATTCAGGCGCTTCAACCGGCTGCTCCTTGTTCTTTTTGCAGGCTACTGCAAAAAGAACAAGGAGGATAGCAAGGACATCATATATTCTGTTGTTCATTGTTCAAGGGTTTTATTTTTCAATTCCTTCATGTTTAATCCTAAGGGGCAGGAAAAAGCTGTGATTTTGGAACAACTTGCCTGCCGATACCGGCACCAGGCACTTCATACTCCAATATGGCTTGCTGACCTCCTACGTTCTCGCGGTGATTGGCTTCTATCGAATAGCGCTGGCCACGCTCCAGGAATATCTTTCCGAATCTGCTTGGCTTATCCCATTCTGCAGTAAAATCATTGACCAGGGTTACGCCATTAATAAACAACCTGGCCCCATCATCCCATTTGGTTTGGTAGAAAATATACTCTCCTCTCACAGGGGCAAGGAATTCTCCAGTCCATCTGGAAGACCAGTTATCATCTTGCTCCGGGAAGGGCTGCCAGCCAACAAAATTAATCTGCGGATCAATTCTAACGAGATCCGGGAGCCTGCCACCTTCGTTTATCGCTTGTGTTCCCTTGAAATACTCGGCCTTAAGCCCCGTTCCATTACCTGTAATAAACGAATTGTTATCCAGGCTTACAGAAGGATCGATCAAAACCACGACAATGCTGTTTACCGGATGCAAGACATGTTTAGTTGAACTGCGCAGACGAATAACCAGGGCAATGGAGTTGTTCAAATTCTGGTCCATAGTACTCCATGGAATATTGAGGTCATATCCAATCTGCGTTTTATTTCCCGGGAAATTAATCACAGAATCGAGCAGGTATTTCTCTTTTGTTAGCGGCAATGTGCCTTGCGGAAGAATCTTGCCGGCCACCAAAGCACTGACCGTATCTGTATTTACGGTTGTCTTTATGCTGAATGCCGATCCCGGGATTCCAGCCAGCAGTACATCCAGAGGAATGGTTACCCCGGCAGAGGTGACCTTATAATTCACTCCTCTGGTTACTTTTAAGATACCTCCTCCGCCATTCTTAATGGAGAGATAATGTATTTCTTCTTGTTTGACCAGATCTTTTGTGTCCAGTACAATCAGTGTTGTCCGTTTGATCTTACTGGTCTGGTTGCCTTTTGTTGGATCATCCAGACTTACTGCGAGGGCCACTTTTTTTCCATAGTACTGTTCAAGCGTTGTCACACTGATTTGCACTGTAAAAAAAGCACTGTCTACCCCATAGGTAACCTCTGCAACATTAGGCAGTTTAACGGACAAAGCGGGCAGTGCCACTGTGTTGATCAGCGTCTTGTTTTCGATAAGACCATTCACTGTATCGGTATTGAGCGTCAGACTGATCTGAAAAGCCTTGGTTGCAGGCGCAGAAAGACCTACTCCTACTTGCAGAATAATTTTTTCATTATCTCTTTGGATATTTCCTCTTAGTCCGCCTGCGGAAACGGTTACCGGTGTTCCTTTAGCAATGGAAAAATCTTCCAGGGCATTCCGTTTGCAGGAAAAAAGCAGCAGCAGGATCAGGCTCAGGAAAGCGGGGTATATAGAATTAAGTTTCATATTCATGATATCAATTTGATTCTGATGATTTGATTAATTATTGATCCAGCCATACCCGTCCGTCCAGCTGCCAGCTTTCCTGACGGGGAACTTTAAGCCAGCTGATGATTTGTGCAGCTGCATCTACGCTTCTTGGGACCAGGGTACCGAGATTGTCCTGTGAAGGGGCGCATATATATTCTGAGAGTTTATCCCAGGAGGAATCTCCTCCCGAGAATGTCATATGACTGCCCAATGGACCTTCATCCAGAATCGTATCGCTGTGATTACCAACTACAGGCCAATAGCCTGCCAGGTATTGATAATAGGGATGCCCTGGATCTACATAGGTATCACAGGCAAAACGATTGATCACAGAATCGGGCAGAGCGGCTTTCCAGATTCTTACATCGCTCAGGTAAACATCTGGTTCTCTGTGCCCCGTACCTGCCAGATATCCAAGGGTGAGCAAAGCAGAATTATCCATATTTCCCCATCCGGAGATATCGCGTTCATTATTAAAGGCTCCGTTGGTAAAAGTTCTTACGTAACGTTTGTTCTCTCTGATGACACCTACAACGGCAACACTGTTCCAGGTTGCATCGGCCAATACTGTTCCTTTGACCTGATCGCCTCCTCCAGGTCCTTTGGCATTAAACATCCAGTAGTTGTCTTCAAGAAAAATAACCCAGCCATTCCCCGGCCATCCGGAGGTCCACTCTGCACGTTTGCCAAGGATAGAAGGATAATAGAATTTATAATTGCCATTCGGTCCTTTGTTCTTCTTGACTTTTAGTTCAATAGTAAATTCTGCTGTTCCGAGGTTGTAAACACTGTTGTCTCCGGCGGTTACCTGGGCTTTTCTATGGTCGTTGAAGCGAATAAATTCGCCCTGGTATTTGTTGCCCAGGTAAGGTTTCCCAATAAAACGGGTTTTATATTTATTTGAATAAACAATGGTAAAGGTATTTACATCCGGATTGCTGAAAATAGTATTGTCGTTATTTTCTGCAGGAATAGCAAAATGCCCTCCACGGCTGGAAGCCAGTACAACCATCCAGTTTTCCTTCGCATAATTGGGTCTTTTGGCCAGCGCCTGAAGCATCTCACCCAAATAGTTATCGAACTTCAAGATTGCATTTTTATAGGCAGGTACAGAAAGGTCATAACCATTTTGGGCACCGGCAGCGTCAATACTACTAAAATGTCCGGTAACCAGGGTCAGGGCTTCATCTGAAAGGCTTGCAACGACTTTATCCTTCACCGCCTCGTCGTTTGCCAGTAATTCACTTACATCTGTGCCTGCGGTAAGATTATCCTTAAACACCGTCGAAGTGGTAAACACTTTTAGAAGGCTTTTGGGATATGTTTCTTTGATCCGCTTATAGATGGTTGGAAATGAGGCCAGATTATTGGCGGAGAAATTATTTCCGTCTACAAGATGTTTGGATTTACGGACTCCGGTCAGCATGTCTGTCCAGGCCGTTCCTGGCTGGCTGACTGTTTCGTCACTTAAAGATACCCAGGAATAAATCGACTTAGGCAGCAAAGAACTGATGAAGGGTGTACGTGCATCCCGTACAGATTGCCCTCTTGCGCCATCAACAATAATATAAAGAACTTTCGGACTTCCATAAGCAACCGTAGCACTGTCTACATGGCTGCCGTCAGGAATCATTTTATCAAAGCCTTTATTACATGAAGACAACAAGACCAGGAATCCTAAGATCAGGCCCATGCACCCGATATGATGATTTTTTAATAATGTGATCATAATTAAATTATTGGAGATTAAGGATTTTCTTTATTGATAACTAAACGGAGAATATTGTTGACTGGCTCATTGTCAAAACGGTAGAAATTACCAATCAGCAATACAGCTGGTTTTCCGTCTTCGGTTTGCGTATCAATGACGTCGCCCAGCCAGCCGTTAAATATTCCGGTAGAATTATATCCTGCTGCCAGAGCACCGGTCTTTTCAAGGACCATAAATCCATTCCGGGTAACACCTCCATAGGTTTTGAATCCTCCGGTAACGACAATCAATCCATTATTGAGCTGTTTGGATTCTGAAAGGCTTCCTTCTACTTTTTTAGGCGCAAAAGTTGGATCGGGTGTACCATCCTCGTTTAGCATCGCAATGTATTCACTGCTTTTTCCATTATAGGTCCGGAAGCTTCCTGTAATGATATACCTTTTGGTCACGGCGTTGTAACTGGCATTACTGATCCTGAAATCTGCTCCTGCCCCACCAGGGTTAAAAGAAGGATCTACATTTCCATCTGGATTTAACCTGGTAATGTATCCGGCTACGGTGTTGTCAAATTTTGTAAATGATCCGAACAAGAGCATTTTACCAGCCAGTGTCCCTTCTTTATGATAGTAAGAACCTATACTTCCATTTCCGCCGGGAAGGCCGGAATTGGTTGCCGTATTAAAACGATAAGACTTATCCAACGTGCCATCTGTATTTAAACGGACGATCTGACGCATTTCGATACTATCCAGGATCACGGTATCCTTTGTCTCGTACTTGTTTGGCCTGTCATATCTTCTGGACACATAGTAACGGAAAGACCCGGTTACAAGAATTTTACCGTTCTGTTCATACATTCCTCCAATTACACCGTCTGTTCCGCCATTAAATTTTGGAAAATATTTGGTGGTATCCGTTTGTGTTGGCCTTCTGAAAGTCTTTATACCCATGGTATCAATACTTCCATTGCTGTTGAGCATCGTTATATTACTGATGTTTTCTGTACGTTGGTCGTATCCGCTAAACGCACCGGCAACAATGAATTTTCCAGGCAGGGAAATAATGCTGGTCAACAGACCATTAGCCCCTTTCCCAGAACGCAGGCTGGCATCATAGCTACCATCCATAAAGGTTCTGACAATCCTGTTGATGGGTTTAATGGCGCCCCTGTTGTCGTAATTTGTAAACGCTCCGACCAGCATGATTTTGCCATCACTGGTAACCAGTCGCTGAAAAACGGCGTTATTTGCACCACTGGTGGCTCGGAAAGTAGGGTCTACAGAAAGATAGCCATTTACTTTAAATATGGGCCCGAAAACAACTTTATCTTCTACAGAGATCGAAATCACTCCCGAACTGGCATTATCCGGAACCACTGCTTTTATACTATTTTCAGTTACTTCTTTAACGATGGCCTGCTCCCCGTTGATCCGGAGGATAAGTTTATCTTTATAAGGAACAAGTCCTGTTGCTTTGATGGTGACTTCTACTCCCGGGTTTCCAGACTCAGGCACCGGAACTTGCGCCGTATTGATCACAATCCCCAATGGATTCTTCCCTTGCCCATAAGGTTCACTGAACACTTCTTCTTTCTTGGAACATCCTCCTGCCAGCATCATAAATGCAGCTAAGGCGGCGGCGATAGTCATCTTCTTCATTTTGTATAGTCCTTTATAATACATGGTACTTAACGCTTACTGTCTGATATGTCATTTTCCATTTCTCCCTGATCAAAACCCAGTTGATTGCCACTGACTTCAAGTACATGTACGATACCGTTATTGGGTTCAATATCTGATGAGGAGACCCTGATTGTTCTCCAGTTGTCGGCCGGTCTGGAGATATCTGGTATATAGGAGATATGCAGCTGCCGGTACCCCATATAGCGTACCCCACCTGCATCATTATAGACGACCCCGATGTTGGCTACAGTATTACCATAGGCATAATAGATTTGACCCGGATAGATGACCTGTTGGCCAAAATCGATCTGGGGATAATCCATCAGTTTATTCTTACCTTTGTAGATATAACGGAGCAGAAATTTTCTCCAGATCAGAGAATCGACGTCTGAAAGGACTTTAATGGTATCTTTTCCTTCATTATAAAGCCGCCTGTTGACTCCTCCCTGGTCAAGACGCCCGATCAAAGCTTTAATATTAACGTCATTTGGTGCAAAAAAAGTAACTTCTTCACTGCTTAGGGTCTTGTCTAAACCGGCCAGCTTTATAATTTGCACTAAAGAGTCAAACTCTTTTGGTTTGGAAGATAGGTATTGTATAATAGTACCTTGAAATTTGCCGTTTGCTAAACCGCCATCTTTATAATATTCATCGCGTTTACAGGCGGAGAAAAAGCATATGATCAGCAACAACGGAAAGACAAGATCTATGATTGTTTTTTTGAAATGTTCCATATTATTTTTTTCAAAGACTAGAATTAAAGACCTGAACTTTCCCAGTAGTCGTTCAGGCTCATATAAGGATTATTATTGGTGGCTGCGTGGTCAATTGGCCAGGTCCAGGCTCTTCTGTTGAACTGGTCTCTGTTTAAAGGATGACGTGCCCATTTCGAACTCATAATCCGCCCGGTACGGACCAGATCAAAATAATGTTGTCCTTCCCCGATCAATTCTCTGGATCTTTCCATGAAAATAAAGTCCTTCAGTTCATCGCCACCAGCACCATCATATGGCCCTGCCTGTGCGCGGGCACGTACCAGGCCAACTATACTAATGGCCTCGGCATCCTTATTGCCTAATTCAGCGAGCGCTTCTGCCCTGAGCAGCATCAGGTCTGCATATCTAAAAATCAGGAAAGTATTGTCCGGATTTACGGCCGAATTTTCTGAAGCGGGAATGTTATGGGCAAATTTGGTCATCACAAATTTATCGTCACCAGAATAGACACCGCCTCCATACTGATCACCAAACCAGCCGTCATTTTCTATAGGCTCTTTACGTTTATCGGGAAGGTCTTCCGGAAAAAGTTTGGACATATATTCGGTAGTGTAATAAAACAGGCTTACCTGGTTGTCGTATCTTGGATTTCTGAAAGGCCAGCGTAAAAAAGGTGCTGCGATGGGTGCGTCTATATTCACATTATCCCCATAATTGATACTCCTGTAAAATTCAAACAGACTCTCTGCAGAACGTCCTTTAACCACCAGATCCCAGTTCTTGAGCGGCAGCAAACTATAGGCATTGCTCTTCATCAGTTCTTCACCGAGTGCTGCGGTTTCTGCGTAATAGGCATTTTTCTTAGCGGGATCGAATCCTGCATTCCACATGTTCATGTGCATGATCAGGGCAACGGCAGCGCCCCGGCTTGCTCTTGATCCTTTTTTAGATGGATCGCCATTGGTCCAGGGCATGCTGTTCATTTTACTCTTCATATCGGAAATACATTTATTCAGTACCGATACCATATTTTCCCTGCCTAGCGGGTTGGCCTGGTAAGGATTGGTGTAATAGGCAACGTCTCCAAAAATCCTGACCATCCAGAAATAGGTAAAGCAGCGGATAAAGGTTGCCTCTCCTATGTATTGCTGTTTTTCAGCTTCGCCCAGGCCAGGAATTCCTTCTTCCAGCTTACTGATCAGGATATTGGTACCCTGGATGACCTGATAATATGTTGTCCAGTTGGTGATGTCCCAGAGGTGGTAACGGTCTCTCCAGGCATTGCCATCTATCGCATTATGAAGGTCATTTCGGCCAAGTGCTTCCACTATCCTGCCTTCATTGACCTTAAAGTGCAGGGGATTGACCATGACCTCGCCCGAGCGGTATTCGCCTATAGCACCCATCACCTGGGTCTGGTTGATCTTTTCAAAGAACTTGCTGTACAAACTGGTGATATTAGATTCTACATCTTCTTTTGACTTAAAGTAATTGTTTCCAGTCAACTGGTCCTTTGGTACTACATTCAAAAACTTTTTGCAGGCGGTGCCGCACAGTACCAGGATGACAAGGCACAGCAGTCTGGTTTGATGACTTATTTGTGTTTTCATGTCTTTTTCTTGTTTAAAATTCTACGTTTAGACCGAGGTTGTATTTACGGGGGACAGGATAACCTCCGGAAGCGTCGCGTCCCATATTGGTTACATTTTCCGGATTTGGACCGGTATATCTGGTAAAGGTGTGCAGGTTCTCGCCTGAAACATACACCCTGATACTTTGTACACCCAGCCTTCTGGCCAGCTTCTTATCGAACATATAAGATAGGGTTACAGTATTGATCTTCAGATAAGAACCATCTTCTTCCCACAGGGACTGATCCAGACGATAAGGTTGAATGGCTCCAAAACGGGTATAGTTATAAGCATATGGGTATTTAGCTACATCGCCAGGTTTCATCCACATATCCAGATCGGTCAGTGGCACTACGGCGCGGTCCCCAAAAGGATCTTTCATTAAACGCAAGCGGTCTGCCAGGGCATTATTCAGAATAGTGCGTTTGGCGGTAAAAGAAGCATAAACATCAAGCCTGAAATTTTTATAGCCAATATTGGTAGAAAGACCACCGGTAAAGATCGGCTGGGAATTTCCAGTGATCTCATAGTCTCTTTCATCCAGGATGTAATCTCCGTTCACGTCTTTAAAAATCGGATCTCCGGCCTCAAAGAAGCGGCCGCCTGTTTGGTAAGGCAAACCTGTAACGGGATCTACCGGTACATTTCTATTGTTTGAATACACGCCCTGGTTTACGCGAAGGTAATTTGATAGTGTATTGGAGCCTACACGGTATACAATATGCTGCAGATAATCCTGATTGGAATCCCAGCGAATCATCTGTCCATTGTATTCGTCGGGCAGTTGTGTGAGTACGTCGTTATTAATGGCGCCGTTAACAGAAAAGGATAATGTTAAAGGCCCGTTCTTTAACGGACGCACGGTCAAAGAAATTTCATGACCATAATTAACTATACTGGCATCGTTACTTTTGAGCACACCGAAACCTGCGATATTAGACAAGTACCGGTCTAAGACCATATTTTTTACACTTTTATAATAGGTATCATAGGTCAGTTCAATGGTGTTTTTAAATAAGCCAATATCAAAACCAAGGTTGTATTGGGTAGTTGTGGTAGGCTTAAGGTTTGGATTCGGAATCAGGCCGTAATCTATACCAATCCCCTGCAGGCCATTGTAATTTCCATTAATATTATATCTGCCATAAATATCTACCAGAGAGGAGTTTGGATTGATATTCATTCCCCAGCTCAGGCGTATGGCGCCCATATCCAGCCAGTCTGCTTTAGAAAGGAAATCTTCTTGTTTAAAGTTCCAGCGCAAACCAACTGCAGGATTTTTTGAATATGGGTTTTCTGTTCCACTACCTGAGGTACCGTCTAAACGGTAGGAAAGATCAACCACATATTTCTTCATATAATCGTAGGAGGCTGCACCGGCAAAAGAAGCAGATCTGAAATTCCTGTAATCTGTAAGAATCCCTCCTCCCCTGGAATAATAGGCATCATAACCCAGAGGCCCCTGGAACTGATCGTTGGGCGTTCTTTCCTGACGGGTAATGGAGTTTTGCTTTCCTTCTACATAGATCTCGTTAAAGGCATTTATAAAAAGGTTATGCTTTTCTCCAAAGCTTTTGGAATAGGTAACGGCGCTCCTGTTGTATAAACGATCTGAGCGACCATTAAATGCATATACTTTGGCAAACTGCCCGTTTGCAGCCGCCGGCGTAAAGGTGTCTTCTGTATTGGAATCAAAGTTATAACTCAGGTTGGTGGAAGCGCGCAACCCTTCCAGGAACATATATGCCGCCTCCACATTTGTGCGGAGGTTTCTTGCATTGTTGTCATTTTTGGTTTTTAAAGCAGAAACGACTCCTGAAGTGGACTGAAAGAAGGATGGGCCCGGAAGCAGGGAGGAGGCCATCCCGTTATTTGCCACACCGGTTTGCAGCAGTCCTAAGCCTTCTCCTTTATTGGTTTTTCCAATCCCTCCGAAAACAGAGCCTACAAAAGAAAACTTTTCGTTGGGTTTATATTCCATACGCATGGTAAGACTGTATCGGTCAAATCCTGTATTACGGATCACTCCATTTTCTTTGTAATAATTCAGATTGGTTTTGTAATTAAATTTCTGGTCGCCCCCATCGATGGCTAAATTATGGGTCTGGTTAAAGGTAGTGCGATAAAAAATGTCCTGCCAGTTGGTGGAGTTGTTGTAGTAAGCATTTAAACTATCTGCCAGAAAAGGTGTAGAGCCGATCCGGTCTATGTCTCCCTGACTTTTAGCATTTTCAATGATCTGCCTGATTTTAAGCTGACGTTCCAGATTGCCACCCAGGGTTTCCCGAAGCTTCGGGGGCTTCTGCATGAAGGAATTGAGTGTGTAGCGGATTCTTGGTGTTGGAGAATTCCCCCTCTTGGTCGTTATGATGATTACGCCATAAGCTGCTCTGGAACCGTATAAAGAGGTAGCCTGGGCGTCTTTCAGAATCTCTATACTTGCAATATCTTCCTGAGGAATCATGGATACCGGGCTTACTCCTGGTCCTTGCTGCTGGAAGCCAAACTGAGAGGCCTGATCAGCATCAAGTGGAACACCATCAATGACGTACAATGGTGAAGTGGGCTGCAAAAAAGATTCACTTCCACTTCCGGTTACAGAAAGTGAGGAAATACCCCGGATGGTCGTGGTTCCTCTAAATCCTGGTGCGCCGGTATTGACCTGGATATTGAGTCCCGGTACCTTACCTTGCAAAAGTTGTTCTATATTGGAAACAGGTACGTCCTGTACTTTATCTCCGCTGATGGTGGTTGAGGCACCGGTACTTAATTGTTTGGACCGTGTTACGTATCCCCTTACGACAACTTCATCCATTTCTTTGGAATTGTCTTTCAGGCGGACCAGAATGGTGGTTTGCCCAGGTTTTAGCTTTACACGATATTCCATAAATCCAATTGATTTGAATACCAGTTCCGCTTCGCTCTCTATCATGATAACGAATTCTCCGGAACCATTGGTGGCAGTTAAACTTTTTAAAGGCGAGCCCGAAAAAACAGTTGCTCCGGGAATACCAAGATTGGTCTGATCCGTTACCTTACCACTTAGTTTAATTTTGGTTTGAGCATGTACAAACGTGGCTTTGAAGCAACACATCAGTACTATGGCTATTATAAAATGTCTCATCGAATAAAATTTGTGGTGGTCATTATTCATCTTCAAACTTTGGATTGTCTTTTTTGAAATGGAATACAATTTCCCAGTCGCCAGCTCTGAAGATCTTAAAATCCAACCCAAACATGGATGTGGTCAATCCGCCTCCAAATCCCCTTCTGGAGTATTTAATCTCGGCTCTGGCATTTCCCCCGCTGGTATATATGGTATTTACAGAAGTTAATGGTACGGGGTAAGCCACATCATACTGCACGTATTCATTGGTCATTTTCCGGTTGAAACCGTGCACCAGCAAATCCCATTTGGTTTCATTGAACAAGGCGGGGTTCATAGGGATACTATCTGTGTTCAGAATTTTGAATCGCAAACTATGGCCGTTTCCTCCTTCAAATCGTCTGATGTACACCACCACATCCTTCACATCGTCATCGCTCCGGAGTGCTTTTTGTGTTTTTGCACCAATTACATTGTCCAGACGGGGGCGGATATAGTCTCTCCTGGTCGGATCATTAGGCGCTTTAGGGTCTCGGTTAACGCCACCGGTAAAGGGGTTAATGTCATTACTTGGCGAATAAGGCCTTTCTCTCCAGGGACGGATCTGGAAATCTTTCAAAACTATGCTTCCGCCTGTATTGGAAATTTTAAGGTCAAAGAAACGGGTGTCCTGCGCCAGGCTGGTGCTGTCAGTTGGCCGGGGTTCGATCAGCTCATTTGTAGAGCTTGGCCATAAAACGAATTCGCCTGAAGGCCTCACTTCGAATAAAGGATGATCTTCCAGTTTCCGCTTCGCTTCTATTTCTTCCAGGCTTTTCTCTTTTCCATCGTAAACTGCAGTCCAGACGTAAGTTGATTTTACCTGAAAAAGATCGGTCACTTTTCTTCCATCTCCGTAACGGGCGTTCTGGATTTCAAAGGTCAGTGGAAAACTGGAATTGTCTGATTTAAAACCTCCATGAAGGTTCCAGCGGCCAATAACGGGTTCTATAATTTTATTATCGTAATTGATGTTTTTACTCAGATACTCTTTCGCATCAGGAAGATTATAGAGTTTTTTACATGCCGGAAAGACCAGCAAGGCAAGGATTGCACAGTATACTGGCAAATTTATTTTCCTGTTTGACAATACGCTTTGGTTCATATCTCTTTTTTTAATGCTTTTTTATTTGGCTAAATTGACTGTCCAGTCTGCAAACTGCATCCCATCGGCGCCATTGTTCCTGGTGATCTGGAGTTTATAAAATTTAAACGCAGTGCGGTTAACAAACCGGAATACCTTTTGCTGCTGACGATCTTCGAATACCTGATTCGTTTTACTGTCCAGATAGGTCCAGTTTTCTCCATCCATAGAGCCCTGCAGGTTCCAGTCTGAAGGATCCCGTCCCGACTCATCATTTGCAGAGGTAACTGTATAAGCCCCGGCAACGGCTGGCGTAACCAGCTCGAACGTAAGATCAACGCTATTGCCCTGGCCCCAGCCCAACAGGAACTTGGTCAGCGAATTTCCGTCAATCACGTTGTTAGACCCCTCAACTCCATTAGCTCCGCCGCCATTTTCCCGGGAAACGGTTTGCTTGCCGCCAATGATTTTGAAAAGGTTAGGTGGTGGTGGATTAAAGGTCAATCTGGTAATGAAATTATCAAAGCCAAACACATGATCTGAAGCCATGACATGCACAATACCGTTTTTTGTATGGATATTGATCGAACCTGTATTTGCGCTCACCCAGTCCTTGTTGAATTGACTTCGCCGGGTATCACTGATCAAAATGTATTCCGGGCCTCCGGTTATGTAACCTGAGGAAGTCGATTTAGCCACTTTTGCATGCATTGGATAAGTATACCTTGCGGTGGTCAATGCCAGTCCGTCTTGCTGACGAAGTTCGTTGGCGGTATACTTTCCTTTGATGATGTACTGGGCCATCATGGTATCCAGCTGCTCATATTTAATGGTAGATAAAGACTGTGAAGGTTTTTCGGATAAAGCATAAAGATTGTTCAAATTGGTAAAGGCAATCTGAAAACCCGGATTGGTGACCGCAAACAAGGTAACGCTGCTGTCGTTCAGCAGGTGCACCGCCCCAACGCGCTCTATAGCCCTCAATAAGGAGTCGTAAATACCTGGTTTACTTTTGAGGTATTCATAAGTCGTACCTTTATATTCCTTGTCTATCGGTTGCGGGTCATGATACCCTCCATCTTTTGTGCAAGACAGGCCTATAATAAGCAGGGTAAATAAGATAAAACAGTCGTGTAATTTCTTCATAGCTTTACAGTTATTTCCAGTAAGAGTTTTGTTGAAGCGCCGGATTTTGTCCGAGAATAGTTGTTGAGAGTGGCCAATAAATGCCATTCCGCGCGATCAGGTCTATGAATTTCTGATTACGGGGACGTAAGCGGTTATAACGAACCAGATCGTACCAGCGATGTCCCTCGCCCATGAGTTCTCGTTGCCGTTCATGGAAAATGGCGCTCAGTAAATCACCGTTCACTACGGCATCGTAAGCTTTGAGCTTCCTCAGCTGCCGGATGGTATTCAGGTTGTCTATAGCGCCCTGATTCTCCCCAAGAACAGCCAGAGCTTCTGCACGAAGCAAGGTGATGTCTTCTAAACGGGTAAATACGACCGCACTGGCAAAAAGCCGGAAGCTTGGATCAGTTGTTCCATCCATTATAACCTTCACTTTGCTGAAGATGGGATACTTTCCATTGAAATTAGAGAAATAACGCTCTGCTCCAGGGCGCCCAAGGGTGTCCAGATGAAAGCGTTCGTCATTTTCTTCATTGAAAATTGACAGGATAGAATCCTTGGTCATAAAAATATCCGGGAGGCTTTTGTTCACTAGGGGTTCTGCCAGCGTAAGTTCTTCCAGGTGCCCGGTAAAGGATCCATCCTGATGACCGTAGTCAAAATTGAAACCGAACAAGTGATTGTATTTTTTCGCGTTAAAAAAACCTCCGGAAGAACAAAGTTCATCTGTTGAAATATAGCTGTTGCCGCCTTTGTTGTAATTGTCTACTACAAATTTGGAATACGCTGCAACATCCGGATAATTACCTTGCCATGCGGCAATATGGGTTAATATTGCATAAGCAGTTAATTTGCGCGCCAGTACTCCATTCCAACGGTTTTCGTCCTCGTTGTAATAGCGTCCAGGTTGCTGTATGTCGTTTGCACTGTATTTATAAGGCAAATCTGCTGCTGCCTTAAGAATTTCCTGTTCTGCCCAGACCATCACTTTATCTTTGTCTTCTCTGGGCTTATTCTCGAAACTCCCATCGTGAGAGGTGATGATAAAAGGTACGTCACCCCATATGCGAACCATGTAGAAATAAGCAAAAGCCCGAAGAAAGCGGATCTGTGCAATATCTACAGTCATATTGTTTTCAGTATACCTTGGATCGGCTATTTTTACATCCCGCACGCGTTCCAGGAAAATATTTGCCGAGTTGATCACTGCATACCAGCGCCTCCAGTTAGACATGGCGTCCAGTACCGGATAGGATGCATTCAGATCATTATTGATCACTGCTTTCAAATCTTGTCTTGTTGGACTACTGAATTCGCCCGTACGCACATCTCCATAAATCCAGAATGCATTATTGTCTACCAATGCTGCCCGCGTCAATGAATAGGTACCCAGCAATGCAGCCCTGGTATCTTCCAGCGTATTCCACATGTTCTTCTCTCCGACAGTGCGGGTAGAATCTATGTCCAGTACATTTTTACAGCCTGCAGAAAGAAATCCTGCAAGTAGGAGTAAAAAGTATAGTATTCTATTTCCTTTCATATTGTTTCTATTAATGGCTTATATCGTTTCTTTTCAGACTATAGTTCCATCCGGATACCAATGGTGTACGTTTTGGGAATTGGCATTCCATAGCCGGTATCATACCCTGTATAATCGACCAGCTCAGGGTCCTGCCCGGTATAAGGTGTGATCGTAAACAGGTTATTGGCCGAGCCATAGAGGTAAATACGCTCTATTCCTTTCTTTTTGAGCAATGGACTCAGGTCATAGCCGAGTGAAATGGTTCGCAGCTTCAGGAAGGACGCATTTTCAAGGAATAAATCCTGGTCAGAACGGTAAGGAATCACTGTACTCCAGGGATTATAGAGCGGATATTTACTATAATCGCCTCTTTTCTCCCAATAGGTAATCTCTTTAACAGAGGTCATTGCCACCGTTCCTTCCCGATTAATAAAATTAAATCGGTTGGCCATTTCCTGGTTGATCAGCTGGCGCCCGAGATTAAAATAAAGGTCTATGCCTAAATTCCAGTTTTTATAGCTAAACTGGTTCTGGAAACCTCCCGATAGCTTAGGAAGTATATGCCCCATTAAAGTTTTGTCCTTATTGTCGATACGGTTATCTCCATTTAGGTCTTTCCAGACCGGATCTCCTCCATGGAGTGCAATCCCGGTATAGGTCATAGGTTTACCGTTGACTTGTGGAACATCTTTATCTGCATTATAAATTCCTTGATTTTGAAGCAGCCAGTATTGATCTATAGGCTGTCCGACCTGCAGATATCGATTGCCGATCACCAGTTCAGTACGCCCTCCGGGCAAAGCCGTTAAACGGTTTTTATTGAGGTTAAAATTCAAGGTACTGGTCCAGCCAAGGCCTTTTTTACTGGTCTTGAGGATATCTGCACTAATCAAAAGATCTACTCCCGTATTGTTTACATTCATCCCAGGTTCATAAGCCTGGCTATAACCATATTCGGCATAAGCGGGCACACCAATCAGCTGGTTCTTGTCATTTTTAGTATATAAGTCTATACTTCCCCGAAGACGGCTTTTTGCAAAGCCAAAATCAAACCCCACATTTAACTGGTCAGTATAGGCCCATGGAATACCATAACCTACCCATCCAAAGGTATAGGGGCGGGTCAGTACCGCAAAGGCATTAAATCCGGGAGCGGTCAGGTTCCCCGTAAAACCGGCATCAGCTGTGTATTGTGGCCCTTGTGCGTAATTATCGAAGGAATTTAATTTACCTAAACGTCCGGCACTGATCCTGAAATTCAGATCTGAGATAAACTTGTTACCCGCCAGCAAATCTTTTTTTACGTTCCATCCGGCAGACAGTGTTGGTGTAAATAACCATCTGCTGGTGGGCTGGGCATTGGAAGAGGCATCTTCTCTTAACAATAAGGAGAAGGTGTATTTCTCCTCAAAACTATAGCTTCCTTTTGCATAAAAAGCCACCAGATTCTGTTTGGTCCGGTCAAGAAATTTATAAACCAATGGTCTGGGAAAGGCCAGAGGGGTCAGGTAATTTCCATTATTAGGATCTGATTCCAATAGATTGATCTTAATGAAATCATTTACCCCTTTATAGGCATAACTGTTGTTGTATTTGTAGGTATCCCACTGGGTAGATTGACCGAGCTCTGCACTCAGCAGATGCTTTTTGTTGAACAGATGCGTATAGGTTAGAAAATTATCAAAGACCATGCGCTGGTTAAAGCCATAATAATTTGAGGCATAACTATTTCCCTCCATTAATGTTCTGGGGTAGAATAAATCTCTGAAGCCTTCATTGTAGTCTATGG
>Ga0182008_10000240_pt1 | contig 42379 bp, 33 predicted proteins | sample Sormic07211129_1_FD_120482 | JGI IMG/M metagenome (GOLD analysis project Ga0182008, IMG submission 120482) | Rhizosphere microbial communities from Sorghum bicolor, Mead, Nebraska, USA - 072115-129_1 metaG | ecosystem: Host-associated > Plants > Roots > Rhizosphere | place: USA: Nebraska...
CCGCGATTCGCCTGGCGGCCCGCGAGGAACGCTGGGTCAACGTAAACGCGGTCTGACACTCCACGCAAATCCTAAAGACTGACAAATAATTCTGTGGTGAGCAGGCTTGCTGTGGTGAGCAGGCTTGCCCTGCGCTGGGCTGCGAAGCGGCACCACACCCAGGCACCTCGGAGTGTCAGCTGAAACCACATCGCCTGGAATGGCTATCAAAGGTGGGAGGGGGCTTGCCCCTCCCACCTTTAGATCAGCTGCATACATTTACATCAGCGCAACGCGCGGCGCAGGACTTTGCCCACGGTGGTCTTGGGCAGTTCGGTAGTGCGGAACTCCACGTAACGCGGCACTTTGTAACCGGTCAGGTATTCCCGGCAGTGAGCGAGTATTTGCTCCTGGGTCAGGCTCGGGTCCTTGCGCACCACGATAATCTTGACCTTCTCCCCGGTCACGCCGTCCTCCACGCCAATCGCCGCCACTTCGGCCACGCCGGGGTGCAGGGCCACCACGTCTTCGATTTCGTTGGGGTACACGTTGAAGCCTGAGACCAGGATCATGTCTTTTTTACGATCCACCAGGCGGATATAGCCACGCTCGTCCATCACGCCGATATCGCCGGTGGCCAGCCAGCCTTCGGCATCCAGCACTTCGGCGGTTTCCCTGGGGCGTTTCCAGTAGCCCTGCATCACCTGTGGGCCGCGCACTTGCAGCTCACCCTGCTCGCCGATGTCGGCCAATTCGCCGTCCTCGCGCATAAAACGCACCCAAGTGGACGGCAACGGCACGCCGATGCTGCCGGTGAAGTCCATCTCGCGCATGCGTGAAATATCGATGGGGCTGATGCTCACCACCGGCGAGCACTCGGTGAGGCCATAGCCTTCGATGATCGGCAGCCCGGTGACTTCCTTCCAGCGCTTGGCCACAGCGGTGTGCGTGGCCATGCCGCCGGCGATGACCATGCGCAGGTCGGAGAAGTCCCGCGCGCAGAATTCCGGGTTTTCCAGCAACCCATTGAACAGTGTGTTGACCCCGGCAATCCCGTTGAAACGCTCCTTGCGCAGGATCATCTGCACCCGCTTCACATCCCGAGGGTTGGCGATCAGGATATTGCGCCCGCCCAGGCACATGAACATCAGGCAGTTCACCGTCAGGGAAAAGATGTGATACAGCGGCAGCAAGGTCACGTTGGTTTCCTGCTTGTCCTGATCCAACTGGTCGCCGACCCACGCCTTGGCCTGCAACAGGTTGGCGATGATGTTGCGATGGCTGAGCATCACGCCTTTGGCATCGCCGGTGGTGCCGCCGGTGTACTGCAGAAACGCCAGGTCATCCAGATGCATGGCCACTGGCTGCGGGTCAAGCGCCCTGCCCTGTCGCAACGCCCGCTTGAAGCGCACCGAGCCACGCAAGGTAAAGGCCGGCACCTGCTTTTGTACGCGGCGCAGGATGAAGTTCATGGCGGCGCCCTTGAAGGTGCCGAGCAGGTCGCCGATGGCCGCGATCACCACGCGTTTGACGCTGCTGCCTTCGATGACTTTTTCCAGGGTGTGGGCGAAGTTTTCGAAGATCACCACGGTTTCGGCGCCACTGTCCTTGAGCAGATGTTTGAGCTCATGGGCGGTGTACAGCGGGTTGACGTTGACCACCACCGCTCCCGCCAGGATTGTGCCGAGCAGGCAGATCGGGTACTGCAAGCAGTTGGGCATCATCAGTGCCACGCGGTCGCCGCGCTGTACGCCCTGGGCCTGCAGCCAGGCAGCAAAGGCAAAGCCTTGCACCTGCCAGTCGGCGTAGGTCATTTCGGTGCCGATGCTGACGTAGGCGACGCGCTCGCGGAATTTTTCCAGGTGCTCCAGGAACACCTCGCGCAGTGAGGGGTAGTCCTCGATGCCGGCGTCGATATCGGCCGGCACGCCGGGCAGATAAGCGTCCAACCAGATGCGTTCGCGTTGTTCCAGGCTGATAGCGTTCATGGCGGTTTCCTTGTTGTTGTTTTTAACAGCGCTATTTTTCGACGATGGCGGTAATGCCCAGCCCGCCCGCGGCGCAGATCGAAATCAGGCCGCGGCCGCCGCCGCGCTCATGGATCGCCTTGGCCAGCGCCGCCAACTGCCGACCGCCGGTGGCGGCGAACGGATGACCGCAGCCGAGGGAGCCGCCGTTGACATTCATTTTGGCCCGGTCGATCGCCCCCAGCGGTGCCGCCAAGCCTAGCCGCTCGCGGCAGTAGTCGGGGTCTTCCCAGGCTTTGAGCGTACACAGCACCTGGGCGGCGAACGCTTCGTGGATCTCGAACAAATCGAAGTCGGCAAAGCTCAAACCTTCACGGTGCAACATGCGCGGCACCGCATAGGCCGGCGCCATCAACAAGCCTTCGCTGCCGTCGACAAAATTGACCGCTGCCGTCTCGCCGGTACGCAAGTAAGCCAGCACCGGCCAACCGTGCTCGGCGGCCCAGGCTTCGCTGGCCAGCAGCACCACCGAGGCGCCATCGGTCAGCGGCGTGGAATTGCCGGCGGTGAGCGTGCCGCTCTGGCGGTCATAGGCGGGGGACAGGCCGGCGAGCCTCTCCAGGCTGGCGTCGGCACGCAGGTTATTATCCCGGGCCAGGCCGCGATGGGGGCTGATCAGGTCGTCGAAGAAGCCGCGCTGGTACGCCGCCGCGAGGCGCTGATGGCTGGTGAGGGTCAATTCATCCTGGGCCAGGCGTTTGATCTGCCAGCGCTTGGCCATTTCTTCGCAGTGCTCGCCCATGGACAGGCCGGTGCGCGGCTCACCGTTGCGCGGCAGCAGCGGCTTGAAAAACATCGACGGACGGACCTTAAGCAACGCCTTCAATTGGTTACCCATGCCCTTGGCGCGATTGGCCGCGAGCAAGGTGTGACGCAGGGACTCGTTGATGCCGATGGGCGCATCGGAGGTCGTGTCGGCGCCCCCGGCGATGCCCGCTTCGATCTGACCCAGGGCAATTTTATTGGCCACCAGCAACGCCGCTTCCAGCCCCGTGCCGCAGGCTTGCTGCACGTCGTAGGCGGGCGTTTCGGGCGACAGCGTGGTGGACAGCAACGACTCGCGCGCCAGGTTGAAATCCCGCGAATGCTTGATCACCGCGCCGGCGGCGAACTCGCCCAGGCGCTGGCCATGCAGGTTGTAGCGGTCCACCAGACCTTGCAGCGCCGCCACCAGCAAATCCTGATTGCTGTCGTGGGCGTACACGGTGTTGGAGCGCGCGAAGGGAATACGGTTGCCGCCGATAATCGCCACGCGGCGGGTCGGCGCCGGGTTGAAGCTGTAGTGACTCATTGCAGGTTCTCATTGAAGGACAGCAGGCCGCGCAGATGGGGTTTGTCGCCCGCACCGTTGCGCACTTCGAAAGCGCGACGCGGGCCGCTGGAAGGTGGATTCCACAGCGCGACCTGGCCAGGCAGCAGGATCGGCAACTTGAATTCGCACCGCACCTCGGCGCGCTCCAGGCCACCCGGCGGTTGCTGGGCGGCGAGCGCGCGGCCCAGGGTCCACATGCCATGGGCGATGGCGCGGCGAAAGCCGAACAGCCTGGCGCCGATGACCGAGGTGTGGATCGGGTTGAAATCCCCGGACACCTTGGCAAAACGCCGGCCCAGGTCGGCCGGCAACAGCCACGTCTGGGTACGGACCCAGCTGTCTGAAGCCACGCCCAGCGCGTCCACCCAAGGTTCGCCGACCGGGTCCGCCACGCCCCGGCGCAGGTACAGGCTATCGCCCTCCCACACCAGCGCGCCCGCGCTGTAGGCACGAGTGGCGATGCTCAGGGCCTGCCCTTTAGGGTGAGCGACCCAGCGCTCGGCATACACCTCCAGCCGCAACGCCTGGCCTTCCCGCAGGCGTTGGTACTGCCGAATGCGGTTAGCCAGGTGCACCATGCCGCTGGCCGGGTACGGGAAACTGGGGCGGGTCAACAACATCAAGTGCAAAGGAAAGGCCAGCACATGGGGATAGGTCAACGGCACGCCCTGCTCGCGGCGAAAACCGCAGGCGCGGCCATACGCGGCGATACCCTCAGCCGACAGCTCCACCGCCGGGCGCACCAGGCGCGCCTTGGGCAGCAGCGGCGCGCCGTCCAGCTCGGGTTTGCGCAGTGCGCGCATACCATCCAGCAGCAGTCGCGTGCGTGACGGCGGTGGGTCGATGATTTGCGTCAGGTCGTCCATGGCATCAGGCTCCCAACAGGCTTTGGCCGCACACGCGCACCACTTGGCCGTTAACCCCGCCCGACGCCGGATGGGCCAGCCAGCCGATGGTTTCGGCCACGTCGATCGGCTGCCCACCCTGGGACAGCGAATTCATGCGCCGCCCTGCCTCGCGGATCATCAAGGGGATGCGGGCCGTCATCTGCGTCTCGATAAAGCCTGGCGCCACGGCATTGACCGTAACCTGCTGAGTCGCCGCGCGCGGCGCCAGCCCTTGTACCAGGCCGATCACACCGGCCTTGGAGGTGGCGTAGTTGCTTTGCCCGAGGTTGCCGGCGATGCCGGAAATCGACGACACGCAGACAATGCGGCCGCCGGGGTTGAGGCCCTCGCACTCCAGCAACGCGTTGCTCAAGCACAGCGGCGCCTGCAGGTTGACCGCCAGCACACTCTGCCACGCCGATTCGTTCATCTTGGCGATGGTTTTGTCGCGGGTAATCCCGGCGTTGTGCACCACCACATCGAAGGCGCCGTATTGGCTGACATGGGCCTGCAACAGCGAGGCGGCGTCGGGCGCGGTGATATCCAGCGGCAATGCCGAACCGTTCACTGCGCCGGCGGCCTGCTGCAGGGCATCGTGGGCCTGAGGCACGTCCACACAGACCACATGCGCGCCGTCGCGAGCCAGCACCTGAGCGATGGCCAGGCCGATACCACGGGACGCGCCGGTGACCAGCGCGCGGCGGCCGGCGAAGGGTTTGTCCCAGTTGACCGTGACGTGGCCGTCCACCGGCGCGTGTACGCGAACCACTTGCCCCGACACATAGGCCGATCGGCGCGACAGGAAAAACCGCAGGCTGCTGTCCAGCGCGTTCTCAGCGCCCGGTGCCACGTACAGCAACTGCACGGTGATAGCCCGGCGCAGCTCCTTGGCCAGGGACCGCACCAAGCCTTCGAGGGCGCGCTGGGCGACGGCCTGGGGCAGATCCGCGCAGTGCTCCGGCGCCGTGCCGAGCACTACCACCCGCGCGTGCTGACCGAGGCGTCTGGCGTTGCAGTGGAAGAACCGGTACAGCTCGTCGAGTTGCTCCAGGCTGGCAAGCCCGCTGGCATCGAATACCGCGCCTTGCACCTTGACCGTAGACGGCGCGTTGAGTGTCGCCGGGGTGGCGGCAACTGTGTCGGTGTCGCTGAAAACCCGTTGCACCTGGGTCATCAGGCGCCCTGCCCCGGCGACAATCACCGGGTTCACCAGACTTTGCTGGCCGCTGCGATGACGCTGCAACGGCAAGGGCTGCGGCAAGCCCGCCGCCTGTGCCAGGCGACGGCCCCAAGGCGAATTGACGAAGGTTAGGTAGCTGTCACTCATATCAGCAATCACTCTCAACACATTCTGATCGGGTTTTTCCTAGTTGACCGAGGCGTTTTCGCCCTGAGCCGTACGACGCTTGGTGGTCGGCTCCAGCGCCTGCTTGCGCTGCTGCAACGCCTCCAGCAATCCGAAGTCCTGGGGGAAGTCATCCACCTGGATGCCGTGATCGGCGTATTCCACGTAGCGGGCGAGCAAGGCCTCCTCATCGTCGCTGATCAGGTCCAGTGCCCGGGCCTTGACGCGCCAGGTGGCAAAGGCCGTGGCGGAGATCGGCAGCGGGTCGAGCACGCCTTGCTTGATCGCGGGCTTGAGCCGGGCGTCGATCAGCTCCACCTGGGGCAGCAAACGGAAGCCCAGTTCGCCATAAGCCAACTTGTCGATTTCCGGGCGCGGGATGTAGGAATCGGCCAGCAAGCGGTCGCGGGTGGCGCCGGGGGTCTGTACCGCGTCGGCGACGTCGGCCAACAGGCGGTCCGACGGTTTGCGCAAGGGCAGACCGAACGGAAAACTCAAGGCCCGCATCACCCGCGCAGCGGTTTTGGAGGGGTAATTGTCGAGCACTTCGGCCAGGGCTTCATGGGCGCGCAGCAGCGCGTCCTGGGCCGACCAATGCACCAGCGGCAGGTCCGCCTGGGGGCGGCCATCGTCCTCAAAGCGTTTAAGCACGCAGGACAGGATATACAACTGTGACAGCACGTCCCCCAGGCGCCCGGTGAGGCTTTCCTTGCGCTTGAGCGCACCGCCCAGCACGCCCATGGAAACGTCCGAGATCAGCGCCAACACCACCGACAGCCGATTGGCCTGGCGGTAGTAGGACGCCAGCGCAGGGTCGGTCTTGGCCGGTACGGAAATCAGCCGGCCGCCGGTCAGCCCATGTACCGCCGCGCGTACGGTATTGGCCAACACAAAACTCACGTGACCGAACATGGCGCTGTCGAACGCTTCCAGCGCTTGGCGCCGGTCCGGGTTGCGCGCCGCTTCCATCTCGCGGAACACATAGGGATGGCAACGGATCAGGCCCTGGCCAAAGATAATCAGGCAGCGCGTCATGATGTTCGCGCCTTCCACGGTGATGGCGATGGGGCTTTGCTGGTAGGCACGGGCCAGGAAATTATTGGGGCCCATGCAGATGCCTTTGCCGGCGACGATGTCCATGCCATCGTTGACGATCATCCGCGCCCGCTCGGTGACGTGGTACTTGGCGATGGCCGAGATCACCGACGGCTTTTCGCCGGCGTCCAGGGACGCCACCGAGACCTTGCGCACCGCGTCGCAGGTGTACAAATGCCCGGCCATGCGCGCCAGCGGTGCCTGCACCCCTTCGAACTTGCCGATGGGCAGGCCGAACTGTTTGCGCATGGCCGCGTAGGCCGAGGTGCCCCGCACCGCGACCTTGCCCAGGCCGACATTGGCCGACGGCAGGGAAATCGCACGACCGGCGGCCAGGCACTCCATCAACATGCGCCAGCCGTTGCCGACCTGCTCGCGGCCGCCGATCACCCAGTCCAGTGGGATAAATACGTCTTTGCCGGTGGTCGGGCCGTTCTGAAACACCGCGTTGAGCGGCCAGTGCCGCCGGCCGCTGTTGACGCCGGGGTGGGAGGTGGGAATCAACGCGCAGGTGATGCCTAGCGCGCCGGGCCTGCCGAGCAGGCCGTCCGGGTCTTCGGCGCGGAACGCCAGGCCCAGCACCGTGGCGATCGGGCCGAGGGTGATGTAGCGCTTGTCCCAGGTCACCCGCAGGCCCAGCACTTCCTGCCCGTCATGCAGGCCCTTGCAGACGATGCCCACATCGGGAATCGCCCCGGCGTCGGAACCGGCGTAGGGGCTGGTCAGGGCGAAGCACGGGATGTCTTCGCCACGGGCCAGGCGCGGCAGGTAGTAATTGCGCTGGGCATCGGTGCCGTAGTGCAACAACAGTTCGGCCGGACCGAGCGAGTTGGGCACCATCACCGAAATGGCCGCCGCCGAACAGCGCGTGGAGAGCTTCATCACCACTTGGGAGTGGGCGTAGTGGGAGAAGCCTTTGCCGCCGTATTGCTTGGGAATGATCATGCCGAGGAAGCCGGCGCTCTTGGTGTACTGCCAGCCCTCGGGGGACATGTCCTGCCAGACCTGGGTGGTTTCCCAGTCGTTGGCGATGTCGCACAGGGTTTCCACTTCGTTATCCAGAAACGCCTGTTCCTCAGCGCTGAGACTGGCCGGTGCGGCCTGCAGCAGGCGCCGCCAGTCGGGTTTACCGCTGAACAACTCGGCATCCCACCACACGGTGCCGGACTCGATGGCCGCGCGTTCCGTGTCGGACATGGCCGGCATGATCGTGCGAAACAGGCCGAGGGCCCTGCTGCTTAGCAGCGCGCGCCGCAAGGGTTTTATCGTCATCAGCAACGCGGGAGCCACCACCAGCAGCACCGCAACGCTGACGCCAAGGCCAGCGACCACGCCGAACAGGTAAGCGAGCGCCAGCCACACCAGGCTGACCCCCAGCCATTGGGCTGCCGCCGCTTGTCGATACGTCAGGGCAAGCGCTGCTACGAAACCCGCCAATAACCAGATAACCATGGGAGACCTCTACTCGATTCAGGGCACGACACCTAAGCAGGTCGCGCAAGCACGACAGCGGCGTAAAGCCACACTACAAACGGGAAGATACAAATTCAAATTTTGTTTTGAAATTTTTATTTAATGCCTGGGCGAAAAATAACGGCTGAGCGGACTCAGCCGGGTTGCACGAAAAAATCACCGGCAAGGCAGCCAGATGCGCTGGCTGCTCCCGCCCTTCAACGTACGGTTAGAACGCGTAGGTCGCCGACACGCTGACCACATCGCCCGACGATTCGGCTTTACCGTCGAGTCGCGCGCCGCCCAGGCGATCCACGTTCTGGGTCTTGAGCTTGACCTCCTGCACGAACTGGTGGGAATACGCCAAGTCCAGGCTCAGGCCCTTGACGGCTTTGACATCGTAGCCGGCGCCCAATGACAGGAACGTACGATCGCCATCCGGAATGCGCGGGTCGCGGGTCGAATTGCGGGTCGGCGTCTGGTCGAGAGCAACACCGGCGCGCAGGGTCAGTTCGTCGGTCAACCGATAGTCGCCGCCCAGGGAATACATCCAGGTGTTCTTGTAGTTGTAGGGAATGGAGACAACGGTGGTGCCGCCAGACTCAAGGGTCAGGTCCTTGAACGATGACCACTCGGTCCAGGTGACGCTCGCCCCCAGGGTCAAACGGTCATTGAACTGATGTACCCAGTCCAGGCCCGCCGTGGCGGGGATGTCCAACTGGACGCTGGCATGGGCGCCGTTCGGATACAGTTCAAGCCCTGGATAAGCAGTGTTGACCAGCGTACCGGTGCCGCCGAACGGGCTCGGCTGAGTCATCAGGTTGTTGGAGAACTGGTCGGCGCGGACGGTGTATTTGCCGGTCATCTTGTTCTTGATCTTGGCGTGATAATTCAAGCCCAGCGTGTCGCGGTCCGTGGGTTTCCACACGAGCCCGGTAAACCAGCCGGTCGAAATATTATCGACTTTGACCCGCATCAGGGCGCTGCCCACATCCGACGGGAAGTTGATGCCACCCAAGACTGAATCGGACACTGCCGCGGCGGACAGCAGGTCGACGTTTTGACTGACGAAGCCCTTGCTGTGCTGCACGATCAATCCCCCGCCGAGGGAAAACTGATCGTTGACCTTGAAGGACAGGGAGCCGGTGAGCCCCACCGTTTCAATCTTGGTGTCCACGGCAAAATCGCGCAGTTTCGAATTTTCATCCCAGGTGGAGCGCATGCCCTGCGGCACGACCTGGCTCAAGCCGAACGCGAACCGGTCTCCGAGGGGCATGACCATAAAACCGGTGGGCAGCCACGCGGTAAAGCCGCCCTCGCCGCCGTCGTTGTTATTCGGCGTGGCGGCTGCCACGTCAGGAAAACCGTTGGCGTCCAGCGGCGTGCTGGAAACGGGGTTGCCGGCGTAATCGAAGGCATCGCCCTTGTACTTGATCTTGATGCGCGCATAGTCGACGGTAAGCTGCGCGACGTTGTGTTCGACGAAGGCCATGGCCGCCGGGTTGTTGTAGGCGGAGCTGGGGTCATTCTTGAACAGCGAACCGCCGGCAAAGGCCCTGCCCCAGCCTGGCGCGCCGTAAGTGGGGGTTGAAAAGCCGCCGGCCTGAACAGGCGCGGCCACTACCACGCCGCCTATCAACGCCAGCCCCAGCAAAACCTGCACATGTTGTTTCTTATTATTCATGCGGCACTCCTTATTGTTATCGCTCCGAGCCGGCCCTGCCGGTTCGTCCTGCTGCCTGGCCCAGCCTGAACCGGCGCCCGGTAAAGGCGCCGGTTTTTCCACGGGTGATCAGCCCTTCGTTCTCAACCGGCGATCAAGGCACGATGGTCAGTGCCGGGCTTGGGGTCACGCTCAGGCTGGCGACCGTGCAGTTGCCGCTCAGGGTCTGGTTGGTCGCGGTGAGCACACCACCGCTGTAGCCCACGGTGATGGTGGACGGGCCGCAATTGGAAGCCGGGTACAGAATCGAAGCGGCGATGGTATAGCCGACGTTGGTCACGGTACCCGCCGTTGGGCCGGTGGCGGTGAGGGTCCACGGCAGGCCGGTGATTTTCGGCAATGCGCAAAGACCGCCACCGGTGACCGCCACGCCGGTGATTTTGGCAACGCCGGTGGCGTCGACATTACCGGTGAAGGTGGCGCCACAGTTGACGGTTGCCTGGAAAGAAGACGGCGATTTCACCGAAATCGTCCCAGGTGCGGTAAAGCTGGTATTGACCGGGGCGATGCTATAAGCGTTCGCCATCGACGCAGCACCCATGCAGACAGCCAGAGCAGACAACGATACGAGGGTTTTCAAGCTTTTCATTGTTTTTCCTCACAGTGATGGCGAGTCATTCGCCAGGGGTAATGGCCATGAACGAGAGGTCACGGTGAAACTGCAGAACTTCCCTTTCCAGCCAAATTTCAATGCAATTACCGCTATTAATGTGCGTTGCGTTAATCAACCACTTTGAAGTTGGGCGGCATCTTGATCGACACCGTTTTTATCTTGCAGTCTTCGCCAATCGGCACATTGGCCGCTTCCAACTTTCCAGTGGCGTTATCCCAGGTGCTATCAGCGGTAGAGGGACCGCACTTGCCGCCCAGACCGAAGGCATGTACATCAACGCTGATTTTTGACATGGACCCGCTGCGGCTGTCTTTGGCCACCAGTATCCAAGGCAAGTTAATGGCCTCCACCCGGCTGCACTTGAGGCCGCCATCGAATTCAACTTTGTCGACATTGACCGATGCGCCATCCGCCGCCACTTTGCCGGCGACTTTAATGGTGCAGTCGGCGCTGATCAGTGCCCCCTTGGAAAAGCTGATGGGACCCTGTGCCGTAAAAGCGCTGCCGGCCGGCTCGATGCGGGCGGCCTGGGCCTGGTGATAGGCGATCAGCCCCAACGCGGCCAATACGACATGAGCGGTGAATTTGGCGGGTGCCTGCATGGTGGACGTCCTTCCCTTTAATTGTTTTTGTTCGGGTCAAACACAACTTGCTAACTATTTGAGCGACAAACCCAGGGCGACAAAAACCCGCGCGCTGGATACACCGCGCGCCGATAACCCTGTTTCTAATTACATTAGAACGGTGTGGCGTTATGGCTGTACTTCTCCAGATACTTCAAACGTTGCGACGGTTGAAGATTGGTCAGGGTGATATCCCCGGCATAATGATTAAGTACCCGATGGTCCATGCGGCGGCGCCACAAGTACGGCACATAGGCCCAGACAATCATGCTTGCATAACCATAGGGCAGTTGCGGCGACTCATCGAAATGGCGCAACGACTGATAACTGCGCGTGGGGTTGGCATGGTGATCGGAATGACGCTGCAACTGGAATAGAAAGATGTTGGTGACAATCCGATTACTGTTCCAGGAATGTCGGGGTGAACAACGCTCATAGCGCCCGTTGGGCAACTTCTGACGCTTAAGGCCGTAGTGTTCGACATAGTTCACGACTTCCAGCAACGAGAATCCATAGATGCCCTGGATAATCAGGAACGGAATCACCGCCGCCCCGAGCCAGGCAATCATCGCGCCCCACAGCACCACGCTGTACATCCAGGCACTGAGCACGGCGTTTTTCCAGTGCCAGGCCGGCAGACCGAGTTTGCGCAGGCGCTCACGCTCAAGGTTCCAGGCCGAGCGCGCGCTGAACCACACCGAGCGTGGTAGAAATGCCCAGAAGCTTTCCCCCAGGCGCGAGCTGGCCGGATCTTCCGGGGTCGCGACGCGGACGTGATGGCCACGGTTGTGTTCGGTGTAAAAGTGCCCGTAGAAGGTCGGCGCCAGCGTGACCTTGGCCAGGAACACCTCCAGGGGTTTGGGTTTGTGCCCCAGTTCATGGGCGGTGTTGATCGCAATCCCGGTGGCGGCACCGGTCGACATGGCCATGCCCAGGTAAGTGAACCAGCTCGGTTCGCCATGCAACTGAGTGCGGGCGGTGACGTAAGCGGCCACCTGGGACAGCCAGTCAGCCGGGTCGAGATGGGCGGTGGCCTGTAGCAGCCCGCCGTCGATGATCCAGGCAATGCCCCCCGCGGCGAGCCAGCCGGTGATCACCACCGAGGCGATCACAAAGAGTACGCCCGTGTAGACGATCCAGCGGTAATAGCGTTGGGATTCAAGGTGGCCGACGGCGGATTCCGGTGGGTTGCTGACGTCTTCGCCGAGCAGGCCGTCGATCAACGGAATCAGGCCGAAGATCACCAGCACCCCGACCCACCAGAGCTGCTGGACGCCGGTGCTGATCGCCAGTGCTCCGGACAACAGCGGCGTGGCCAGGGGCATGATGCCCAGCCACCACAGGTGGCGTTTGCCATCGGCCCATACCGAAGGTGCTGCGAGCGTCTGGTTCATGGCAGCCTCCGGGCAAAACGCGCAGGCCTAGTGGCGGACCACAGGATGGGGGAGCGCGAGCGGTCCCCGGACATCAAGCATGCGATAAAAAGCGTTTTTTTCATTTTTGTTCGCTCTTAGGCACTTCAAAAAATTCATTTCAAAATAAATATTGAAATATTTTTTTAAATAGATAGCGCGGAATCGTTAGGTCGTCAACTACTTTGTCGAGCGCTTTTTCCGGTGACTGCGCAGTCTTTTTTCAGGTCCGCCAGTCAGGTCTCTAGAACAACGGTTTGCACCGCCCCGCCCGAACACGACGGCCATGATTATTTGTTCGCCAGGGCAACGGGCGGGGTCAGCTGCGTATTGGCCTGCCCTGACCGCACGTGCTTGGCCACCTGCTGCACCAGCTCCACCACCCGCGGCGTGGCGGTAATCGGCAGCATGTGGCCGCGCCCTTCAACGAGCTGCAGTTTCAGGCCCGGCACCCTGTCGGCGAGCGCCTGACCGTGCGTGCGAAAGTCCAGCACCCGGTCCCGCGCGCCGTAGATCAAGCCAATCGGCAAGGTCAGGCCTGGGTAGCGCCGGACCATGTGCGGCAGGTCGTCGTTGACCAGGGCAATTTCACTGGAGGCGGCATAAAAGTTGGCTGGACGCATGCCCAACAGGCCACCGCCACGGGTGGCGAAATCCTCGGGCGCAACATCCGGCGCGAAGATGCCTTTGACCACACTGCGCCGAGTCAACAGGCCAATGGGCACCGTCAACGTATGGGCAACCCAGCGGCGCAGCCATGCCGGCCGCACCGCCAGCGACCAGAACACCGGCGGCAATGTCGGCTGGGGATGAGTCAGTGGCGCCACCAGGACCAGGCCCGATACCGTCTCAGGATGGTCGAGGGCCAGCGCCAGAGCGAGCGCGCCCCCCAGGGAATGCCCAAGCACCAGCGGTGGGTCCAACCGCAACGCCTGGATGAACCGGGCAATTTGCCGCGCCTGGCCCGGCAGGTCGGCCGCAGTGCCGGCGCGGCGCGTGGAGTAACCCGAGCCCGGCCGGTCGAGGGTGATCACCCGAAACTGCTCGCGCAAGTGACCGGACAAGGCGTAGGTCAGGTTGCGACTGCTACCCATCAATCCGTGAATCATCACCAATGGCGGCCCGTTGCCCTCTTCCACATAGTGGAATTGCTCGCCGTCGACCTCAATAAAACGGCCATCGCGCGGCACGGCCTTTTCAATGCGCCGCGTCATCCAGGCGCTGAAACCCCAGGCCATTGCACACGCCCCCACACCCGCAGCCATTACCCATTCCATCGTCATGCGCTCGGTCCTCTGCATTCCCTGCCGCCGGCGCCCCAACCGGAATTGGTCGGGCCTCGGCCACCGCACACACCCTGGACCCGAGCCTGATACAGACATGCGCGTCCGTCGGACAAATCGCACATTCGAGACAAGGACCTAGCGTAGGCGATATTTTCAGGTAGATTATTTAAAATCTTTTTTAAAATAATTAATTAAATTTTCCTTTGCAACGGCGTTCCACCCAAAAGACACAACAAGATCAGGAGCCCATCCGATGCCCACTCAGGACAGCCTATGAATGCCCACAATGACTCGATCGACATCGCCATCATCGGTACAGGCTTCGCCGGCCTGTGCATGGCCATCCAGCTCAAGCAGGCCGGGCTTACCGACTTTTTCGTCGCAGAACAGGCCGACAGCCTCGGCGGTACCTGGCGCGACAACCATTACCCCGGCTGTGCCTGCGACGTGCAGTCCCATGTCTACTCGTTTTCCTTTGCGCCCAACCCGAACTGGACCCGGCAGTTCGCGCCGCAGGCGGAAATTCGCGCGTATTTGGAACAATGCGCCACGCGTTTCGAGCTGGCGCCCTACCTGCGCTTCGGTATGGGGTTGACCCGCGCGGTGTTCGATGAAGCCCAACAGCGCTGGCACCTGAGTTTCAGCAACGGTCGGCAGGTGAGCGCACGGGTACTGGTGTCGGGGATGGGCGGCCTGTCGCGCCCGGCGTTGCCGGATATTCCGGGCCTGGAAAGTTTTAAGGGCCAGCGTTTCCACTCGCAGCAGTGGGACCATGGTTATTCGCTCAAGGGCAAGCGCGTGGCGGTGATCGGCACCGGCGCCAGCGCGATTCAATTCGTGCCGCAGATCGCCCCGCAGGTGGCCCACCTGGACCTGTTCCAGCGCACGCCGCCATGGATCATGCCCAAACCCGACCGTGCGATTGGGCCGCTGGAACGCTGGCTGTTCAAGCACGTGCCTGTTACACAGCGGCTTATGCGCGCGGGGTTTTACTGGGCATTGGAAGGACGGGTGGTGGGCTTTGCGCGGCATCCGCGGCTGATGAAGATGGTGCAGCGTATCGCCCTGCGTCACCTGCACAGGCAAGTGGCGCGCCCTTCCCTGCGCAAGCGCCTCACGCCGGACTACACCATCGGCTGCAAGCGCGTGCTGATCTCCAATGACTATTACCCGGCATTGTCGCGCAGCAATGTCGAGGTGGTGACCGAGCCTGTCCAGCGCATCGAACCCGACGGCGTGATCACCGCCGACGGTATCAAGCACCCGGCGGACTGCCTGATTTTCGGCACCGGCTTCCAGGCCAGCGACCCGCTGCCACGCGGCTGCATCATCGGCCGCGACGGCATGGACCTGATGGACACTTGGCGTGAGGGCGCCCATGCCTACAAGGGCACAACCGTGCCCGGCTATCCCAACCTGTTCCTGATTGTCGGGCCCAATACCGGGCTTGGGCACAACTCGATGATCCTGATGATTGAGGCCCAGGTGGCCTACATCCTCGACGCGCTCAAGCAGATGCAACGCCAGCGTATCGCCACGGTGGAGGTCAAGCCGACGGTGGAACAGGCCTACAACCACCATCTGCAACACAAGCTTGAACGCACCATCTGGAACACCGGCGGTTGCCAGAGCTGGTATCTGGACCCGCGCACCGGCAGGAACACCACGCTGTGGCCCGGCTCGACCTGGCGTTTCAAGCAACTCACCCGCCAGTTCGCGCTCAAGGATTATGTGACGGGCATGGCGGTCCTCAGCCCCCCTGCGCGTGCGCCCTCCGTGGTCCGCGCCAATCCCGAAGGAAGCCTGTCATGAAGTCATTCAACGGCCGCGTTGCGGCCATCACCGGCGCGGCCTCCGGCATGGGTCGCGCGCTGGCACTGGCCTTGGCCCGTGAGGGGTGCCACCTGGCACTGGCGGACAAAAACCTTCAAGGCCTGGAACACACCCGCGCCTTGATCGAAGAGTCGGGCCTGCCGCCGGTGCGGATCACTACGCAGATGCTTGATGTGGCCGACCGCCAAGCCATGCAGGATTGGGCCGCGCGCTGCATGGCCGAGCACGGCCAGGTCAACCTGGTTTTCAACAATGCCGGGGTGGCACTGTCAAGTACCGTAGAGGGCGTGGATTACGCTGACCTGGAGTGGATCGTCGGTATCAATTTCTGGGGCGTGGTCCACGGCACCAAGGCCTTCCTCCCCTACCTCAAGGCAAGCGGCGAAGGCCACGTGATCAACACCTCCAGCGTGTTCGGGCTGTTCGCGCAGCCGGGCATGAGCGGCTACAACGCCAGCAAGTTCGCAGTGCGTGGCTTTACCGAGGCGCTGCGTCAGGAACTCGACCTGCAACGCTGCGGCGTGTCGGCGACCTGCGTGCACCCCGGCGGGATCCGCACCGATATCTGCCGCAGCAGCCGTATCGACGCGAACATGACCGGTTTTTTGATCCACAGCGAACAACAGGCCCGCGCCGACTTCGAAAAACTGTTTATCACCGATGCCGACCAGGCCGCGACAGTGATCCTGCACGGAGTGCGCAAAAACAAGCGTCGCGTGTTGATAGGCCGCGACGCCTATGCCCTCGACCTGCTTGCCCGTTGCCTGCCGGCGGCTTACCAGGCGTTGGTGGTATTTGCCAGCAAACGCATGGCTCCCAAACCGCGCACGCCAGTGTTTGAAACCAACGACGAGTCTCGTCTCTGAACAGGAGCACAGCCCATGCTACCCATCCGTCGCGATGTCCGTTTTGCCCTGCCCGCCGAGCGCATCAAGGACTGGCACGAACAAGGCCCGTTCATCACGCACTTCTTCAATGCCCTGTCGCTGCTGTTTCCCCAGGGCGAACTGTTCTTCATGGACAGCGTGCGCCATTACCGGCAGCGCATCGACGACCCGCTGTTGAAGAAGGAAATCCAGGGTTTTATCGGTCAAGAGGCCATGCACAGCCGCGAACATGTGGCCTATAACGACCTGCTGCAAGCGGCGGGCCTGCCGGCGCACACCCTCGATCGGCGGTTGAAATTCATCCTCGACTGGCAAAAAAAACACCTGCCGCCGGCGTTCAACCTGGCTGTGACCATCGCCCTGGAGCACTACACCGCGATGCTCGCTGAGATTCTGCTGAGCGACCCGTCGCGCTTCGGCCATTCACTCAAGGGCTACCAGCAAATGTGGTACTGGCACGCCCTCGAAGAAACCGAGCACAAAGCCGTGGCGTTTGACGTATGGAACACTGTGATCAAGCCGGGCCCCGGGCGCTATCTGCTGCGCACCGGGACCATGCTCACCACTACGCTGCTGTTCTGGCTGGTGGTGCTGGACTTTCATGTGCGCTTGCTGGTGGCGGACCGCAAGGCGGGAGGTTTTTTCAAGGGCTTCTGGCGCATGCTCAAGTTTCTGTATGGCCCTAAAGGCGTTTTCCCGCGCATGCTGGTGCCTTGGCTGCATTACTTCAAGCCAGGCTTCCACCCTTGGGATCATGACAATCGCGCGCACCTGGCCGGTATCGACGCTTTGGTCGACGACATCGAACAGACCCGGCGCGGCTACGAATCCGCCTAGGTCTGCGCCAACGCCGCACGTTCGCGCACAAAGCCTTCCAACTGATCGCCCGGCAGCGCCTTGCTGAAATACCAGCCCTGGATAAACAGTTCGCTGCCGGTGTTCAGGAAGGCCAGTTGCTCGGCGGTCTCCACCCCTTCGACGACCACACCCAGGTTCAACGCCTCGCAGAAACGCAGCATCCCGGTCAGGACCTGCGCGCCCTTGGGATCATGCTGGGCCACCACGAAGCTGCGGTCGATCTTGATAAAGTCCACCGGAAACTGGTGCAGGTAACTCAACGCTGAAAAACCGGTGCCAAAGTCGTCGATATACACCTTGGCGCCAATCGCCTGGAGTTTTTGAATCGTCCGCCGCGTAGCCTGGATATCGCTGACCAGAGCATCTTCGGTGATCTCCACCGAGACCTGCCCGTGGGCCTGTGCCAGGATGCCGACGAGGCGCTCGCCATAGGTGGCATCCGTCAGCGTCGCGCTGGAAATATTAATGGTCATGGGTAGCGTGAACCCCAACTTTTGCCATTTCTGGTATTGGCGCACGGCCTGGGACGCCACCCACATGTCCACGTCCGGCATCAATTGGGCCTGGGCCAGCCATTGCAGGAATTCCCAGGGCGAATGCACCGTGCCCTGGGCATCGCGAGCGCGCATCAAGGCCTCGCAACCGGTGCACAGTCCGGTGCGGGTCGAGACTTGCGGTTGGAATTCCAGATAGAAATCGTAGTCGCTGATCTGCTGGATGCGGCTCAGCTCATTGGCGTGACGCGCCAGGGTCTTGTGGGAAGCCAGCACGGGGTCCAGTTCGCGCAGCCGGCCTTTTTCCTCCAGGCCACGGAAGGTCATGTCCAGGGATTTGAGATACACCGTGCCGCCTTCGCTGGCCTGGCGATGGATCGCCCGCACATACGGCACATACACCAGCGTGCCCAGGCCCAGCAACGCCACCTGCAGCGCGACCGCCGCCAGGTCGCCGTGAGTGCTCAGATAAGCATTGAGCAACACCGGAGAGGTGAACGGCACACTGGCCACCGCCGGCGAAACCCAGCCCATCTGCACCGCCCCCAAGGCCAGCATTGCGTTCATGGCAGGCACTAATAGAAAGGGGATGAACAGACGCGGGTTGAGGATGATCGGCAAGCCGAACAGCAGCACCTCGCTGACGTTGAACAGTGACAGCGGCAAGCTCGCCACGGCGACCAGGCGCATGGACTGGCTCTTGGAAAACAGCAGGATCGCCAGCAGCAGGCATAACGCGCCGCCCGAACCGCCGATAAAAGCAAAACTGCCGAGCAGACCGCTGTTCAACAGGTACTTGATCGGCTCCCTTGCAGCCGCCGCCGTGCCGTTGAGCACCACGGCCTGATCCAACACATCGAACAGCGGCTGCATGGCGTACACGCCGTGGATTCCGAAGAACCACAACAGCGAATTCATCAGCGTCACGAACAGGCCGCTGCCGTAGGGCGACTGCAACGCATCCAGCACCTGCGGCCCCTGCAACTGTGCCACATACGGGACTTGCAGCAGTAACGACAGGACCGTGACCAATGCCAGGGCGGTGATCGCGCCGGGCACGACCATGTTGATGGTGCCACGCAGGTTGTGCCCCACCAGGTCCTCGTTGACCAGCCGCGTCCAACGATAACGGTGCAACCAGGCCACGGCCGGCACGTTCAGCAACGGCGAGGCGATGGCGATGAATAACACGAAGGTGGCCGAGGCCCGTGGGTAGTCGCGCAGTACAAAGGTGGCGATCACCACGTGGGCCAGGCAGAGAAACGCCACCGGGAGCTGCGGGAGGCGATACTGGATCGCCAGCATGTAGCCAATGGACGCGGCCACCAGCAGTGGGATGACCGAACTGATCTGGTTATGCAGCCCCGCGAGAAAGGCCACCAGTCGCGGGTCGAATCCCAGCACCCGGGCGCATTCGGACAGGATCAGAAACCCGGCCGAAACGAGCAGGCAAGGCAGGATCCACAACAGCCCTTCGCGGATTGCCCGCAACGACTCGGTGCTGGCCAAAGCCGCCAGACGTTGGGTGAAGAAAAGCTTGAAGAGCGTTTGCGCCATGACCCATCCCTCTGCCCATCGCACGATGCCCTTCAAGGCAGGGCCCGGAAACACGAGGTAACGCTACACGCCCAGGCACTGGGAGCGAAAGGCCTTTACGGCGTTGGCGACGATTTTCCAGGGGGTTGCGGCCTGGAATTGGGTAATTGCGCGCAATTAATTGAACTTTTTAAGTAGGAAAAATCCCTAATCGTGGTTGAGCGGGTACTATTGACGGCTTATGGAGCGTGAGTGTGACCCGGCAAAGCGTCAGGCTGAGGTCGCCAATTCAGGGAAGCAGGGCCTGAGTCATACCAGGTACCCAGGAGGTAGGTTCAAAATGCAACACAAGTTGTCGAACGCAATGCGGCCACTGCTGCTTAACGCAATGCTATGGCTGGGCGGAGTCGCCCTGTTGTTTGTAATCAAAGATATTGTTGAAGAAGTGTCCGGACCGATCGCCGGTACCTGGGTTGATCTGACGCTGGTGCTGATGGCCTATCTGCTGTTCTTCATACTCGAACCACTGCAACATCGGGTATCGCGCCACCTGCGCAAGCGTGCTCGACGCAGGGAATCCCACCAGGAGGTCGGCACCGGTGTCTGAGCATAGAAACGATCCTGTAGCTGAGCCGGGTGATAGCCATCAACTGGCCCTTGATCGATTTCTTGTGGCCCATCCGGAGCTCCTCGCGCAATTGGACGCCTTGAATCCCCTGGCCGCTCAGGCCAAGGGTGAATCACTTGCCCAATACCGCGCGGAACGCTTGCACGAAGCCTTCGAAGCGGAAGCCGAGCGCCTGGGTTTGTTCGCGTGGGAACTGACGCTTAAACTCACCGCCGAGTCCCCCGAAGCCTTCAACGCTCAACGCTTGGAAGTGCACAGGGAAGTGGCGCAGATGGCCGGATTGAGCTGGTCCGAATACTGCGAGCTGCACAACCTGCCCGGCGTCCCCCTCCCCTAGACAAACCATCGCCGGTGCGTCACCGCCATGCTATCGCGCAGTTGTTCAACCGTAACCGTTCGATGCGTCGCAGCCCAGCTCAAGGCTGAACGCAACGCGCTCCAGCAGCGCCTGGGCAACCTGCGCGGCCGGGGCAGTGGGCGGGTGCGGTGAGGCTCCACGACGCGCCTTCCCTGGGCCAACTCGTACAGGACGCGCGCGGCGCCATAAAGGTCGGCGCTCACTGACGGTCCGCCGCCGTCCTTCAACTCCGGGGCGGCATAGGCCGGGGTCCACGCATTCAGCCGACGGTGGCTCAAGCCTGGTAATCCGGCGGCTCTTTGCGACTCGGCATGCCCCAGGCCGAAGTCGAACAGGCACAAGCCCTGCTCCCCGACCATGATGTTGGTCGGTTTTATATCCCCATGCAGCACACCCTCGCGGTGCGCATAAGCAAGCGCATCCAACAGTTGCACGGCCATCGGTTGCAGCTCATTCCAAGGCAGGCCGTCCGGGTACTCCAGCAGCAGCCGGTCCAGGGTCAGCCCCGGCAGCCACTCCATGGTGAAGAACGCCACCTGACGCACCGTGTCGACTTCAAAAGCGAACGCGCGCACCACGTGCTCATGGCGCAGCCTTCGTGTCAGGGCGAATTCGCTGTACAGCAGCACATGCCCATCGGGACAGGTGGAAAGGCTGTCGCCCAGCAGTTTCAATGCGACCCAGGGGCTGGGCTCACCGAAAGCTTCGTGCAGCAGGTCTCGTGCACGATAAACCACACCCATCCCACCCGTTCCCAACACGCGCTCAAGCTGATAGCGCCCCGCAAGCAGGTCGGGCGGACCCAGGGCCGCGCTCATGGCTGCACCACCACCGCCGTCAGGTCGTCCTGGGCCGGGCCGCGCAACACTTCGGCGAACAACCGATCCACCATTTGCCGAGGGTTGTTCATACTCAGCGCACGCCCCAGCACGCCGTGGCTGAGCCCCTGATACAAACCGTCGCTGCACAGTAAAAACACATCGCCGGGGCGGACGCACAGTTCCAGCACCTCCAGGCCCAGGGGTTGTCGGCCGCCGATGGCCCGCGTCAGGGCTCTGGCATTCGGATGGCCGCGCGCCTGCTCCAGGGTCAAGTGCTGGCGATCCATCAATTGCTGCAAGCGTGAATGGTCCCGCGACAACTGGTACAGACGTTGCCCGCGCCAGAGGTAGCATCGGCTGTCGCCGACCCAAAGGCAGGCGGCACGATTGCCATCCAGCAGCAAGGCGACCACGGTGCTGCCCATCATATCCGTCAGGCTGCCATCAACCGATGGCGCCGCGCGGCTCAACTGGCGGTCAAGTGCGCGCAGGCGCCTGCGCACCGTGTCGATACGCTGATCGAAGCCATCATCGCCAGGCAACGACGCCAGGCTTCGGATAACCGACTGGCTGGCCACATCCCCGGCACGATGGCCGCCCATGCCGTCGGCTACCGCCCAGCAGCCACGCTGCGGGCAGTCGAGGAAAGCGTCCTCGTTGCGCGCACGCAGCTTGCCCCGCGCCGTACGCCCGGCGCTGCGCCACAACGCAGGCATCGGGGTCATAGTTGCTCCGGCAAGCGAAAGGTGCGCCATTGCTCCCACTGCAGCGGCACCGGGTTGCGTTGGCTGGAAAGCAGGAAGTGCGCACGCAGCCCGGAGAGATCAGCCTTGAACAGGCGAGCCTGGCGAGCATCAATGAGCTCACTTTGCATCAGCTCGACGAACCGAAACAATGACCACGCCCCGCTGTTATCCTTGATGCCTAATGGCCGCTGCGCGCCACGCTCCAGTACCAGGCTGGTGCGGCTCTGGTCCGCCTCGCCGGGCCAGTCGAACACCATGGGCACGATGGGGCCGTGGCGGTATTCGAGCTGTTTGTCGCCAATACTCAGCATCGCACGGCTGACAGCCGGGTCCAGGCTGTAGGGCGCCAGACTGAACCGCACCGCCCACTCCTGCTCGTCATTGAAGAAACCTTGACGAATCATCTGGGCTTTGCTGAGTTGGTCCAGCAACGAGCGCGATATCGGCAGGCTGCGGCCGTCCAGACTACGCAGGCGGTAGCGGCGGCCGTCTGCACTGACAAACGCGCGCAGATGGCTGTCGTAGAAGCGCGCCAAGCTCCCCCGTGGCTTGAAGAATTCCTGAAAATCCTCCAGGGCGACATCGGTGCGTGCGCTGGCAGTGAATGGATACCGACGCTGAATCGTCTTGGCGTAAAAGCCGTAGAGTTCGCTCTGGTAGCGCTGATTGACATAGGCATGAGCGCTGTCAAGCAACAGCCGCCAGCTATCGTCGGCAATACTGTCGAACCACCCTTTCAGAGGTTGCGGCAGGCGCGCAGCCGTATCACGTAAACGCCCCAATTGCGGTTGCTGGCCATCCATGCGCCGGCTGGCCATCCTGAACGCGGCCTGTTCGGGCAAGTCATCGCGGTTCAAGCCCGCCAACTGCAGTTGCCATTCATCCAGCAGCCGCAACGCCTGCAGCAGTTGTTCACGTGGGTTCTGCTCCGCATCCAGCAATTGATGCAAGGGCTCGAAGCGCCGCTGCAACGCGCGCCGCGCGGAATCAGGTGCCATCTGCCCCGGTAATGCGCTGCCTGACAACAGGGACGCGCCCGCCTGCGCCGCAACGCCCAGCTCGCCAACTTGGCGCGTCACGCCCTCAAGGTGCTCGCGTTGCGCCACAAGCCGGGTGTTTTCACGCAACTGATGCAACAGTTGCACCCACGGCGACTGGGCGGATGCCAGGTCGGCAAGCGTCTCGGCATGCTGTCGCAGGTTGTCGCTCTCCAACAGCCGAACCTGACCGATGGCGTGGCTCCACGCATCGGCATACTCGCTGAAATAGCGTTGCTCCAGCTCCAGCATCAGCTGGCGTAAATCCATGGGGCTCAGGTCACCGCTTTCGCCGAGCACCCAGTTGTCCTGCGCGATGGCGTTGACCAGTCGCGGCCCCTGCTTTTCGAAGTACTGCACATACCGCCGGGTGAAGAAGCCGGGGATGGGTTCATCCGGCGCGGAAAGCCCGCGCCCCTGTACCAGTCGATAAGGTTCAAGGTTGCGAGCCTGGTGACGCAGCGCCCGATAGACCACGCCGGCGAGCGATTCACCGCGCAATTGTTGGCGAGCCTCGGCCACCAGGTCATCGCTCAAGGGCATCACGAACGGTTGCTCAAGCAAGCGCGAGAAATGCTCGTTCAAGCGCTTCTGCACCGACGGGTCGCTGGCGTAACGTGCAGACCAATGACCCGCCACACGCTCCTTCAGCCAGGCATTATCACGACGTTTCGGCAAGTTAAGCATCAGGTACGCCCGCAACGTATCCATCAACGTTTCGCGATCGCCCAGGCTGGCCCGGACCTGTTCTTCAAGCAGGGCAACCACTTGCGGCAGCAGTTGCTGATGCAGTGTCCTGTCATAAACATCGGATAACAGCGGACGGACGGCCTCGCCTTGGAACAACCCTACCCGCTCGACCATCCGCACCTGCGCCACGGGAGGGAATACCTGGGTCGCAGCCCGATGGCTGTCCAGCCGCGGCAGCAGTGCCAGGGTGGAATCCGCTATGGCAGGATCGGGCGGTTGGATGTCGAGCAGTTGCGCCAATTGCAGCAGGCGCTGGTGGTTGACCGAGTAACTGTGTGTCCAGACTATTCCCGCCACGACCACGAGCAACGAAGCGACCAGCATCCCAAGGCCTTGGCGGCGGCGCAGGCGTTGTCGCTCGGGGGTATGCAGCCCCGCCAGGTCAGCCTCCGCAAAGATCACGCGGTTGAACAGGCCCTGCACGAAATACGAGCGTCCGTCCTCCGACGCCCCGCAGGCCAGGTAGAACCCGCGCAGTCGATTGATGCGCTGGAAGCGATGAGCGCAGAACGCAGTTTCCACGAACAGGCATAAACGCTCACCGATATGGGCAACCTGCCGGGGGAAGTCAAGCATCTGCCCGCGGCGCTCGACATCACGTTCCAGATGCAAGCGAGCAATCACCTGCGTGCCCAGACGCTTCAGCAACCTCTCGAACGCTTCGCGCACATGGCCGATCTCGGTGCCGGCCTTGCCTGCCGCCAGGGGCTCTCCGAGCACCGCTTCTGCGCTGTCGCCCATAGGGGAGTCGAAGAATTCGGCGAACCCCGGCAAGCGGTCGGCCTGGGTCAGTATCAGGTACACCGGCACGTCCATGTGCAGCCGTTGCTGGATGTCTTGCAGACGCGTGTGTATCCGTCGTGCATGCAGGTCGAGGTCGTGCTCGTTCATGCCCAGCAACGTTTCCACCGCCAGGGTCACCACCACACCGTTGAGCGGCCGCGCTCGGTGTCGCGACTTGAGCAGGCCCAGCAACGTCGACCATCCAGCACCGTCCACCGGCACGTCAGGCTGCGTCAGATAGCGCCCGGCAACCTCTATCACAACGGCTTCGTCGGCCAGGTAGGCATCAAAGTAAGCGTTCGCTCTCGAAGACCGCGCCTCTGAGCGATCGAGCGGGTAAACCAAACCGTTGGCCGACAGCAAAGAGCTTTTGCCGCTGCCTTGCTCGCCAATCAACAAATACCAAGGCAACTCGTTGCGCCAGCGCGCGCTGCGCTCACCGTAACGCCGCGTGGTTCTCAAGGTGTGCAAGGCCTCCTTGAAACGCCCGCGCACCTGGCGTTGCTCCGTCTCCACCAATCCGTCGCGCGGGTGACTCGCCTCGGTCTCAGGTAAGCGCAACCGTGCGGCACGCCGTCCGCCGGCCCCCACCATCGCCAGCCCCCATGCGAGAAGCAACGCGCTGATCGTCAGCAGACGCGCCGTCGAGCTTTGCCAGAAACGGTGGTCAGCGACCGCCAACAGCGGCCCGGCAAACCATACCAACAGTGCGCTGCCCAGTACCAACAACAGGCTCCATAACCAAATTTTGCGCAGCAACGCGCCCACGCCCTTGAAGAATGCGCTCATGATTGCTCCCAGCGTTACGAGGACGTCCGCGTCAGATCCGGCGCCAAAGATTGAAAGGATTGCAGTAAGGTCGTGCGCTGGTCGCCGAGCACGCCGGCGAATGCCAGATACATCGCCAGCAGGCAGATCCCAGCACAAGTGGCGACCCATTTGGCCGGCACAATGCGTAGCCGCGTGCGCGCCGGTCTGTCTCGCTCGGTGGAAACCGTCATCGACGCGTGTTCGCCACGCCCATGTCGAATCTGTCGGTACAGGCCATCGCGCACCGCTTCAAGCTGCACCCCACCGCGCTCCGTCACGCGGTACTTGCCTTCAAAGCCGATGGACAGGCACAGGTACATCAATTCCAGCATCGCCAGGTGCTTAAGCGGATCGAGGGACAAGCGCTCCAGCAGTTGGAAAAACTTTTCCCCGCCAAAGGTCTCTTGATGAAAGCGGCTCAGCAGGCTTGTTTTCGACCAATCGCTATGGCCGCCCCACGCCGTGGTCACCACCGCTTCGTCAATCACACTGCAAAGTACATAACGCGCGGACATGACCTGACTGTTTTCCTCGCCGTGATGCAGGGCGCGCGCCTCGAAGGCCAGGATCCCTGCGGACAGCCGGTCGTTAAGCGCCTGCAGGCTCTCGCGTCCCGAACTGGTCTTGAGCTGGACCGTCTGGAGCAGCAGGTCCCAGGCCGACGCGACCAGGAGGTTGGGGCCTATCGTAAAGCTGTGCGCGCCCTGCAGGCCGGCGGTGTAGATCATCCGGTCCTCGAGGTGCTCGAAGCGCGGCGGCGCTGCGAAATCCGTCACGGCGCCCTGCACGGGACCGTGACCATCGCGATCAAGCAGTACGGTTTTCTCGTCCTGCGGGTATTCACTGTCCATAGTCATAACGATCAGTTCCTGATGGCCCAGAACTTGAGCTCAAGCCCGGCAAACTCGCCGCTGGCGTGGAAGGCAAAACCTCCCGATTGCGCCAGCTGCGCGATGTCACGAGCACTGAGTTCAAGCATGAAATACGTCTTGCCGGCATGGAACGGGATCTGTCGCGGCGCCACGGGCAGCGGCTTGACCTTGATTCCCGCGAGATGCAGGTTGACCAGTTCGCGAATGCGCTCCACGGGGCCGACCTTCAGGTGCGCGGGCAAGCGCTGGCGCAGCTCTTCCGAGTCGCACTGGGCAGTGGCCGCCAGAATGAAAGTGGCGCAGCCCAGCAACTTGAGGTCACTGACCGGACAGACCAGCACCCCGTATTGGCGCGGTTGCAGTAAGAGCTCAATGGCATGCTGCTCCAGCACCGACGACAGCACCGTTCGAATGCCGTCCATCAACCCGCGAAAGCTCGCACCCTGGTCGCCATGCCGGTACCGCGCCTCTATCTGGGCGCGTTTATTGTGGGTAGCGAACGTCGACAGTTCACCGAGGATCACCAACAGCTCGCGGTACAACGTCTCTGGACGAACCTGAGGTTGGGTCAGGTAATGACGCAGGGTCGACTCTGTGCGGTTGATCAACTGCAGCATGAGAAAATCGCCCAGTTGCGTGCTCGATCCGTCGTTGCCCTGGATGCGCTCGGCAATCGCGTCGCCACGGGTACCCAGCAGGCTGATCACCTCATTGACGCACGACGACACGTAGCCTGAGCGTTGCAGGTAGATGAACGTCGGCACAAAGTCCGCGTCCAGCGTCACGCCTCCCTCGCGTGTCGACTCCAGCACCTGGGCCACCTGGAGTTTCACCAGGAGTGGGTCGCCGGCCTGCTCTCCCAACGCCAGTCGCAGGTCCGGACGAGCGCAATTGATCGGGCAACGGGAATCGGCACCGGCATTGGAGTCGCCCACCTGGGTTTCATGGCTGACGTAGCGCGCCAGAACGTCGCCTTGCTCCGCCCTGCGCACCTCCACCTGATTGCCGACCGCCAGCGGCAACACCAGGTACACCGCTTGCCCGCCCGCGTCGGCAGGCACCTGCAGCACCAAGGGTTCGTTCGCGCTGCCCAGCTCGAACAGGCTGCCGTCCGGAAATACTCCGCTGGCTCGGGCGACTACCACTTTGCCCAGGTTAAGGTATTGCGAGTCGACCTCAAGCGTCAGGAATCCCCAGCCATCGCCCTGCAACAGGCGGGTCTGGTTAAGCTGCTGGTTGTAGTAACGGTCGCTGTGCTGCAAGTGCTGCGGGCGCAGCAACATGCCCTCCTGCCAGATGACGTTATAGATCTGCATTTCGATCTCCCAAGCGACCGGCCTCATGGCCGACGATGCGGATACCCGCCTCGTCAAGCACAAGGTCGACACGGGTCAACTGCTGTTGTTGAACGCTGAGTACCCTGCGCCACTGCACACGAGGCAGATCCCGGTAGGCCGCCAGCACGCCGACGTAGCGGCTCTGCGGTTCGATACTGAGCTTGAGCACCTGCCGCTCACCGGGACTCAAGGCCAGCTCCTCGCTGCCGACCCAGTCCTTGGGCAGCGCTTGCTCAGCGCGTCCATACAGGCTGAAGAAATCAGCATGCTCAAATGCCGCCGGGTGCCGCAGTTCGATCAGGTGTATGACCACCGGCGATGGACGACCGTGAAGGTCCGGATTAAGCGTTTCGCTGGCCGTCAGGGTCAGCTCCAGCTTGGTCAAGGTCGAAAAAGGAGAGAGGCTGTGGCAGCCGGCCAGCAGGCTCAACGCCGACAGTAGAAAGACGACGACAGCTCGATACATGAAAGTCATCCCGGATAGGCCGTGTGCAGTGTTGAAACCAGACGCACCTGTTCGTCATAGGCTTTGGAAAAATCCTCGCGTAACAGGCGTTCCTCAAGGCCAGGCGTGTCGTTAAGTCGTTGGTAATGACGTTGGTAGGCGCGCCAATGTGCACCAGCGGTGGTGAACCTCGACGGGCTGCGCTCACGTTCAAAGCATGTCAGCAGATGCACTGGGGCAAACGCCGCTACCGCACTGCGCACTGTGGCACGGCAAGCCACGAGCAGCGCCAGTTGGTGGATCTGCAGTTCACGGCAAGCCTGGGCAACCGCCCATTCGGTGCAAAGCTGGCCTTGATCTTCCATGCCCAGCAGCGCGCTCATGGCAGCCTGGGGGTCGACACAGTCCTTGAGCGGGTTCTGGCGCTTGAAGGGTGAGGTGGTCAGGTCCAGGTGCAACTCGCTGTTCAGCTCGTCGCGGGTGCGCAAGCTTTGCTGAATACCCTCGACGGTTTGCCTGAACAATCCCGCCACTTTGATCGCAAGTGCTTCGCGCGTGCGTGAATCAAGCCCCTCCATCCGCAGGCCCAGCGCCTCGCCGAATTGCGTCCAGAAGACCGCAGGGACCGGAGCAGGAGCCGAAAGCGGTTCGACATCCGGTGCTTTTTCCTGGACATCGGCCCATCTCGGCGCGATCAAGTGGTCGCGCGCCAAGTCACCGCTGGAAAGCGCGCGGGCGCTCAGCGCAGCGTTGTCGGGCAACCCGTGCGAATCTTCGGATGGCGGATGGGACAAGTCGTCACTGGGCATTGCCTGCAACGGGTCCAGCCCCACAAAGGCATCGTAGGGGATCGTCTCGCTACCGGCGAAGCTCTGCGCCGCGATGGGGCTTGGTCGTTCCGCCAGCCGCGCACGAATATCCACCGGCCCCAGTTGATAGACGTCACCGTCGCTGATCAGCCGTGCCAGGCCTTTGCGCAGGCGTTCGCTGCTGCCCCGCAGGCCGATGCCGTTACTGCTGATATCGGTGAGAAAGTACTGCCCGTCACGGTAACTGACCAGACCATGATGGCTGGACAGCAAGCGACTGGGATCGGCAAGGTTCCAATCACACCCTACCCCACGACCGATCACGCCGCCGGCGTCATCGAATACCTTGCGCGCCGACGAATCACCGCTTGCGGCGTCGCACACTTCAAACACTAATTGCATGCCAGGGCCCTCGTTCAACGGCCGCTACGCGTCAGTTGGGGATCACCCAGCGGACGGTAGTCGGCGTCATCAAACACGTAATTGGCGTTGCAGCCACTCAACAAACACAACGCAAGCCACCAGGCTTGCCATGGACGAAAATGCATCAGGTTTCTCCAGGAAAAACAGGCCGGGCAGCCGGAAATCGCACGCATGAGCTCTTCATCAGCGCTCCCCGCGCATGTCGTCACAAGGGATGTTCAAGCGTGCGAGACGATAAAGCAGGGTGCGACGTGCCACCCCCAGTTCGCGGGCAGTGCGGGTTCGATTGCCGCGGTTCTTGTGCAGGCAATCGATCAAGAACACCCGCTCCACCCGTTCCAGGCGCTGACGCAACGTTGCCTCGACGGCGCAGGGCACTGGTGGTGGCGTGAGAGAAAGGTGCGCCGGAAGGATCACGTCCTCCTCACAGAGCAGCACGGCGCGCTCCACCAGGCACTTGAGTTCCCGAACGTTGCCCGGGAAAGCGTGACTCGACAGTTGATCCAGCGCAGCGCTTGACCACTCCAGGGGGCTGCGTCCCAACGCATCGCAGGCGTTCTGCATAAAATGCCGGGCCAGCATCAGCACATCACCCTCTCGCTCACGCAGGGGCGGCAGTTCGATAGGAAATTGCGCCAGGCGGTAATACAGGTCCTCGCGAAAATGGCCCTCGGCCACCATCGCGGCGAGGTCGCGGTGGGTGGCGGCGATAATCCGCACATCCACCTTATGCGGCGCGCCGGCACCCAGCGGGCGAATCTCCCCCTCCTGCAGTACCCGCAACAATTTGGCCTGCAGCGACAATGGCATATCGCCAATCTCATCCAGCAGCAACGTGCCGCCATTGGCCGCGTCAAACAAGCCGATATGGTTACGCTCGGCCCCCGTGAACGCGCCCTTGCGGTAGCCGAACAGTTCGCTTTCCAACAGCCCCTCGGGGAAGGCGGCACAATTCTGCACCACGAAAGCCTTGCCCTTGCGCGGGCCTGCGTCGTGGATCGCACGCGCCACCACCTCTTTGCCGGTTCCGGTCTCGCCCCGCAGGAGCACGGTGCTGGGGGCAAATAACACCTTACCGATCAAGCGACAGGTTGCCGCCATAGCGGCGCTGTTGCCGATCAGCCCGAATGCACCCATACGAGGCGTGGCGCCCATACGCGTGTGTGCAGGCCCCGTACGCCTGAGCAGTGTGAGCTGCCTCAAGGCAAAGCTGCCCAATTGCCCCAATGACGACGCGTAACCCTGCAACGATTGTTTACGTAGGCTGGCGCACAGCAACAGGCCGGCAACGCACTTGCGCCGCCCGAACAACGGTATGCAGGACAACGACTGCCAGGGTGTCGCCATTGCCGGCAGGAAGCCGCACGCATAGACGCTGCGCGCCAACTCATCGAGCGACAGCGGGGTAGCCTGATCGATTACGTAGTGCAGCAGTTGCTCATGTTGAAAGTCCGGCCCGCACGTGGGGTCAGCGGGTCGCGTGACCCCTGGCAAATGCTGGGCAGTCAGCTCGAGCCGACCCGTTGTCTCGTCGCGCCAATACAATTGGCTCAGTTCACAACCGCTGAGCTGGGCCGCCGCCGCGACGCACGCGTCAGGCAAGCTGGCTTCGTCACACTCACTGCCCAGGCGAGTGAACCAGGCCAGCAAAGCCTCGGCATAGTCCAGGGGATGGGGTACTTGGCTGAACGGATTGTCTGTCATTGGCTGAACTCGCAGATCGGCTGGGCGTTGGCGTCCAGACCGGCATGCACGCGCGCTACGGATTCGCCGACAGCCATGGTCTCCAGAAGCCGGTCAACCATCTGCGGCAACAGGCAGCTGTCGATCCATTGGTCGATATAACGGGCGCCACTGTCGCTGTGGCTGCAACGTTCGGCCATGTGCTTGACCAGATCGTCCGTATAGCTGAACGACAAACGACGCAATTGCAGCCTGCAGCCGAGACGCTCCAGCTTGAGCCTGGCCAGATCGTGAAACACGTCACCGGCGATCGGGTAATAGGGCACCACACGCATTCGAGCCAGCAGGGCCGGCTTGAAATAATCACGCAACATCGGATAGATGGCCGCTTGCAGTACCTGCGGGTCGGGCCGCTGAGCGCCGGCACACAGCTCGGTGATGCATTCGCTGCCCAGGTTGGAGGTCATCAGAATCAGCGTGTTGCGAAAATCGATCTCACGCCCCTCGCCGTCGTTGGCCAGGCCCTTGTCGAAGATCTGATAAAACAGATTCAACACGTCGGGGTCAGCCTTCTCCACTTCGTCCAGCAGCACCACTGAATACGGGCGCTGACGCACCGCTTCCGTCAGTACGCCGCCCTCCCCGTAGCCGACGTAGCCGGGAGGTGCACCAATGAGTCGAGACAGCGCATGCTTTTCCTGATATTCAGCCATGTTCAGGATCGTGACAAAGCGCTCGCCGCCATAGAGCAAATCCCCCAGGGCCATGGCCGTTTCGGTCTTGCCTACGCCACTTGGGCCCACCAGCAGGAATACGCCAACAGGCGCGTCGGGCGTGTTGAGACCTGCGGCGACGGCACGCAAGTTGCGATCAAGGGCCTGCACGGCGTGCTCCTGACCCAGGATGCGCGAGCGCAGCGCGTCAGCGAATCCCAGGACCGTCTCACTGTGCTCGACCGCCAGGCGTTCAACCGGAATACCTGTCCAGGCGCTGACGACCTGGGCCACCAGGCGCGGACACACCTCGAGATGAACCAGGGGATGTGCGCCCTGTCGGGCACGCTGTTCTGCCAGCACCTGTTCCAGGGCATCCACGTCCTGCCCTGCCTGGCGGGCATCGTTCAATTGCTGTCGCAGTGCAAGTACCTGTTGCGCGCACGCCTGCTCTTCAAGCCAACGTGCTTGTAACTGTTGGTACGCGTGCTCGACAGCCGCCAGTCGCCGTTCCACCGCGCGCAATGCCTGCGCATCCACCGGCAACCCTGCGTCAGTGTCTCGCAACAGCGACAGACGCTGTCGCATACATTCAGCCTTCTGCGCACCCAGCCGCTGCAGCGACTCGGGTGCGCAGACCCGGCTGATGCGCGCACGGGCACAGGCGGTGTCCAGTACGTCCACGGCCTTGTCGGGCAACTGGCGCCCAGCGAGGTAGCGGGCACTCAGGCAGGCGGCGGCCACCACGGCGTCGTCTCGTACATAGACGCCATGGCTGGCTTCATGCACCGGCACCAGGCCACGCAGGATCGAAACCGCCTCCTCAACACTCGGCTCGCCGACCTTGACCGGTTGAAAGCGCCGGGCCAGGGCGGGGTCTTTCTCGAAGTAACGTTTGTATTCCGACCAGGTGGTGGCGGCGATAGTGCGCAACTCACCTCGGGCCAGCGCCGGCTTGAGCAGGTTGGCCGCATCGGCGCCACCCGCCTGGGCACCCGCGCCCACCAGCGTATGCGCTTCGTCGATAAACAGAATGACCGCTTGTGGCGAGGCGTTGACCTCATCCATCACGCCCTTGAGGCGCCGTTCGAATTCGCCCTTGAGACTGGCTCCGGCCTGCAGCATGCCCATGTCCAGGGTCAGCACCCGTGCGTTTCTGAGCAGTTCCGGCACCTGATCGCTGGCGATCCGCAAGGCAAGCCCCTCGACCACAGCCGTTTTGCCTACGCCGGCTTCGCCAACGAGGATCGGGTTGTTCTTGCGTCGTCGCGCAAGGATATCGATCAGCTGGCGAATCTCGCCATCGCGACACAGCACCGGATCGATCCGGCCTTCATGGGCCTGCCGGGTCAGATCGTGAGTGAACCGTGCCAGGCACGACTCACCATCGCTTGCCGGGGCGCCCTCCACCTTCCGACTTGCAGCAAACTCGCGCACGCGCTGCGCATCCAGGCGGCTCAGCACGCGTTGATAAGCGCAACCTTCAGGCTGTGGCGGGTGACACAACAACGCCAACAACAGCGCGGCATGGTCCACCTCGGTTTGATGCAACTCCAGATGGGCCACCAGCAAGGCGTTTTGCAACCATTGCACCAGGCCCTTGGCGAACACCGGATTAGGCGAAGCACTCGTTTCAATCCTTGGCCGCAGCGTGGCTGCCAGTTCAGCGCTGTCAACCTCGGCGTCAGCCAATGCCTTGATCAACAGGCCTTCGCGGTGTTCCAGCAGGACGCCCAGCAGATCCTCTACAAGAACCTCGCCGCCTCCGCGCGTCACGCAACGCTCGGCTGAGCGTTCCAAGTCTCGCCGCGCCTGGGGATTCAATGCGCGGATCAGTTGTTGCAGGTCTACATTCATCATATGCCTCTGCCCTTGCGGCGAATATTGCCGGTCACGATGACCGCGCCATCGGCGCGTGCAGGCGTCAGCCAACTGGCCCAGCCCAATCGACAAACGTTGTGTTCGCCAAGCTGCAACGGTCTGATCTCTTCTTTGCTCAATACCAGGCGCAGGTCATAGTCCAGTGGTTCGCGCGCGATCAGTCCTATCAGTGCACACAGCGGCGGGTGGTCGGTGCCCGAAGGTAAAAAATCGTGAAAACGCTGCCAGTCGAGGTCCGGCAGGTGCACCCTGAATTTCCCGCTGCGGTCGTCGACTCGGCAGCCAAGGACATGGTCCACACCCAGCGCGTTGTTGGCGTCGCCAAGCCTGTTGCGCTGCGTCGGTGAAATAACAACCGAGCGCGCCACCCATTGCTCGACCCACAGACGGGAGTGCCTGAAGTAGTAACGCAGCACCGTCTCGATCAAGGCCGCGGAATGCACGCGCAGGCTGAGCAACCCGAGATAAGGCAGCAGTCGCTTGCAGTTCAACTGGGCGGCATCGCGAATCGGCTGGCCTCTCAACCCGGCCAAGGCGAACATCTGTTCGGAAAACCTGTCCCGCGCGCCCCCCTCGAAGCACGCGCGATAGCGGTACTTACGCCAGATCGGCAGCATCAGGCGGTGCAGCCGGTGGTGGAACAGGTCCAGGAAGTCACGGGCAGCATTGCCGCCCGCCCCATCGGCAAATGCCTGCTCGCCGTAGAACGCCGGCAGCGGCGAGCCTGCGCCACATAGGCTCAGCACGTTGAGACGAAGACGCGCGCGCCATTGTCCCTGCTCGACAAAAAACTCCAATCGATCGATATCGTGACCGGGAAATCCGAGGCCTGGGTTGGCCTGGAATTCCAAACGGTCATACAGCGCGTCGTTATCCAGCAACGGATGCGCATCGCGTAAACGCCGGATCACCTGCGAAATTGCCTGGAACAGCGAATATTCACGGATGACACGGGACAGTTGCGTTAAATCAGAGGCTGCTGGCCCATCCGGGTTGGCCATAGGTACACATCTCCTTGTGTGCTGGTGACACGTAGTTCGTGGCAAGTGTTGAGGCCCGCATAGAGCGCGAAGAATTCGTTGAGTACCGAGGCGAATACAAATATCTCGCCCTGCCCCAGGAAGCCTTGGGCGTCGATGCTCAGGTCGATCAGCACGCCTCGCAACGGCATGCCTCGATGCAATCGATCAACCTGGACGTGACTGATGGAGCGCAATGCGCCCAGTCTTCTCTGGCTGATTTTCCTGGCCTGCCGGTCGTGATAACGCGGCAGGTCGTAAGTTTCCAGAACGCCCTTCAACGCGTTGATATCGCTCAACGACAGGTAGTTGAGCGACATATTGCTGATCAGGCGCCAGAGAAAATCCTGGTCCAGTGGCGGTGCGAGGCTATCGGTCGGCGCGCAGATGTTGCGAAACGACAGCCCTTCGGGGGTCTGCTCGCAGGGCTGGTTGATCGCTCCAGCCGCTAGTTGTCGAGTGAGGTTATGGTTGGTGCAGGTCAGCTCGATCGACAGCGTTTCCTGCTCGTGTCCGACGCCATCGGCAAAACCCAACCAGGTGTCGAGCCCACCATGCTGCGCCGAAGCGCGCTGGCGAATGGTGTAGCTGGGCGGGCCTGCGGAAGCGTTCCCATGGCCATCGTGTTCAAACGATTCAAAGGGGACGAACGCCCGGTAACCCTGGCCGCCAGGACGCCAGCCTGTCACTCGGTCGACGGAAAACACACCGGCGTTACCTCGCGCATACTCTCCGGGAATCAGCAGATACTCGTCCTGCTTGCCATCCAGGCGAATCGGTACCGCATCATGTGTGAACAGGTTGACGATGGGCGTGCAATACAGCTTTACGTTGTCCCGAGTCAGATGCTGGAGCTGCGAGGGTTGGTTGTGTAACTCAAAGCGCAACGTCACGCCGCAGATTCGCTTGATGACCTCGTTGGGCAAGCGTCGCAGCGCATCCAGCCCCGTCACATCGACGAACAGGTACTTGTCGGGGAAGATGAAATACTCCTGCAAATGACGGTAGCCAGTGAAGGTGTTCGGCGGATAGGGGATCAGCGCCTGATCCTGCGCGAAGCCCACCGGCTGCACCTGATCCGCGCCAATGCGCAGCGATAACGCCTGGCCATCACGCTCGGAAATCGGCGCACCTGCACGGTCCAGTGGCAGTAACTGCACACCCGTAAGATGACGCAGCAGCCCCAGGTACAGGCCTTGGCTGATGTAGCGGTCCCCGGTCAGGTGCAGGCGCAACTGGTCAAATGCGCACTGACTCAAGTCGCCCTGGGCACTGATGCGCAACTGCAGGCTTAACACTGCCCGCTCTCCCTGAACGCTGTAGTCCAACGCGCTCAGTTGAAGGGGCAAGACCTGGGTCGCGTAACAGGTTCGAAAGCGGCAACGTTCGCCTTCGACCGAGCCACTTTCCACCGGTGTATCCCGCGCAACCATGACCCCAGGCCCAGCCGTCTTCAATGGGTCGAACTGCAGGATGCTGAGTGCTGGAATCGGGCGCATATAATTGGGCCATAGCAAATGCATCAGGGAGTGCGTCAGCTCCGGCAATTCGTCATCCAGTTTCTGACGCAGGCGCCCGGTTAGAAAAGCGAAGCCTTCCAATAACCGCTCGACATCCGGGTCCTGGCCGGCTTCGCCGAGAAACGGCGCAAGCGCCGGATTGCGTTCGGAGAACTGCCGTCCCAGCTGACGCAAGGCGCTGAGTTCGCTTTGGTAATAACGGTTAAAGGACATCGGGCAACACCTCGATACGCCCCGCATCACGCAGGTGTGCGGTAAACACCACCGGTTGCACGACGCCATCAATACGCAGTGTGGCGTCGATGGCAAATGCCAGGCACAAGGGGTCATGATCGCGCGGCAGCACACGCACACGAACGTTGCTCAAACGTGGTTCGTAGGCTCGAATAAAACGCTCGATCAGCAAGCGTGACTGGCTCAATGATTCGTGCAGGCTCTGGTTCATCTCATTGAAGTCAGGCAACCCATAATCCGGCAGCGTCTGCACGCTCCCCGCGCGGATGCTGAGCATCTTGCCCAGGTGAGCCGCGACAGATGTCACGCCACAGCCGGGCTTGGCCGATGGTGCTGCAAATCGTTCGAACAGGCTGTGGTTGCGAGTCATGACCTGGCGCTTGCTCATTCTTTGTCGAGCTTGCCGACGAGGGACAAGGTGAAATCGGCCCCCATGTATTTGAAGTGCGGTCGCACGCTCAGGTTGACGCGGTACCAGCCCGGTTCGCCTTCCACATCACTGACGACAATACGTGCCGCACGCAGCGGGCGCCGTCCACGGACTTCGGCGCTGGGGTTTTCCTGATCGGCGACGTACTGACGAATCCACTTGTTGAGTTCCAGCTCAAGGTCGGTGCGCTCCTTCCAGGAACCCAATTGCTCGCGCTGTAGAACCTTGAGGTAATGCGCCAGACGGTTGACCACCATCATGTACGGCAGCTGGGTGCCCAGCCGGTAATTCAGCTCCGCCTCCCTGCCCTCGGTACTGATGCCGAAATGTTTGGGTTTCTGTACGGAGCTGGCGGAAAAAAACGCAGCATTGTCACTGCCCTTGCGCATCGTCAGGGCAATAAAGCCTTCTTGCGCCAGCTCATATTCACGGCGGTCGGACACCAGCACTTCGGTAGGAATCTTGGTTTCGATCTCTCCCATGCTCTGGAAGTGATGCAGAGGCAAGTCTTCCACTGCACCGCCGCTTTGCGGGCCGATAATGTTCGGGCACCAGCGAAACCGTGCAAAGCTGTCGGTAAGGCGCGTGGCGAAGGCATAGGCGGTATTGCCCCACAGGTAATGTTCGTGGCTGTTCACCACGTTTTCCCGGTAAGCAAAGGTCTTGACCGGGCATTCCAGTGGGTCGTAAGGCGTGCGCAAGAGGAAGCGCGGTACGGTCAAGCCGATATAGCGCGAATCTTCGCTCTCGCGAAAGCTTTGCCACTTGGCAAACTGCGGCCCCTCGAAATGGTCCCTGAGATCCTTGAGGTCAGGCAGGCCCGTGAAGCTCTCCAATCCGAAGAAACCCGGGCCGGCAGACGCGATAAACGGCGCATGAGCCATGCAGGCCACACTGGCGGCGTACTGCATCAGTTTCACATCGGGCGCGCTGGGAGAGAGGAAGTAGTTGGCGATGACGGCGCCCACGGGCTGGCCGCCGAACTGACCGTACTCGGCGCTGTAAATATGTTTGTAGAGCCCGGACTGCGTTACTTCCGGAGAGTCTTCAAAGTCATCCAGCAGGTCCTGTCGTGAAACGTTCAGCAGTTCGATCTTGATGTTTTCGCGAAAATTGGTGCGGTCGACCAGCAACTGCAAACCCTTCCACGACGATTCCAGGGCCTGGAAGTCCGGGTGGTGCAGGATCTCGTCCATTTGCAGGCTGAGCTTCGCGTCGATTTCGGCGATCATTCGATCAACCAGGCGTTTTTTCACCGGCTCGCCGCTGTTGTGCGGCTTGATCAATTCTTCGATAAAGGCTGAGACGCCACGCTTGGCAATGCCATAGGCTTCGTCGTCCGCGCTCAACAATGTCTGGGCAATGATGTTGTCGAGAATGCCGTGCTCTTGAGCGGCGTGGGCAACGGTTTGAGTGTGTTGGGTATTCATGGCGTCAGTGTCCTTTTACTGAGGTATGTCAGGCGGATGGGTCGCTCAGGCCCAGCTCCGCCAGTACCCGCGCGCGGGATTCGTCGTTGGTCAGGGCTTGCTCTATGGCCTTGCGAAAGCTTGGTGTGTTGCCCAAAGGCCCCTTGAGCGCCACCAGCGCCTCACGCAGCGCCATCAGTTTTTGCAGTTGAGGAATCTGCTCAACCAGATGCGCAGGGTTGAAGTCCTTCATCGAGTTGATGCGCACCTGAATCCCCAACTCCTCGGCATCGGCGCCCTCCTGAAGTCGATTGGGCACATTCAGGGTCAGGTTCAATGCCTGGTTGGCCAACACTTCGTCCAGGGTGTTCTTATCGATGGCGATAGGCTTGCGGTCTTCGAGCTTGCGCACGTCTTCGCGCTGGGTGAAATCCCCCAGCACAAGCAGTTTCAACGGCAGCTCGACTTCTTCCTGGGCGCCACCGATAGCGGGTTTGAACGTAATATTGATGCGTTCCTTCGGGGCTACGGAACCTTCTTTGGCCATGGTATTTCTCCTTGTTCGGGGGGCTCGAGAGCCTATTCAAGTACCGCTTCAAGATCGAAGAGGCACAGCCTGCGATGGGTGTCTTCCTTGCGCTCGCGCACGGCATGGCTTTGCGGCACGAGGTCACAGCAACGGTGCAGCAATTGGGCGACATGCAGCGCAAGCTCCGGCTCCCAGCGGTCCAGCCCGGTGCGCTGCAGTTCTAGATCGAGTTGGTCGAGCTGGATCTTTGCCAGTTCATGCTTGCCCGCTTGTACACACAGGCGCGCCTGGGCCAGGCGCCAGTAAAAGCGCTCACGGTCGCCGCGAGCTCCGTGCAGGCCTTGCTTGAGTTCATGTACGACGGCCTTCAGGCCCTCCTTTCGCAGCCTGGGCAGCAGCGCCTGCAGGGCGACCTCCCAAGGCTGGGCATCGGCGGCCTCACACAGCGTTTCGGGCGGCTGCCTATGAGGCCGCACCTGCAAGGCAATCCAGGTCCGGGTGCCCGCATCGGCAAACGGACTGCCGTCGTGAAAGCGAAACTCAGGCAGGTCGGGCAGCCGTTGCAGCAGCAGGGCAAAGCTCACTTCCAGCTCGCTCATGGCCAATGGCGCCTGCAGAGCCTCCAGGCATTGCCAGACCATGTGCAGCCCATCAAACCAGAACATCGCACCCGCCAGGCTGGCCTCAAGCTCAAGCAGCAGATCGGCGTACTGGCCCTGGGCGAGCCACTCCCGGTAACGCTTGAGCTTGTCGGGCGCCGGGCCACGCAGCGTGGTGATCCGCTCCGTGTCGGCTTGCGGATAGCTGATCAGGGTCATCCACATCAACGTGCGATTCAGGCGCAATGCACGCAGGTCGGTAGCGTTCTGACGCAGCCACCAGGCGCACAATGGCCGAGCTTGTTCCTGCAAGGAACGCAGCCATTTATGGGCGTCCTTTTCGCTGTCCAACGACAGTTCGGCTCGCAGCAATTGAGTGGTCGCACGGTTGGCCTGAGCAACGACACCGCTCAACTGGGCGTCAGCAGGATCGCCTGGCGCGGTATGCTCCAAGCGCTGGTCCCATTGCCTGCGGATCGACAGCAACAGCGGCGCGTCATCACCCAGGTGACTGCTCAACAACTCATCCAAATGGGCCAGTCGCTCGAGCAAAGCGCGATGCAGCGGCTGCTGGTCATGCAGCGAAACAATCTGCGCCGACAATGACTCGAGACGCAGAACCAACCACGCGAATGCCGCGGCTCGGGTACGGTTTTTTGCAGGATAAACAATCGACCAATGACGGTCGCACAGATGACACAACATCCCAAGGCCCGCCAGCAGACCCGCAAACGACTCACGCTGGTGCAGCGCCCAGGTCAGCCAGACAGTCACGCGCAGATCCTTGGACTGACGGCGCAGCAGCTGCTCACTGACTTCAATGACCTTGTGCCAATCCGGCTGGGAGGTGCCGTGCATTGAGTGGACCTTACTTAGTTCCAATTCCAAGGCCTCGTACTCGGGCGAAAAGCGCACGTCACCACCCGCGAAATGTTCTTGCGAACAGGGCGCACGGACAACTTCAATATAATAAGCACTGAGCTTTTCACAATAATTCATTTCAACCACGCGCAACTTAAGAGCACGAGAAGCCAACTAATCGCATTGCATAAACGCATCATATTTCAGATATATTTCGCCAGAACGACAACGAAGTCTGCAAACAGTAGACTTGCCTCCAGCATTCAGCAAGCCACCAGCCGCCACTTAAGCCATTTCCTACAACCCAATAAAATCAAGGCCTGCGCAGCATTTTGCACAGTCAACTAAGCCAAATTCGTCAATTAAATACTAAACCACAGCCTTTGAAGCCCGTTCACTGCGAGCAATTAACTGCGCACTCATGCGCAAACAATCCACCATTAACTTAACTCTCACTCGATCATATTCGACCAAAACAAGCACGTTATCGCAGCAACCCCGCGCCTTTATTGGCTCACGCACTTTCCGGCACGCTTTTTGTTATAGGCATTTGACCAGTCGACGCAGCTGTCGTCTGGAACTACCTATTTAACCAGGCAAGGAAAACCGTCATGCCAACACCCGCGTATCTCTCCATTACCGGCGTCAAACAAGGTTTGATCACGGCAGGCACGTTTACACAGGACTCGGTAGGTAACATCTATCAGGAGGGGCACGAGGATCAGATCCTGGTCCAGGCCTTCGCCCACCAGGTCATCATTCCCCGCGATCCGCAATCCGGGCAGCCGACCGGGCAGCGGGTTCACAAGCCGCTGATGATCAGCAAGGTCTTCGATAAATCCTCACCGTTGCTGTTCAGTGCGCTGACCAGTGGCGAAGAGGTCAAGTGTCGACTGGAATGGTTCCGGACTTCGTCGGCCGGTACCCAGGAGCATTACTTCACCATCGAGCTGGAGGGTGCCACGCTGGTGGATATCCAATCGCGCATGCCCAACTGCCAGGACCCGGAAAACGCCCATTTCACGCACTTGGAGGATGTGTACTTCACCTATCGCAAGATCGTGTGGACACACGAAGTGTCCGGTACTTCCGGCTCCGACGATTGGCGCAGCCCGGTAGCGGGTTAAGCCGCTCGGCACGGAAACGGCGCCCATGGACGGCACCGTTTCCGGTTGCGGCTAGACCATTGCCAACCGATGTTTGCGCTGGGGCGGCCCGAAGACACGGTCGATGGCGTCCAAGTCGTGCTTGTCCAGAACCAGGTCGGCAGCCGCCGCGTTAAGCCGGATGTGTTCCGGCGTAACCGCCTTGGGAATGGCGATCACACCGTCCTGGCGCAGCACCCAGGCCAGGGCCACCTGGGCGGGAGCTGCCTCGTGACGAGTGGCGATCTGCTTGAGCGTCGGACTGGACAACAGCTCTCCGCCCTGGGCAATCGGACAGTAGGCCATAAGGGGTAAGTTATGTTGTCGCCACCAGGGCAGCAAATCAAACTCGATGCCGCGCTCTTGAATGTTGTAGAGCACCTGGTTCGTCGCACAGGCCGGGGATGCCAGTTCCTGCAGGTCGGCCACGTCGAAGTTGGAAACGCCCCAACGGCCGATCTTGCCTGCCTCGCGCAGACGCTCAAAGGCTTCGACGGTTTCTTCCAGGGGGTACTGACCACGCCAGTGCAGCAGATACAGATCGATATAGTCAGTGCCCAAGCGCTGGAGGCTGGCTTCACAAGCACGAGGAATGCCCTTTTGGCTAGCATGGTGCGGATACACCTTACTCACCAGAAACACCTGGTCGCGCTTGCCATGAATGGCCTCGCCGACCACCCGTTCAGCGCCGCCTTCGCCGTACATTTCGGCGGTATCGATCAAGGTCATGCCCTCGTCGATGCCCAGTTGCAACGCCGCGATTTCAGCCCGGCGATGATTCGGGTCTTCGCCCATGCGCCAAGTGCCCTGGCCGATGACAGGGACGGGCACGCCCGCCAGATCAATGCAACGCATGACAACCTCCTGCTCAATTCATGGGTTAACACTGTGGCATTGACCGGACAAAAGGGTTCAATCGAAGTATGGTTGGGCCCTGCCCAATCGCCAGGAAGGATCTGCAATGCTGTTTGTCGTGATGCTCGGGGGCAAACACCCACGCGCCAGGATCGAAGTTCATGATGTGGTATTCGCCGCGGCCGATACGCTGCAAGGCACTTACCCGCAACTGCGCGAGGCGTGGTTCGGCAGCGCCAAGGGCGTGCATATCGATTCGTGGATGGCGGTCGATGGCGTCGACGGTTGGAAAGTCGAACTCAGCCACCTGGCCCCCCACG
>Ga0182008_10000241_pt1 | contig 42378 bp, 35 predicted proteins | sample Sormic07211129_1_FD_120482 | JGI IMG/M metagenome (GOLD analysis project Ga0182008, IMG submission 120482) | Rhizosphere microbial communities from Sorghum bicolor, Mead, Nebraska, USA - 072115-129_1 metaG | ecosystem: Host-associated > Plants > Roots > Rhizosphere | place: USA: Nebraska...
GCACCGGCGCCTACCGCCACATCTGGCACCCCGCCCTGTTCAACCTGGCCGTGTACGTGATCGTGCTCGGCGGGTTGTTTTCCCTGATGCGTTGGATGCAATCGTGAACAAGATCCTCAAGCAGACATTCCCGGTCCTGTTGACCATCGTGGCGGTGCTCGTCGCCGTGCTGGTGCTGCGCCACCTGTGGGCGTACTACATGGACGAACCGTGGACGCGCGATGCGCACGTCAGCGCCGACGTGGTGCAGGTGGCACCGGACGTGTCCGGGCTGGTGGAGGCGGTGAAGGTGGCCGACAACCAGCCGGTGAAGCGTGGCGAGGTGCTGTTCGTGGTGGACCGGGCCCGCTACCAGATCGCGCTGGAGCAGGCCCAGGCCGCACTCGGCGAACGCCGCGCCACGCTGGAGCAGCTGCGCCGCGAGATCGCCCGCGACCGCAGCCTGTCCGACCTGGTCGCCGCCGAGGATGCCGAAGTGCGCCGGGCCAAGCTGCAGGCCGCGCAGGCTTCGATGGGTACCGCGCAGGCCGCCGTGGACCTGGCCCGGCTCAACCTGGCCCGCACCGAGGTGCGCAGCCCCAGCGATGGCCACGTCAACGACCGCACCGTGCGCGCCGGCGACTACGTGACGGCCGGGCGCCCGGTGATCGCGGTGCTCGACACCGGCTCGTTCCGGGTCGATGGCTACTTCGAGGAAACCCGCCTGCGCGGCGTGCATGCCGGGCAGAAGGTGGACATCCGCCTGATGGGCGAGGCGCAGCCGCTGCAGGGCCACGTGCAGAGCATTGCCGCCGGCATCGAGGACCGCTACCGCAGCGAGGGCAGCAGCCTGCTGCCCAACGTGACCCCGGCCTTCGACTGGGTGCGGCTGGCCCAGCGCATCCCGGTGCGCATCCATATCGACCACATCCCGGCCGGCGTGTCCTTGATTGCCGGGCGCACCGCCACCGTCACCATCCAGCCCGATGCGGCCCAGCCGGCGCCGGCACGACCGGCACAGGCGGCGTTGTGAGTCGCCCTGCCCTGCACCGCATCGCACTGGGGCTGGCGCTGACCACGCTGGCGGCGTGCACGACCGTGGGCCCGGACTACGTCGTGCCGGCAGGCGCGGCGTTCCAGCGGCCGGAAGCGAATGCCGCCTTCATCGACACCGGCAACCCACAGGTGGCCGCCGGCGCGGAGCTGCCCGCGCGCTGGTGGGAGCTTTACCAGGACAACACCCTCAACGCACTGGTGCAACAGGCGCTGCGCGACAATGTGGAACTGAAGGTGGCCGATGCCAACCTGCGCCGCGCCGCCGCCGTGTACGAGCAGGCGCTGGATGCCGGTGGCTTCGAGTACGAGGCCGAGGCCGGGGTGAGCCGCGCGCAACTGTCGGCCGAGTCGTTCCTGCTCGAACACGAGCTGCCGCCGATCAACTTGGCCGACGGCAAGTTCGCGGTGTCCTACCAGTTCGATCTGTTCGGCAAGCTCAAGCGCGCCTCCGAGGCCGCGCATGCGGACGAACAGAGCGTGGCCGCCGCGCTCGATCTGGCCCGCGTCTCCCTGGTGGCCCAGGTGGCCGGCAGCTACGTGGAGATCTGCCACGCCAACCATGAGCTGCACGTGGCCGAGCACTCGCTGCAGCTGCAGCAGCGCAGCCGCGAGGTGACCCAGCGGCTGATCAACGCCGGCCGTGGCACGCCGCCGGAGCTGGCCCGCGCCAACGCCCAGGTGGCCATGCTGCAGGCTGCGCTGCCGCCGCTGCATGCGCATCGCCAGGCCGCCGAATACCAGCTGGCCGCCCTGCTCGGCCGCACGCCGGGCCAGCTGCCCGACGGCGTGGCCGACTGCAGCCAGGCCCCGACCTTGGCCCAGCCGCTTCCGGTGGGCGATGGCCGCGCGCTGCTGGCGCGCCGCCCCGACGTGCGCCAGGCCGAACGCCGGCTGGCCGCGGCCACCGCGCGCATCGGCGTGGCCACCGCCGAGCTGTACCCGGACATCCGCCTGGGTGCCTCGGTCGGCGCGGCCGGCCTGCTCGAAGATTTCGGCCAGCCGCTGACCCAGCAATGGTCGATTGGCCCGCTGATCTCCTGGACGCTGCCGTCCTCGGGCACGCATGCGCGCATCCACGCTACCGAGGCCGGGGCCGACGCGGCGCTGGCCGAGTTCGACCACGCCGTGCTGCAGGCGCTGCGCGAAACCCAGACCGCGCTGAGCCGCTATGCGCAGGACCTGCAGCGATTGCAGTCGCTGCAGCTGGCCCAGCAACAGGCCGCGCTGGCGGCCAGCCAGAACCGCCGCCTGTACCAGGGCGGGCGCACCCCGTACCTGTCCAGCCTGGACGCCGACCGCACGCTGGTGTCGGCCGATGCCACCCTGGCCGACGCGCAGGCGCAGGTATCACGCGACCAGATCCAGCTGTTCCTGGCGCTCGGCGGCGGCTGGAACGCCGACGCCGTGGCCCCGCGCACGGCCACGAGGTAACCCCATGTTGCTGCTGGACCGCCAGGCGTGGCTGTTTTCGGTCAAGACCTTCCTGGCCGCGCTGGCCGCGCTGTACATCGGCCTGGCCGGCAACCTGTCGCGCCCGTACTGGGCGATGGCCACCGTGTACATCGTGACCCAGCCGATGCTCGGCCCCACCCGCGCCAAGGGTGTGTACCGCATCCTGGGCACCATCATCGCCGGGGCGGCGACGCTGTGGATGCTGCCCCACCTGGTGGAAACCCCGTTCCTGCTCAGCGCGGCGATGTCGCTGTGGCTGTCGGCCTGCCTGTTCATCGCCCTGCTCAACCGCGGCCCGCGTGGCTATGCGTTCCTGCTGGCCGGGTACACCACCGCGTTCATCGGCTTCCCCGCGGTGACCTCGCCGGACACCATCTTCGACACCGTAGTGGCACGCAGTGAGGAGATCATCCTGGGCACGGTGGTGGCGGTACTGTTCGCCTCGCTGTTCTTCCCGACCTCGGTGCAGCCGATGCTGCGCGCGCGGATCGGCAACTGGATGGGCGATGCGGCGCAGTGGTGCCGGCAGATCCTGCTGCGTGGCCAGGCGCACACCCCGCGCAACCGGCTGGCGGCCGACCTGGTGCAGTTCGAGGCACTGATCGAATTCCTGCGCCGCGACGACCCGCGCCATGCCGGGGCGGCGGTGTCGATGCAGCGGCTGCGCGAACGCATGCTGCTGATGCTGCCGGTGCTGTCCTCCATTGCCGACCGGCTCGGCGCGCTGCGCGCCGGCGGGCGCGCGCTGCCGCCCGGGCTGGAACCGCTGGTGGCTGACATCGCCACATGGCTGGACACGCCCGGCCGTTCCACGGCCAGTGAATATGCCGCGCTGCGCACGCGCATCCTGGCGCTGAAGCCGGCCGTGGATGGCGAGCTGGACCACCTGCTGCTGGTCACCCTGCTGCTGCGCTTGGAAGAGCTGGTGGACCTGTGGCAGGACTGCACCACCCTGCAGGCGGCGATCGAGGACGGCAATGCCCCGCGCGATACCGCCCACTACCGGATCCGCACCACGCGCAGCGCCGATGCCCGCCACGTGGATTACGGCATGGCGCTGTTCTCGGCCGCCAGCGCCGGGGTGGCCCTGATGACCTACTGCGCACTGTGGATCACGCTCGGTTGGGAAGGCGGTGGCAACGGCGCGATGATGGCCGCGGTGGCGGCCGCGTTCTTCGCCGCGCAGGACGATCCGGCACCGAGCATGCTGTCCTTCCTGCTGTGGGCCATCGTGGCCAGCCTGGTGGCCGGCGTGTACCTGTTCGGCGTGTTCCCCGCCGTGCACGATTTTGGCAGCCTGGCGCTGGTGCTGGCGGTGGTGTTCCTGCCGGTGGGGCTGCTGCTGCACACGCCGAAGAACGCGTTGATCGGGCTGCCGCTGATGGTCAACCTGGTGGCACTGCTCAACGTGCAGAACACCTACAACGCCAACATCCAGAGCTTCATCAATTCCTCGGTGGCGATGTTCATCGGCATCGGTTTTGCGGTGGTGATGACCCGGCTGTTCCGCTCGGTGGGTGCCGAATGGACCGCGCGCCGGCTGGTCCGCCAGGGCTGGGCTACGCTGGCCGAGGCCGCGCAGGGCCGTGGCCAGCAGGACCGCCAGCAGTTCGCCGCGCGCATGCTGGATCTGCTGGGCCTGCTCGCCCCGCGCCTGGCCGCCACCCCCGAAGGCAGCGACATCGCCTCGGTGGACATGCTTACCGAAGCGCGGATCGGGCTGAACATCCTGCAGCTGCGGCGCGCCCGGCACGGGCTGCCGCCGACCAGCGTGGAGGCAATCGAGGCGATCCTGGATGAAGTGGCCGCGCACTACCGCGCGCAGGTTGCCCAGCGCCGGCCGCTGCCGGCCCCCGCCGGGTTGCAGGCCAAGCTGGAGGCCTCGCTGCGGCGGGTGCAGACCGTAGACGCCGGCAAGGCCCGCGATGAAGCGCTGATGGGCGTGATGGGGCTGCGTTTTGCGCTGTTCCCTGACGCACCGGTGGTGGACAGCCCTGCTGCTCTCTCGCCCCGCCTGCCCGCGCCGCGCTGAACCGGCCGGGTGCGGGCCCGCCAGCCCGCGCCGATCAACGCTATCCTGACGCCTGCATTTCTGCATGGAACAAGGTGATCCTGGATGAGTTACGACATGATGGTGTTCGATCCGGCTGTGGCCCCGCGCGATGCGGCGGCCTTCCTGGAGTGGTACGACGCGCAGACCGAGTGGAGCGAGGAGCACGAGTACGATGACCCGGCCGTCTCGGTGCCGGCGCTGCAGGCATGGTTTGCCGCCATCGTCGAGCACTTCCCGCCGATGAACGGCCCGCTGGCCGATGACGAAGATGACCGTCCCGAAGTGACCGACTACAGCGTCGGCCAGCACGTGATCTATGCCTCGTTCGCCGATTCGGTCGCCGAGAACGCGCATGGCCTGGTGCAGGTGCTGGCCAATGCCCACCAGGTGGGCTTCTTCGACGCCAGCGGCGATGGCGCCATCGTGTTCCCCGACGGGACCGTGGTGATTCCCGAGTAACTCCGGCGCGGCGCTAGAACAGCTGGCCCTGGGCCGGCGTCGGCGCCTGCACCGCAGGTTCGGCTGCGGCTGCATCAGGCGATGCAGCCGTGTTGCCGGTCAGCCGCACCGCCAGCCCGGACACGCGGCTGGCATGCCGCTTCAAGGCGGCCTCCAGCACCGGCGCGCTGCCCAGCACATGCAGTGACTGGCGTGCGCGGGTCATGCCGGTATAGAGCAGCTCGCGCGACAACACCCGGTTGTCGCGCCACGGCAGCTGCAACCAGACCTCATCGAATTCAGAGCCCTGCGCCTTGTGCACGGTCATCGCGAACGCGCTTTCGTGCGCGGGCAGCGCGCCCGGATGGAAGCCGCGCGGTTGATCGGGCGTGTCACCGGGGAACCAGGCGGTGATTGCACCGTGGCGGTCGGCCAGGCAGATGCCGATGTCGCCGTTGAACAGACGATGGCGGTAGCTGTTCTCTGTCACCAGCAGCAGGCGCCCGTGGAAGTAACCCGGCGCCATGCCCGCGCGCGGCACGCCGGCCAGCAACGCTTCGATGCGCGCATTGAGCCCGCGCGCACCTTGCGGTCCTTCGCGCACGGCGGTGAGCAGGCGGATGCGACCGGCGTTGGCCAACGCCTGGCCCGGGTCGACGGCATCGCCGAGCCCGCGCCAGTGTGACAGCAGGTGGTCGCGGTGCTGCTGCAGCGGATCGACCTGGTCTTCGTGGAAGTGCACGCCGGCCAACTGACCGCCCCGCAGCAGGGCCAACGCAGTAGCAGGGTCGCCCTCGCGCACGGCATGCGCCAGCGGTGCCAGATCCAGTGCATCGGTCTGCCGGTAGCCACGCTGCAGCTGCACGCGGCGACCGGCGAAGTGCGTGGCCGGCGCCAGCGGCTGCAACGCGGCCGGGGCCAGCAGCGTATGCAGCGCTGCGTGATCGTCGGCCTGGGTACCCAGGCCGTCACCGCTGGCGCGCAGGATCGCACTGAGCACATCGCCCGCTTCCACCGACGGCAACTGGTCCGGGTCGCCCAGCAATACCAGCCGGGTACCGGAGGCGATCGCTTCCACCAGCTTGGTCATCAACGGCAGGTCGATCATCGAGGCTTCGTCCACCACCACCACGTCGAACGGCAACGGGTTGTCGCCGTGGTGGCGGAAGCGCGGCGAATCGGGGATCACCCCGAGCAGCCGGTGCAGGGTGGTGCCGGTGCTGGGCATGGCGTCGCACAGCGCCGGCGCGATGCCGAGCAGGCGCAGACGCTGCACCGCCAGGCGCAGGCTTTCGGCCATGCGTTCGGCGGCGCGACCGGTGGGCGCGGCCAGGGCGACCCGCGGCACCGGCTGGTCGGCCTGCACGGCCTGGGCCGCCAGCAGCACCAGCAGCCGCGCGATGGTGGTGGTCTTGCCGGTGCCCGGCCCGCCGGTGACCAGCACCAGTGGATGCCGCAAGGCCACGCCTGCCGCGCGGGCCTGGTGGTCGATGCCCTCGCGCGCCTGTGGGAACAGCTGCGCGAACAGCGATGCCAGCACGGCAGGATCAACCTGCCCGGGCGCATGGGTGGCGATGCGCTGCAGGCCGTCGGCCAGGCGGCGCTCATACTCGCGGTAGCGGCGCAGGTAGAGCAGGCCGTTTTCCAGCACCAGCGGGACCTCGGTTGCCGGGACGCTGTCGGCGTCGGGCACGTCCACCCACGGCGACTCGCGCAGCTGGTCCAGCCAGGTGTCCGCATCGGGCCAGGCGGTGTCCGCCTCGACCAACCGCTGCGGCTGGCGGGGGTCCAGCCCGGCATGCCCCTGCGACACCGCCAGCGAGGCCAGCGCGGCGGCGGCCAGCACCGTATCGGGCGTGTCCGGGCGCAACCGGCGCAGGCTCTGCGCCAGGGCGTGGTCGAGGGTGCGCAGCGCGCCGCCGTTCTTCAGTGCCGCGAGCAGGCTCATGCTTCACCCCGCGCGCGGGCCGCCATGCGCGCCTGGGCGTGCTCGCCGCCGGCGAACAGGGCGTCCAGTGCATCCACCAGGACCGGGTCGAAGCGGTGCGCATACACGCCGGGGCTGTCGGTGCGGGCGGCATCCAGGCCACGGCAGAACAGGTAGCGGATGCCACCCATGTCGCGTGCGTACTCGTATCGTGCGCCGAGGCGGAAGCGCAGCCAGCGGTGCAGTGCCACCGTGTAGATCAACGCCTGCAGGTCGTATTCGCTGTGCTGCATGGCGCTCTGCAGCCGCACCGGGTCGTAGCCGGGCAGCCGGTTGGATTTGTAGTCGAGCACGTACCAGCGATCGCCGCGCACGTAGGTGAGATCGATCTTGCCGGTCATCAGGCCCTCCAGCTTGCGCCGCGTGCCGAAGCCGCGCCGTTCGCGGACCAGCCCATGCGCGTGCAGCAGGTCGAGCAGCAGCGGCACGGCGGTGGGTTGCATGGCGAAGTGGAACTCGATTTCCGCCCGCCGGTCGGTGGCCGGCAGGTCATGCAGCGCGCCCCCTTCGGGCAGCGCCACGGTCAGGGTCTGGCCGACCAAGGCGGTCAGCACCGCTACGCCATCATCGAGGTCTTCGTCGGCATAGCCTTCCTCGCCCAGCGAGGTGCGCAGCACGTCCGCTTCGTCATCCGGTGCCGGTTGCCCGGCCTGCCAGTGCGCCCAGCGCGCGAAGTCAGTGTTCTCCAGCGCGTCGTGCAGCACGTTGCCAAAGCGGCTGCCCATGAAGCGGGGGTCGACCTCGTCGTCGCGAAGCGGCACGGCCTGCGCGGTGTCCAGGGTGAGATCCTCGCCGCTGGGTTCGTCGGCGGCGGGCGCCGGAACCTCGGTGGCGGCGGCATCGGTGTCGTGGCCGGCGTCGGCATGCGCCAGCTGGGTGAAGCTGTACACCCACCAGTCGTGCGGGATGCGCCGGGTCAGCGCGCGCACCGGCGGCAGGTCGCCGTCGCGCTCGGTGGCCAGCTGCGCCGGACGCGGTTCCAACGGGGCCTGGATCACGGCGATGTCCGGATGCGCGCGCAGCGCATCCAGGTCGGACAGCATCGGCGCCAGCCGGGTTTTCGCGGTGCCGGCCAGGTCGCCCGCGGCGATCCACAGCGCGTGCTCGGCGCGGGTCAGGCCCACGTACAACAGGCGCGCGTCTTCGGCTTCCTGCTCCTGCGCGCTGCGCGCGCTGGCCGCGCTCCAGGCCTCGTCCTTGTCCAGTTTCCAGTGCAGCTCGCGACGGCCGTTGGCATGCACGGTGCACTGGGTGTCGGTGTTGGGTGCACTGCCGCCGATGCCCACGAACGGCAGGAACACCAGCGGATACTCCAGGCCCTTGCTCTTGTGCAGGGTGATGATCTGCACGCGGCGGGCGTCCGACTCCAGCCGCAGCAGCTGCGCCTCGTCGTTCTGGTCGGCGTGGGCCATCTGCACCTGCAGCCAGTCCAGCAGGCCATGCATGCCCAGCGTCTGCGCCGCGGCGTGCTGCAGCAGTTCCCCCAGCTGCAGGTAGTTGGTGAGGCGGCGTTCGCCGTCGATCAGACCCAGCAGGCGCTCGGCGTGCTCGGCGCACAGGTCGGCGATCACCGCGAACGGACCACCGCGCTGCCAGCGTTCGCGCCACAGCAGCAGGCGGACCTGGAAACTGCGCTGTGCGTCGCCCTCGCGCTCCAGCGCGTCGATGGCAGCAGCATCTTCGCCCAGCAGCACGGTGGACAACGCCGCGCGCAGGCGGCCTTCGTCGGCCGGTTGCAGCAGGGCCAGCAACAGCACGCGCAGGTCCTGCGCCTCGGGCGTGGCATACAGGCTCTGCTTGCCGGCGGCGACGGCCGGAATGCCTACCGCGCTCAACGCATGTTGGATGCGCGTGGCTTCCTTGTGCGAGCGCACCAGCACGGCGATGTCACCGGGCTGCAGCGGTTGCCCGCGCAGCAGCGCGCGGCCTTGGCGGGCCTCGCTGAGCAACTGGTGGATGGCCGCCACGCAGGCATCGCTGGCCTGTTGCCGCGAAGCATCGGCCTTGAGCGCGCCGCCCTCGGGATTGTCCAGCAGGCGCAGGGTCAGGCCGGGCGCGGGTACGCCATCGCGCAGGAAATCGGTGTCCAGGCGGGTGCTGCCCGGGTGCACCGGCTCGAAGCGGATATCCGTCTCCAGGAAAGCCGTGTCGCCGGCGTTGGCATACAACGCCTGGATGGCGTGCAGCACCGCCGGCCGCGAGCGGAAGTTGCGGTCCAGCGGCGGCGCGGGATCGGCCTGGTGCTTGGCATTGAGGTAGGTGTGGATGTCGCCGCCGCGGAAACCGTAGATCGCCTGCTTGGGGTCGCCGATCAGGAACAGCGCCGGGGTCAGGCCCGCCGCGCGGGTTTCCTCCGAATCGCCGAACACGCGCTGGAAGATGCTCCACTGGCGGTCATCGGTGTCCTGGAACTCGTCCACCAGCGCGATCGCGTACTGCGCGCGCAGCTGTTGCACCAGCACGGCGCGATGCGGCCCCTCCAGCGCGTCGGCGACGCCGTCGATCAGGTCGTCATAGGTCTGCACGCGGCCGATCCGCTTGAGCTCGGCCAGGCGTGCGCGGGCCTGGTCGCGCAGCGCATGCAGGAACGCGATGGCCTGGCCACGCTGCCACTGCGCCAACGCATCGGTGGCGCCCAGGTACAGCGCCAGTGCGTGCTGCAGCGGTGAATGCGGCGTCCTGCCGGCGTGCGCCTTGTTGGTGCGCGCGCTGAGCTCTTCGGGGGTCAGCCTGCGCAGCCGCTCCGGATCGGCGTCCAGCGGCGCGTCCGGAGCGTCCGCCCCGGCCCAGCGGTGCAGCTGCACGCTCAGCGGCTCCAGCCAAGCCAGCTTGTAGCTGTTGCCATTGAGCACCTTGGCCTCGACCGCGGCACAGACCTCGCCCATGAAGGCATCGCCGTGCTGGCGGTAGGCGTCGGCGAACTGGCGTGCGGCCAGTGCATGCGCCGGGCGCGGATCGTCATGCAACCCGGCGGGCACCGGCGGCAGCAACGGCAACGGCTTGATCAGCGTTGCCAGGTCGCCAGCCAGCGCCTCGGGGCTGGACCACAACCGGGTCAGTGCGTCGACAGTGGCCGCATCGTTGGCGTGGACCCGCCACAGGTCGGCGGCCAGTTCGTCGTGCAGGGCGCGTTCGCTGGGCAACAGCGTCGGCGGGTCGAAGGTATGGCCGCTTTCCAGCGCGTGCTCGCGCAGCACCCGCGTGCAGAAGCCATGGATGGTGAAGATGGAGGCCAGGTCGATTTCATCGGCGGCGGTCTGCAGCCGGCGTGCCAGCGCGGCCGGGGTTTCCTCGCCCAGCGCCAGCTGGCGCTGCAGGATCCACCGGGTCAGCACCACCTCGGGGCTGTCCTCGTCGCTGGGCGCGCGTTCCACCAGCTGCGCGGCCAGGGCCAGGCGTTCGCGGATGCGCTTGCGCAGTTCCTGGGTGGCCGCATCGGTGAAGGTCACCGCCAGGATCTGGCCGATGCGCCAGCCTTTTTCCACCACCAGCCGGGTAAACAGGGTGGCCAGGGTGAAGGTCTTGCCGGTGCCGGCACTGGCCTCGATCAGGCGCACGCCGTCCAGCGGCAGCGCCAGGTAGGGGTCATCCAGCAGGTCGGGGGCGGTCATCGCGCAGCACCTTGTTCGTCGAAGCCGGCAAATATCCGGCCTTCGCGCACCGCGGTGAACACCACGAAGCTGTTGTGGAGCAGCTGCCCGTAGCTGTCGGGGCTGGCGAAGGGATCGTGGCCGCGCAGCGCCAGCTGGTAGCCGGCACCGCTGGATTCGGCCCAGCTGCGGTCACTGCCATACCAGCGCGCGCGGCCCTCGGCCTCGCGCTTGGCCGGCAGCGCGGTATACAGCGCCCAGGCGGTGGACGGCGCATACAACAGCGGCGCGCGCAGCCCCTCGTTGCGCAGCTGCAGCAGCCGCCGCAGCACCTGCTGCGCCTGTTCGGGCGGCAGCGGGGGCAGGACATGCGGGCCCAGGCCGTCTTCGCCGCTGTCGTGGAACTGCACCAGGGGCAGCGCGTCGCCGGCGGCGTTGGCCAGCAGCCAGTCCAGGCCGTGGCGGATCGCCGCGCGGCCGTTGAGCGGTCCCGGGCGCAGCCGCACGATCCCCTGCGCATGCACGTCGTTGATGCGCCCGTGCAGGCGCACGCCATCGATGTCCACCTCATGGCGGCGGCTGTCGGCCACGCTGCCGGCCTGCCACTGCGCCAATGCCTGCGCGTAGGGGCGGGTCTGTCCCTGCAGGGCCTCGAACTGGCGCTCGCCCAACGCACCGGACGGCAGCAGCGCGCGCGCGCGCAGCCGCGGATACAGTGGCGCCTCGTCCTGGCCCAGGGTGGCGTCGATCACCGCCTGCTGCAGCCGCAGGGTGTCGGTGCCGCGCGCGGCCATCACCAGCGGCTCCACGTCGTCGGCGTCGGCCAGGTCTTCGGGCAGGCGCAGCCCCAGCCGTTGCGACAGGAACTGGCTGGCCGGATCGGTCAGGAAGCGGCGCAGCGCATCCAGGCTGAGTTCGCTCTCGCCTGGCAGCGTGTCGGCCGGCGGCAAGGGCTGGTCGAACCAGGCCGCCAGCGGGCGCCGCCGCCCGCCCAGCGATCCGGCGGCCGGATGCCACTGCTGGCGATAGCTGAAGCGCCGCGGCTCGTCGCCGCCGCCGAACGCGGCCGGGGCGAACGGCTGCAGCGAGTGGCGCACGGTGAGCTGGCGGGCAGCGGTGGCCGGCACCTGGTGGTACTCGGCCGCCGCATCGATCAATTCGCTGACCAGCACCGAGGGCTCGCGCACGCTGCCGTCGCGTGGGTCGGCGCCCAGGTAGCTCAGGTAGAACACGTCCTGCGCCGAAGCGAACAGCTGCAGGAACAGGAAGCGGTCGTCCTCGCGCAGCGACCGGTCGCCGTACCGGCGCTTGTCGGTGCCCAGTTCGGCCGTGAGCTGGTTGAGCCCGGCGGCCGGATCGCGACGCGGGAAATCGCCGTCGTTGAGGCCCAGCACGCAGATCACCCGGAACGGCAGCAGGCGCATCGGCACCATGCGGCCGAAGCTGATGCCGCCGGTGAGCAGCGGCGCACGGGTGTCGGCTTCGGCCAGGACGCCGGCGAAATGCGCGCGCACCACCTCCGGGGCCACCTCGCCCTGGTACTGGGCCTGGTGGGCGTCGCGGGCGAACTCGTTGATCAGCTTGCGCAGGCGCTCCAGTGCACGCTGGCTGCTGGCGGCCTGCGGGGGCACCGGCAACAGCGCGTCCAGCAATGCCAGCAGGCGCTGGCGCCAGTGCGACGGCGGCATCGCCTCGCCCAGCGCGCGCTGGTAGCGGGCCAGCACCCGCAGCAGGCCCAGCAGGCGATCCAGCGCGTCGAGCGCGCTGCCTTCCAGTTCCGGCCAGGGCGCCACCCCGGCGATATCGCCATCACTGCCACTGGCATGACCCAGCAGCAGCCGGTCCAGCGCGAACTGCCAGGTAAAGGCATCGTCGCGCGGCGCCTGGTGCTGGTGGCGGTGCTGGGCATCCAGGCCCCAGCGCGCGCCGGCCGCCTGCAGCCAGTCGTGCAGGCGATCAAAGGCGGCCGCATCCAGCCCGGCGGCCTCGGCCAGCGGCGCGCTGGCCAGCAGGTCCAGCACTTCGTTCAACCCGAAGCGCGACACCGGCAGGCCCAGCAGATGCACGAACACGTCGGCCAGCGGTTCGCCGGCCAGCGGGCTGGTGTCGGCCAGCGCGTAGGGAATATGGTCCTCGCCGCCGCTGCGGCCGCCAAACACCGCTTCCAGGTACGGGACGTAGGGATCGATGTCCGGGGCCAGCACCGCGATGTCGCGGGCCTGCAGCGGCGGATCGAAGCGCGGGTCCTGCAGCAGCGCCCGCAGCTGGTCGTGCAGCACCTGCAGTTCGCGCAGGCGGGTGTGGCAGGCGTGCACCTGCAGGCTCGGGTCATCGTGGCGCAGCGCCTCCCGGCGCGCGCCGGCCGGCTGGCCGCGGCGATGGAACAGGTCGCGCTGCAGCCGGTGCAGCAGGCTGTCGGACAATCCGCCGGCGTCCATGTCCGGGCGCGCGTCCTCTTCGGGATCGTCATAGGCGGCAATCTCGCCGGACGGGTGCACCACTTCATAACTGCCCAGCACCGCCATGAAGTCGCGGCCTGCCGCGCCCCAGGCCTGCAGCAGGCGGTTCTCGCCGGCCGCTTCGCCAAACGGGTCCGGCGCGCCGCTGCGCAGCTTCTCGCCCAGCGTCTGCAGGTCGCCCCAGTAGGCCTGGGTGGGCGTGGGCAGGTAGAAGTGCATCGTGCCGACCCGGGCCTGGGTGGCCATCACCCGCAGCACGTCGGGGGAGATGTTGAGCGTGGCGAAGGCGAACACCCGCGCCGGCAGGCCCTGCGGCAGCGGGCGCCCCGGGCCTTCGAAGCGCGACAGGTAGGCATCGATGCGGCGCGCGCGGTACTGGTGGCCGCTGGCGATGTGCCGCCACAGGATCGCCTGCGGGTCCTGCGCGTCGGCCCCGGCCTCCCAGCGCAACAGCCAGTCGCGACGCCAGGCCTGGTACTTCTCGTACACCGCCGCCAGCTCGCCAGCCAACGCCCACGGCTTGAGTGGATCGGCCGCCGACAGGTAGGCCTGCAGCGCCTGCATCGGCCCCTGCGCCAGCACGGCCGGGTCGGTCAGCGCGGCGTACAGCTTCCAGCGCAGCGCCGCCGCGGTGAGGTCGTCATCCTCGCCGGGTACGTTGGCGTTGAGCGCCCGGGCCACGAATTCACCGGGGGTGAGGAATTCCAGGTTGGCGGCAATGCCATACTCGACCGCCAGGGTGGACTGCAGCCAGCGCCGCATCGCTACCTGCGGGATCAGCACTACCTCGGGCACCAGGACGGACTGGCCCGGCACCGGCTCGCGCACCGCCGTGGCCAGCAGCGCAGCCAGCACGTCGAGTGAATTGGAGTGGTACAGGCGGAAGTCGGATGCAGCATCAGTCATCGCGCCAGTGTGCCGCAGCGGCCGCGCGATCACGAGGGTGGCCGAGGTGGGAACCGGACGAGAAACCGACCATGCCGCGTGCCGGCACGGTGTGTTGCGAGCGGCGTCGCAGGCCGGGCGGCGGGGTCGTGCCACAATACTGCACGGTCCAGTTCGGTTATGTTCAGCCGTTCACCACGATCTTACAACGTTGGAATTTTGTTAATGGCGTCCATGACGGCTTCCGAAGAATCGCTGGTGCAGTTGTCCAACGTGCGTATCGATCGCGGCGGTCGCAGCATCCTGCGCGACGTTTCGCTGCAGGTGCCGCGTGGCAGCATCACCGCCGTGCTGGGCCCGTCGGGCAGCGGCAAGTCCACCCTGCTGGCGGCGCTGACCGGCGAACTGCGCCCGGTGGCCGGCACGGTCACCCTGTTCGGTCAGCCGATCCCCGAGCGCAGCAGCGCGCTGCGCGAGATGCGCCGCAGCGTGGGCGTGCTCCTGCAGGGCAATGGCCTGCTCACCGACCTGACCGTGGCCGAGAACGTCGCCCTGCCGCTGCGCACCCACACCCGCCTGCCGGCGCCGGTGCTGCGCCGCCTGGTGGACATGAAGCTGCACGCGGTGGGCCTGCTGGCCGCCGCCGATGCCTGGCCGCGCGAGCTGTCCGGCGGCATGGCCCGGCGCGTGGCGCTGGCCCGCGCGCTGGCCCTGGACCCGCCGCTGATGATCTACGACGAGCCGCTGACCGGGCTGGATCCGATCGCCTCGGGCGTGATCATGAGCCTGATCCAGCGCCTCAACCACAGCCTGGGCCTGACCAGCATCATCGTCAGCCACCATGTGCACGAGACCCTGCCGATCTGCGACCAGGTGATCGCCATCGCCAACGGCGGCGTGGTGTTCCAGGGCAGCCCGGCCGACCTGGACGCCAGCCAGGACCCGCTGCTGCGCCAGTTCCTTCACGGCCAGCCGGATGGCCCGATTCCGTTCGATGCCGCGCCGCGCGCGAGGGTTGCCTGATGCCGTTTGTTGACGCCACCCGCTCGCTGGGCCGCGCCGGCCTGTTCTCGCTGACGGTGCTGCGCGGCTCGCTGCCCACCGCCGACTTCCTGGCCGAGCTCACCCGCGAGATCTACAAGGTGGGCGCCCGCTCGCTGCCGATCATCGCCGTGGGCGGTGCCTTCGTCGGCCTGGTGCTGACCCTGCAGGGCTACCGCACGCTGACCACCTTCGGCGCCGCCGATGCCCTGTCCACGCTGCTGGGGCTGTCGCTGTACCGCGAACTGGCCCCGGTGCTGACCGCGCTGCTGTTCATCGGCCGCGCCGGCAGCTCGATCGCCGCCGAACTGGGCCTGATGCGCGCCACCGACCAGATCAAGGCGCTGGAACTGATGGCCATTGACCCGATCGCCAAGGTGGTGGCGCCACGCTTCTGGGCGGCGGTGCTCACCGTGCCCCTGCTCACCGGCATCTTCTGCTCGCTGGCGATCAGCGCCAGCTACTTCGAAGCGGTCCACGTGCTGGGCCTGGACAATGGGGTGTTCTGGTCGGCGCTGAGCAACAGCGTGGACTTCTGGGACGACTTCGGCGTGGCAATGCTGAAGTCGGCGATATTCGGCGGTACCGCCGCGCTGGTGGCCTCCTACGTGGGCTTCCACGCCGAACCCACCATCGAAGGCACCTCGGTGGCGACTACCCGCGCGGTGGTCAACGCCTCGCTGCTGGTACTGATGTTCAACTTCGTGCTGTCGGCAATGATGTTCCGCTGAACACCGATCCATGAAACCCGCCCGGGCACGCCTGGGCACCTGACAAACGAACAGTGAGACAACCATGGCCATCCGCGGTCCCAGACTTGAATTTTCCGTCGGCGCATTCCTGCTGCTGGCGCTGGCCTCGCTGCTGGTGCTGGCCGTCGCCTCCACCAACCAGCGCTGGGGTTTCGGCAGCGACGGCTACGAACTGAAGGCGCGCTTCACCCAGATCGGGCAGCTGCGCAAGCAGGCCCCGGTCAAGATCGGCGGCGTGACCGTCGGCCAGGTCGGCGCGATCGAGCTGGACCCGCTCAAGTTCGACTCCATCGTCACCTTGAAGCTGGACCCGAAGTTCAAGGATCTGCCGGCCGACACCTCGGCAGGCATATTCACCAGCGGTTTGCTCGGCGAGAGCTATATCGGACTGCAGCCGGGCGGTGACCCGGACGTGCTCAAGTCCGGCGACGAGATCGTCTTCACCCAGCCGGCGGTCGACCTGCTGCAGCTGGTTGGCAAGTACATGTTCAGCGGCCCGGCCAACGCCGGCGGTGCTGAGTCCCAGGATGCCCAGGGCGCAGAAGCGCCTGCAACGGAACCGCAGAAATGAACCTCAAACTGATCCCCGCCCTGCTCACCTCGGCCCTGCTCGCCGGCACTCCGTCGCTCAGCTTCGCCCAGGCCGCCCCGGCCCCGGCCGCTGCCGCGCAGAACGATGCCGGCCAGGCCGTGCTGGACGCCAGCACGCGCATCCTGAGCACGCTGCAGCAGCGCCGCAGCGAGTTCCGCGCGAACCCGACGGTGCTGCGCACCTTCATCAACAGCGAGCTCAACAAGACCTTCGACCGTGACTACGCCGCCCGCCTGGTGCTGGGCGTGCACGGCCGCGGCGCCTCCGATGCCGACGTCAAGCTGTTCGCCGATGCCATGGCCGACAACCTGATGCAGCGCTACGGTTCGGCCCTGCTGGAAATCCAGGGCAAGCCGACCTTCCGCCTGAAGGGCCAGTCGCCGCTGCCGGGCAACCGCGGCGTGCGCGTGTCCACCGAACTGATGCGCGCCGGCAACGAGCCGACTCCGGTCGACTACCTGATGCGCAACGTCAACGGCCAGTGGAAGATCTTCGACGTGATGATCGAAGGCATCTCCTACGTGCAGACCTTCAAGACCCAGTTCGATGCACCGCTGCGCCAGAAGTCGATCCAGCAGGTGGCCACCGAACTGCGCAACGGCACCATGCAGGCCGGTCAGGCGCCCCGTGGCAAGTAACCCGGCCAGCGTGCAGCGCAACGGCACGGCGCTGGTCTTCAGCGGCGTGCTCGACCGCACGGCGGTGACCGCCCTGTGGCCGTCGCTGTCGTCGCTGGAGGGCGTGCGCCAGCTCGACCTGACGGCGGTGACGCGGGTGGACAGTGCCGGCCTGGCGCTGCTGGCCGAACTGGCGGCGCGCGCGCGCGCGGCCGGCGGCACCGCGGAGATCATCGGCAGCCCCACCGGTTACAACGAACTCAGTGCCGCCTACCGGCTCGCACCGACCCTGGATTTCCATGCCCTTTCTGCGGCGAGCTGACATGAACGTCATACGCACCCTTCCCCTTCTCGTGTTGGCGCTGGCGCTGACCGCCTGTGCCGGAAAGCCCGCGCGCGACAGTGCACCGGCCAATGTTGCCGTGGACAGCAGCCCCGCTGCAGCCACGACCGACACCGCGGTTGGCGCAACCGACAGCGCCAGCACCGACGTCCCGGCCCCCGTTGCCGAGGTCGCGGCGCCCACCGATGCCGGCACGCCGCCGGCCAGCGGTGACGCTGCGCCGACCAATGCCGAAGATGACTTCGCCGCGTTGTACGGCGGCCCGGCGCCGACGGCGGACGGGGTGGAACCGGAGCGGGCCATCTACGACCCGTGGGAACCGTTCAACCGCCGCGTGCACAGCTTCAACAACGTGGTCGACCGCGCCATCGCACGGCCGCTGGCCACCGCCTACACCCACGTGGTGCCGCGCTTCGCGCGGACCGGCGTCAGCAACTTCTTCAACAACCTGCGCGCCCCGGTGACCATCACCAACCAGCTGCTGCAGGGCCGTCCGGACGATGCCTGGGACAGCTTGGGCCGGTTCCTGATGAACTCCACGCTGGGCATAGGCGGTCTGTTCGACCCGGCCAGCAAGGCGCTGGTGCCCAGCCGCAAGGAAGATTTCGGCCAGACCCTGGGGGCCTGGGGCTGGCGCCGTTCGCGCTACGTGGAACTGCCGTTCTTCGGCCCGCGTACCGTGCGCGACGTGTTCGGCCTGGCCGGCGACATGCCGCTCTCGCCGATCCGCACCATCGAGGAAGACAAGGTGCGCATCGGTCTGCAGGGCCTGCAGCTGGTGGACATGCGGTCGCAGTTGCTGGCCATCGACGACATGCGCAACAACGCCGTGGACGAATACACCCTGGTGCGCGATGCGTGGCTGCAGCGCCGCAACTACCAGATCGAGAACGACCTGCGCGGCAAGCATGCCCGTGGCAAGGACGCCGACGACACCGCCCCGATCCCGGTCGATGCGATGCCGATGCCCAACTGGGGCAACTGACCCAACAAAAAAAACCCCGCCTCGGCGGGGTTTTTTCATGGGTGCTGGCCCACCGTCTCAACCTGACGGTGCCGGGCATGGCCCAGCACCCTTTGGGCTCAGACGGCCAGTGCGGCGTCGATCGCGGCCACCAGGCGGGCATCGTCGGCCGGCACGTCCGGGGCGAAGCGGCCAATGACCTGGCCGTCGCGGCCGATCAGGAACTTCTCGAAGTTCCACAGCACGCCCGGCGCCGGGTTGACCACCAGCTCCGGGTACTTGGCCACGGCGCCCTGCAGCTTCTCGCGCATCGGGCCTTCGCCGGTGGCGGTCGGCTGTGCGTCGGTCAGCGCGCGGTACAGCGGGTGCACGTCATCGCCGGCCACGCTGATCTTGGCGAACAGCGGGAAGGCCACGTTGTATTCCAGCTGGCAGAACTGCTGGATCTCCGACTCGCTGCCCGGCTCCTGGGCCAGGAAGTTGTTGGCCGGGAAACCCAGCACTTCCAGGCCGGCATCGTGCTTGGCCGCGTACAGCTGCTGCAGGCCTTCGTACTGCGGGGTCAGGCCGCACTTGGAGGCCACGTTGACCACCAGCAGCACCTTGCCGCGGTAGTCGGCCAGCGACGACGGCTGGCCTTCGATGGTGGTGACGGGGATGTCGTAGACAGTCTGGCTCACTACAGGTTCCTTGGGTTGGGACAGGAACGCCACGGGCTCGCCCATGACGGGAAAGATTCAATCAACGCAGATCGTCCCGACCGCCACGCCGCCGTCGATGCGCTGGCGGCAGCCGAAGTTCTGGCTGATGTCGGTCTGGCAGACGCCGCGCGCCTTGGCACCGGGGGCCACCTCGCCCTGGGCCAGGCACTGGCCTGTGCAGTCAGCCTTGGTGCTGCAGGCCTTGCCGGCATCGGCGTAAGGCACCACGCACTGCACGCGTTGCAGCCGGCCCAGCGGCGTGAGCTGGCCACCGGCCTGCCGGCACGCGGCCGCATCCAGGTGTGCCGACGTTGCGGTAGCGGCGCCGTCGGCGGGTCCGGAGGCATCCGGCGTGGAGGTGGTGGCGCAACCGGCGACAGCCAGCAGCAGGGACAACAACACGGTCAGGCGCATGCAGGTTTTCCTTGAACGATCGACAGGTGCACAGCATGCGCGATCATGTGCATGCGGTGCATGTACGCCAGGTGTCAGTCCTGCGCGCTGCTGCCCTCGTCCAGGCCGCCGTCCTCGTCGTCGCCGGTGGCGTCGTCCAGCAGGTCCTGGCTCTGCTCGGCGGTGAGCGATTCCACCCCGCGCAGGCGGCGTTCGATGGTGCGGGTCTTGCGACTGGCTTCGCCCAGGCTGCGGCCGACCGTGCTGATCTGCTTTTCGGCCTTTTCCAGGATGCCGGCGAACTTGCCGAACTCGCTCTTGACCGCGCCCAGCAGGCTCCACACCTCGCTGGAACGCTGCTCGATGGCCAGCGTGCGGAAGCCCATCTGCAAGCTGTTGAGCAGGGCGGTGACGGTGGTCGGGCCGGCCACCACCACGCGATGCTCGCGCTGCAGCAGGTCGACCAGGCCGGGGCGGCGGATCACTTCGGCGTAGAGGCCTTCGGTGGGCAGGAACATCACCGCGAAATCGGTGGTGTGCGGCGGCACGATGTACTTGTCGCAGATCGACTTGGCCTGGATGCGGATGGCGCGTTCCAGCTGCGCGCCCTGCACGCGCACGCCGTCGGCGTCGCCCTGTTCCTGCGCATCGAGCAGGCGCTCGTAATCCTCGCGCGGGAACTTGGAATCGATCGGCAGCCACACCGGGGTGTCCTCGTGGCCACGGCCGGGCAGGCGCACGGCGATGTCGACCATTTCCCCGCTGTCCGGGCGCACCTTCACTCCGCGCGCGTACTGCTCCTGGGTCAGGGTCTGCTCCAGGATGTTGTCCAGCTGCACTTCGCCCCAGCTGCCGCGGTTCTTGACGTTGGTCAGCACGCGCTTGAGGTCGCCTACGCCGGTGGCCAACTGCTGCATTTCGCCCAGCCCGCGCTGGACCTGCTCCAGGCGGTCGGAGACCAGCTGGAACGAGGCGCCCAGGCGCGCTTCCAACGTGGTCTGCAGCTTCTCGTCAACGGTGACGCGCATCTGGTCGAGCTTTTCGGCGTTGTCGGTCTGCAGGCTCTTGAGCTGCTGCTCCAGCGTGGCGCGCATCTCGCCGATGCGCGCCTCGTTGCGCTGGGTCATCTCCTGCAGGCGCAGGCCCAGCGATTCGGCCAGGCGCTGCTGCGACTGCGCGGTTTCCTCGCGGCCCTTGCGGGCGTCTTCGCCCAAGGCCTGGCGCAGCGCGACCATGTGGCTGTCGGTGCGCGTGGTCAGGTCCACCAGCTGCTGGCCGAAGGCCTCGATGCGGGCCTGCTGCTGCTGGCCGAAAACGTCCAGCTGCGCGCGCATGTCGTGCAGGCGCTGGGCGAGCAGTTCGCCGGTGCGCTGCTGGGCCAGCGCGCTCTCTTCGCGCGCCTTGCGTGCATCTTCGCCCAGCGCATCGCGCAGCAGGTCCAGGCGCTGGTCGGTGCGGGTGGACAGGTCGGTCAGCGCGCGCGCGAACGATTCCAGCCGCGCGTCCTGCTGCCGGCCCAGGCCTTCCAGCTGCTCGCGCAGCTCGCCGCGGCCCACCCGCGCTTCATCGCGCAGGGCCTGCTCAAGGCCGTCGTGCTGGGAACGCCGCAGCAGGACCAGCAGCTGCAGGACGAGGACGACACAGACAAGGCCGCCAAGGATCAGGAATTCGGTTTGCATGCGAGCAAGTGTAGGCTGAGCCGGTCTCATTGGCTGCGTCGGGCGGGTACATGCTGGAGTTGTATGGGAAGTCGACCTCGATCAACGTACGCAAGGTGCTGTGGCTATGCGCCGAGCTGGAGCTCGATTACCGGCACATCGGCGCCGACGCCGCGGCGGCCGACGCGGACCTGGATGCCTGCGTGCGCCGGTTCAATCCCAACGCGCAGGTCCCGGTGCTGCGGGAGGGCGACTTCGTGCTGTGGGAATCCAACAGCATCTGCCGCTACCTGGCGGCACGGGAGAAACGGCATGACCTCCTGCCGCAGGCGCCGCAGCGTCGGGCGCAGGTGGAGCAATGGATGGACTGGCAGGCCACCGATCTCAATACCGCATGGCGCTACGCTTTCATGTCAGTTGTACGCCGGCATCCCGAATACACCGATGCCGCGGCGGCGGCATCCAGCCTGGCGCACTGGAATCGCCTGATGGGCGTGCTGGACCGGCAGCTGGCGCAGACCGGCGCGCATGTCGTCGGCGACGCCTTCAGCCTGGCCGACATCGTGCTGGGGCTGTCGACCCAGCGCTGGCGCATGACCCCGGGCGAAAAGCCGCGATTGCCGGCGGTGCAGGCGTGGTTCGCGCGGCTGGGTCCACGTGCGGGTTTTGCCCTGCACGTGGACAACGGCGTGCCCTGACGCCGTTCAGAGCTGGGTGAACACCTGCTCGCGCGGCAGCCGCGACTTGGGCAGGCCGGCATTGAAGTTGGCCGCGCTGCCGTAGCCCAGCGCCACCAGCACCACGCTGGTGAAGCCGCGCGCGCGCAGGCCCAGCTCGGCGTCCAGCACCTCGGCGTCGAAGCCTTCCATGGGGGTGGCGTCGATGCCGTGCACGCCCGCCGCCAGCAGCAGCGTGCCTACGGCTAGGTAGGTCTGCTTCTGCATCCAGTGCTGCACGTCGCCCAGGGTGTGGCGGTGCAGGTCCACGTAGTGATGCAGCGCGCCGCGCTGGCCCTCGCGCGCTTCGGGGGTGGGATAGCGGCCGTCGGCGGTTTCCTGGTCGATCACCTGGGCCAGGTACGCGTCATCGATACCGGTGCGGGTGGCAAACACGATCACATGCGAGGCATCGGTGATCTTGGCGGTGTTGTAGGGCTGGTGGGGCTGCGTGGCGCGGGCGATGCGCGCCCGTGCCTCCGGGGTGCCGGCCACGAGGAAGTGCCACGGCTGCGAATTCACCGACGACGGGGCGTTGTGCAGCACCTCGAGCAGGTCCTCCAGCACGGCCGGCGGCAGGGTGCGGGTGGGGTCGTAGGCCTTGGTGGTGTGGCGGCGCAGGGCCACCGGTGCGAGGGTCATGGGAACAGCGTCCATTGCAGGGTCAACAGGGGGGTCAGAAGCCTTCGAGGACCAGCTTGCCGCGCGCGCGGTGGCTCTCGATCAGGGCGTGTGCCTGGCGTAGATTGGCGGCGTTGATGCGGCCGTAGTGCTCACCCAGGGTGGTGCGCAGCACGCCGGCATCGACCAGCGCGGCCACCCGTTCCAGCAGGTCGTGCTGGCGCTGCAGGTCCGGCGTGTTGAAGCTGGAGCGGGTGAACATCGACTCCCAGTGCAGCGACAGGCTCTTGCGCTTGAGCGCCATCACGTCGAGCTGGCCGGGGTCGTCGATCAGGGCAAGCTGGCCCTGCGGGGCGAGCGCGGCCACGATCTGGTCGTAGTGCTGGTCGGTGTGGGTCAGGCTGGCCACGTGGCTGACCGCGGCGATGCCCAGCCGTTGCAGGCCGTCGGTGAGCGGTTGCGCATGGTCGATCACATGGTGCGCGCCCAGGCCATACACCCAGTCCTGGGTATCGGGGCGCGAGGCGGTGCCGATCACCGTCAGCCGGGTCAGCTGGCGCGCCAACTGGACCAGGATCGAGCCCACGCCACCGGCCGCGCCCACCACCAGCAGGGTCTGGTCCTTGCCACCGCCTTCGGGGATGCGCAGGCGGTCGAACAGCAGTTCCCAGGCGGTGATCGCGGTCAGCGGCAGCGCCGCGGCGGCGGCGTCATCCAGGCTGGCAGGCTTGTGCCCGACGATGCGTTCGTCCACCAGCTGGTACTCGGCGTTGCTGCCCGGGCGGCCGATCGCGCCGGCATAGAAGACCGCGTCGCCCGGCTGGAACAGGGTCACCTCATCGCCCACCGCGTCGACGATGCCGACCGCATCCCAGCCCAGCACCCGCGCTTCGGTCACGGCCACGCCGTTGCGCACCTTGGTGTCGACCGGGTTGACCGAGATCGCACGAACCGCCACACGCAGGTCGCGCGGGCCCGGCTGCGGGATCGGCAGGGTGATGTCCTGCAGCGCGCGCGGGTCGCTGATCGGCAGGCCATGTTCGGTATAGGCAACAGCTTTCATCGGGGGCAGATCCGTTCGGGAAGACGCACAGCCTGCGCTTCACGGCGCGGGCCGGAAAGGCGCAGAATCGGGCAGCACTTTCTCTGTGGGAATGAAAATGGTCCGCATCGACGATCTCGGCCTGTTCGTGCGTACCGCCGCGCTGGGCAGCTTTTCCAACGCCGCGCGCGAAGCCGACCTGCTGCCCGGGCAGGTCGCCGCGGCGGTGGCCCGGCTGGAGCGTGAGCTGGACCTGCGCCTGTTCGTGCGGTCCACCCGCAGCCTGCGCCTGACCGCCGAAGGCGCGCTGTACCTGCCCTACGCGCAGGAAGTGCTGGCCGCGCTGAGCGAGGGCCAGGCACGGGTGCGGGGCGAGGACGCCGAACTGCGCGGGGTGCTGCAGGTGGCCGCACCGTCGGACCTGGGCCGCAACGTGCTGCTGCCGTGGCTGAGCGAGTTCCGCAGCGCGCACCCCAGGCTGCAGCTGCGCCTGCACCTGTCCGACCAGGTGGCCGACGTGTTCCGCGATCCGGTCGACATCGCCTTCCGCCTGGGCCGGTTCGACAACGCCAGCTACGTGGCGCTGCCGCTGCTGCCGGGTAACCGCCGGGTGCTGGCGGCCTCACCGGACTACCTGGCCCGGCATGGCACGCCCGACAGCCTGGACGCGCTCAAGGACCACCACTGCCTGCTGTACCAGCTGGCCGGGCGCGCCTACGACCGCTGGAACTTCGAGACCGATGGCCGCCGGGTCGTCGTGCCCGTACGCGGCAACATGGTCTGCGACGATGCCGACGTGGTGCGGCGCTGGGCCGTGGCCGGCGAGGGCATCGTGTTCAAGTCGTGGCTGGATGTGTGCGCCGACGTGCGTGCCGGGCGCCTGCAGGTGCTGCTGGGCGGTGCCGGCGACAGCCTGCCGTTGAACCTGGTGTGCCCGCACCGCAAGCAGTTCTCCCCCGCGATCCGCCAGCTGCACGCCATGTTCGAACAGCGCCTGCAACCACTGCTGAAGGATCTGCCGCGCGTGGCCGGCTGACGCTATCGGGATGCGGGGCGGTGCCGGACAATGGCGCTCCCCCGTAGTCGAGTCGCCGCCATGCCGTGGATGGGCATCCAGGACCTGTGGACCTTCGTTGCCGCCGTGCTGGTGTTCCTGGCCCTGCCCGGCCCGGGCACCTTCACCCTGCTCACCGCCACCGGCCGCGGGGGCGTGCGCGGCGGCTACACGGCGCTGTTCGGGCTGCTGCTGGGCGACCAGATCCTGATGTGGCTGGCGGTGGCCGGCGTGGCCGCGCTGCTCAAGGCCAACCCGCTGGTGTTCCACGCGGTGCAGTACCTGGGCGCGGCCTACCTGGTGTGGGTTGGCATCAGCCTGCTGCGCCGGCCGCGCGGAGGGGGCGAAGAAGGCGGCATCCGCCTGCAGCCCGGCCACTACTTCCGCCAGGCGGTGCTGATCAACCTGCTCAACCCGAAGGCGATCATCTTCTACATGGCCTTCCTGCCGTTGTTCATCGACCCGGCCCGCCACCAGGGCGTGGTCACGTTCGCGACCATGGCGGTGATCATTTTCGTCATGGGGTTGGCGTATTGCTCGGTGCTGATCGGGGTGGGCAACCTGTTGCGGCGTAGGATTCTTCAGCATCCGCGTGTAGGACTTTTCCTGAAGCGCGTCGCGGGTGTTTTCCTGATCGGCTTTGGCGTGCGGCTCGGCGTCAGCGGCTGACGCCCCGCCCTCCGTGCCGATGCGCCGATCGGGCAGGCGTGGGTGCCGCGCGGCGAATAGACAACGCCATCGGAACGCGTGCTTTCGATCAGCAACTTGAGATTCCCCGCGACGCCCGTGCGGTGTCCAATCGGCCCCATCGCCCAACGGTCGCCGTCCACCGCGACCGCGCGCCCCACGCGAGGAACCGATGCCGCCCGTGTATTTCGTCCACCACCTTGCCGGTCACCGCGAGCGCCTGCTCGGCATGGCCACCGACCGTGTCGACCTGGCCCACCCGGCTGTCAGCCGGATCGTCGCCGGGTTGCAGCCACTGGATCGCATCGACCTGCGCGCATGCCGGTTTGACTGCCAGGCCAGCCTGGACCTAGCGTTGCGTCGGCGCATCCGCGAGGCCGAGCAGGCCGCGCAGGGCTGGCGGGTGTTCGACGCGCACGGCGTGCTGCGCTGCAAGCGTTTCCCCTGCGACGACCGGGTGGTGTTTCCCCACGGGCTGCCGGGCGATGCACTGTGGCTGCGCACGCTGGTGGACGACCGGCCCGACCTGCTCGCCGGGTGACGCGTGCCGCCTCAGCGCGCGTCCAACGCCTGCCGCAGGTGGTCGATGAACACCCGCAGCTTCGGCGCCATCTGCTCGCGCGCCGGGTAGTACAGGTGGAATCCCGCGAACGGCTGCTGCCAGTCCTGCAGCACGCAGCGCAGGCGCCCGGCGGCCACGTCGGCGGCCACCACGGCCTCAAAGGCCTGGCCCATGCCCAACCCGGCCCGCACCGCCGCGTGGATCAGGCCGGTGTCGTTGAACACCAGCGGCCCGCTCACCGCCACGTCGAAATCGCGGCCGTCAAGGCTGAACTCCCAGGGCATCAGCCGGCCGGTGCTGAGCCGGTGCACGATGCAGGCGTGGTCGACCAGCGCGGCCGGCGTCTGCGGTTCGCCGTGGCGCGCGAAGTAGTCAGGCGTGGCCACCACCACCTGCCGCTCCAGCGGGCCGATCGGCACGGCGATCATGTCGCGCGCCAGCGATTCGCCCAGCCGGATGCCGGCGTCGAAGCCACCGGCGACCAGATCGGCCAACCCCGGCTCCACGAACAGCTCCACCTCCACCTGCGGATACCGCGCCAGGAAACGGGGCAGGTGCGGCAGCACCAGCAGTTCGGCGGCCACGCGCGGCACGTTGATGCGCAGTTTGCCGGCCGGCACCGCACGCACGCTGTCCAGGTCCACGAACGCGGCCTCGATCTGGGCCAGGCCTTGGCTCACACGCGCCAGGAAGCGCGCGCCGTGTTCGGTCAGGCCTACGCGGCGCGTGGTCCGGTGCAGCAGGCGCACGCCGAGGCTGGCCTCCAGCGCGCGCACGGTCTGCGACAGCGCCGACGGCGAGACGCCCAGGTCATCAGCGGCGCGGGTAAAGCTGGCGCGCTCGGCTACCCGGGCGAAGGCAACTACGGCAGACAGCGGGGGCTGGGAGGACATTGTGAAGCCTGCCTTCAAGGTCGATGTGGCAAACACCAGTTTATCCACATGGTGCGGCGGAGGATGCTGTGGGCACCGGCGCTCGACCGCGCCGCCCCTTCCCCGCTTCCGGAGCCTTCCATGCAGACCCGTACCCTTGGCCGCCACGGCCCCACTGTTTCCGCGCTCGGCCTGGGCTGCATGGGCATGAGCGCCTTCTACGGCGGTCGCGGCAGCGATGCCGAGGCCACTGCGGTCATCCACCGCGCGCTGGCGCTGGGCGTCACCCTGCTCGATACCGCCGACATGTACGGCCCACATACCAATGAAGTGCTGGTCGGCAAGGCCATCGCCGACCGCCGCGACCAGGTGTTCCTGGCCACCAAGTTCGGTATCCGGCAGGAGCCCAGCGACAGCGCCGCACGCAGCGTGGACGGCCGCCCGGAGTACGTGATCGCCGCGTGCGAGGCCAGCCTGCAGCGGCTCGGCGTGGACCACATCGACCTGTACTACCAGCACCGCGTGGATACCCGCGTGCCGATCGAAGACACCGTGGGCGCGATGGCGCGGCTGGTCGAGCAGGGCAAGGTGCGTTTCCTGGGCCTGTCCGAAGCGTCGGCGGCCACCATCCGGCGCGCGCACACGGTGTACCCGATCACCGCGGTGCAGACCGAGTTCTCGCTGTGGTCGCGCGACCCGCAGTCCAACGGCGTGCTCGACACCGTGCGCGAACTCGGCATCGGCTTTGTGCCCTACTCGCCGCTCGGCCGCGGCTTCCTGACCGGCGCCATCCGCAGCCCGGATGATTTCGACGTCGATGACTACCGCCGGCAGTCGCCGCGCTTCCAGGGCGACAACTTCGCCCGCAACCTGGCGCTGGTCGATGCGGTCACCGCCATGGCCCAGGCCAAGGGCATCACGCCCGGGCAACTGGCGCTGGCCTGGGTGCTGGCGCAGGGCGAGGACCTGGTGCCGATTCCCGGCACCAAGCGCCTCGCCTTCCTGGAAGAGAACCTGGGCGCGCTGCAGGTGCAGCTGAGCCCGGACGAGCTGGCCCGCATCGACGCGATCTTCCCGGCCGATGCCGCGGCGGGGCAACGCTACGCCGATGCGGCGATGGCCACGCTGGACCGGTGAGGGAGCGGTCACGACCAACGGTCGTGCCCTACCGGGTTCGCCCTGCCCCGGTCGGTACGAACACGCCGGGCGCGGATCCCCGCCGGTAGGTACCGACCGTTGGTCGGTACGACCTTCCGATGGGCCACAATGGTGGGCCATCGCCTGTGAGTAAACGGATGTCCCACCCCGATGACCTGCTGGCCCGTGCCTGGGCAGAGCGCGAAGAAGTCCTGTACCCCCGCCTGCTGGGCGCCCTGGGCCCCGGCCTGTATCCCCTGGACGCGGCGGTGTTTTCCACCGTGTTCGGCCAGGACAGCGTGGACCCGCGCTGGCTCACCATCGGCGTGTTCGAGTGCCCGCCCACGCCTGACCGTCCCGGGTGGGCCTATGTGAGTTCTGGCCTCTCCAACCCTTGGGATGACACCGAGGCCGGGCCGGACAGCGTGTCCGGCCTGGGCATGGAGTTCCTTCTGCAGACCACCGAACGCGCACCATGGGCATTGGCCCTGGTGCAGCGGTTCTGCGCCTACCAGCTGCTGCTGGCCGCCGGCCGCATGGGCGACCACGCGCCGCTGGACCTGTGGGACCGCATGCGCATCGGCACTCCGATCGACAACGCCGACAGCCAGCTGCAGGCGCTGGTGTTCGTCGCCGCCGAGCACCTGGGTGACATCCAGACCCTGGTCAGCGGCCAATTCCGCTTCCTGCAGATGCTGCCGCTGACGCTGGAAGAACATGCCTTCGGCCAGCAGCACGACTTCGAGACCGTGGTTGAACAGCTGCAGGCCCATAACGCCGCACCGGTGGTGGATACCCGCCGCGGCAGCATTCCGCTGCAGCCGCCGGCCTGATCCAACGGTGGCCCCGCGCGCGGGGCCGCCGCCTGCGCCACACGCCCGACCCCCAAGGACCGCCGATGCGCTGGTTTGCCCTGCTTCCCCTGCTGGCGCTGTCCGCCCCGGGCGCAGCCCAGGCCGATGAGATCCGCTGCCTGACCGGCGGCTCCCGGGCGCAGATCCACCTGTCCTGGAAACTGCCGGCCGAGGGGCAACGCACCAGCTACGTGCGGTATGCCGGCAAGACCGCCTGGCTGCGCCTGACCCTGCTGAGCGAGCACAGCACCGAAATGGCGGAGGGCCGCCCCTGGCAGTTCGATACGGTGTGGGAGGAGCACCTGGACGGCAAGGTGATTGGCCGCTATGCGATCTCCACCCAGGGCGCGCGCATCTATGGGTTCGACTACACCAACGGCCGCACCGGACGGCAGACGGCCTTCAGCGAGGACATCGGCGCCCTGACTGATACCGGCTGCCGCTGGGACTGACACCGGCGCATTTGTGCTGTTTTCGTCATCCACTGGCAGTCAGGGTTTACTTACGCCGTCCTGTGACGCCCGGCAGTAGTAATGCTGCACCGCATTGGGTAAAACTCGCTGACTAGTCAGTAGCCGTCATTTCCCGCGAGGTCCCATGTCATCGTTGCTCCGGCGCAAGTCCCTAGACCAAGTCACCGTCCATGAAGCCGGCAGGCGACTGGTCCCGACCCTGAGCTGGCCGCACCTGATCGCACTGGGCATCGGCGCCATCGTCGGCACCGGCATCTACACCCTGATCGGCGTCGGCGCCAACTTGGCCGGCCCGGCCGTGCTGATCTCCTTCGCCATCGCCGGTGCGGTCTGTGCCTGCGCGGCGCTGTCGTATGCCGAACTGGCCACCATGATGCCGGCCGCCGGCAGCGCCTACACCTACAGCTACGCCGCGCTGGGCGAAATGATCGCCTGGGTGGTGGGCTGGAGCCTGATCCTGGAGTACTCCCTGGTGGTGAGTACGGTGGCGGTCGGGTGGTCCGGCTACGCCGTGGGCTTCCTGCATGGCTGGGGCATCGACCTGCCGCTGGCGCTCACCGCCGGCCCGCACGTCGCCGGTGGCTTCATCAACCTGCCGGCGGTGCTGATCACCTTCGTGGTGGCCGGCATGCTGATGGCGGGCACCAAGGAAAGCGCCACGCTCAACGCCATCCTGGTGGTGGTCAAGATCATCGCGCTGACCCTGTTCGTGGCCATCGCGCTGCCGCACTTCGATACCGCGCACATGGACCCGTTCATGCCGTTCGGCTTCGCCAAGTCGGTGGGCGTCGGCGGTGTCGAGCAGGGCGTGATGGCGGCCGCGGCGATCATCTTCTTCGCCTTCTACGGCTTCGATGCGATCTCCACCGCGGCCGAGGAAACCAAGAAGCCCGACCGTGACCTGGCCATCGGCATCATCGGGTCAATGGTGGGCTGCACCATCATCTACGTGCTGGTGGCGCTGGCCGCCGTGGGCGCGATGAGCTACACCATCTTCGGTCAGAGCGCCGAGCCGCTGGCGCTGATCCTGCGCGAGCTGGGCAGCCCGGGCGCGGCCAAGTGGATCGGTGCGGCAGCGGTGATCGCCCTGCCGACCGTGCTGCTGGCCTTCCTGTACGGGCAGAGCCGCATCTTCTTCGTCATGTCGCGCGATGGCCTGCTGCCGCGCGGGCTGTCCAAGGTCAGCGCGCGTACCGGTACGCCGATTGCCACTACGTTGTTCACCGCGGTGCTGGTTGCCGCGCTGGCCGGCGTGGCCCGCCTGGATGAAATCGCCGCACTGGCCAATGCCGGTACGCTGGCTGCGTTCACCGCGGTAGGCCTGTGCCTGGTGGTGCTGCGCGTGCGCGAGCCGGGCCGCGTGCGCAAGTTCCGCACCCCGCTGGCCTTCATCGTCGGCCCGCTGGCGGTGATCGGCTGCCTGTACCTGTTCTTCAGCCTGCCCAGCAAGACCCAGCTGTATTTCCTGGCGTGGAACGTGGTGGGCCTGATCGCCTACTTCGCCTACGGGCGGCGGAACGCGGTGATCACCAAGGCCTGATCCGGGCAGCCGAGTAGAGCCGGGCTCTGCCCGGCTGCCGTAACGCCCAACGTCGGTGACAGGCATACCGGGCGCCACGCCAAGCGCGGCGCCCGCAATCCCCGTCAGTTCTTCGGCGCCGCCACCTGGTCCGCATGGGCCTGCGCCTGGGCCATCACGCGCAGCAGGTTGCCGCCCCAGATACCGGCGATCTGCTTCTCGCTGTAGCCCTTGCGCAGCAGCCACGCGGTGATCTTCGGCAACTGGCTTACGTCCTGCAGGTCGGTCAAACCGCCGCCGCCATCCCAGTCCAGGCCGATCCCGGCATGCTCGGGGCCGACCACCTTCAGGATGTGCTCGAAATGGGCGAAAAAGTCGTCCAGCGTGGCCTTGCGCAGCGGGTAGCGCGCATCCAGGGCGTCCAGCCCCTGCTTCAGCGCCACGCCCTGGGCGATGGTCAGCCCGTCGTAGTCGCCGCCGAGTTGCTTCATCAGCGCGTCCTCGGCCTTCGCGCGCGCTTCGGTCTTGCCGGTGTCGATCAAGTAGCCGCCATAGGCGTTGACCTGGATCACCCCGCCGGCCTTGGCCAGCTGCTTCAAGCGTGCATCGTCGAGGTTGCGCGGATGGTTGTAGATCGCCTTGGCCGAACTGTGCGACAGCACGAACGGCACCGGCATGCGCTCGAGCAGGTCATCGAACACCGCGTCGGACGCATGCGACTGGTCGATCACGATGCCCAGCCGCACCGCTTCGTCCACCAGCGCTTTCCCGGCGGGGCTGAGGCCCTTCCATTCGGCACCCTTCTTGTCGGTGGCCGAATCGGCGAACTCGTTGTTGGCGAAGTGCACCGTGCTCAGCAGGCGCAGGCCCGCCCGGTGGTAGAAGCTCAGCAGTGAGGGATCGTCCACCAGCGGGCTGGCGTTTTCCATGCTGATGTAGACCACGCGCTTGCCGGCCGCCTTGATCCTGGACGCGTCGGCGGCGGTGAGCGCCAGCTGGAAGGTGTCCGGGTGCGCGGCGAGCATCTCGCGGATTTCCATCAGCCGCAGCAGCCCCGCATCGCGTTCGTGCACATGCGCCGCTTCGCTGCGGTCGCCCTGGTCGGTGTAGATCGCCCAGAAGCCGCCGTCCAGCGCGCCTTCCACCATGCGCGGGTAATCCACCTGCGAGAGCGCGTTGCGGTCGTGGCGCTGCTGGATATCAAAACCGGCGCGATGGAAGTTGGCCGGCGTGTCCAGATGGCTGTCGAGGGTGAGCAGCGTTTTCTGCAGGGCCGAGGCCCTCGCCAGCTCCTGCGGGGTGAACTCGATGGCGTGGGCGGCCAGCGGCGTGCACAACGCCAGCGATACCAGCAATGACAGACTGCGCAACGTCATGACGCCTCACCTTGGATGGGAAGCGTCAGACCATAGCGCTGTGAGGACAACAAACGGTAGTGCCGGCCGCTGGCCGGCTCCCCGCGACAATCGCAGACCAGGAGGAGCCGGCCAGCGGCCGGCGCTATCGGAAGCCGAACGTGGCCGGGATCCCGCGAATCAGTCCAGCACGCGGCAGAACACCGCCTTGAGGTAGCGCGATTCCTGCACGTGGGCCATGAACGGGTGGTCCGGGCCGGCGCCGGCCACCTTGAGGATCTGGATGGTGCGGCCGGAATAGAACGCCGCGCGGCGCAGCATGTCCAGGAACTGGTCCTCGGCCACCAGGCCGGTGCACGAGAACGTGGCGAACAGGCCACCGGGCTTGACCACGCCCAGCGCCAGCTTGTTCATGTCCAGGTACTTCTTCAGCGCGGTGATCACCTGGTCGCGGTCGCGGGTCATCTTGGCCGGGTCCAGGATCACCACGTCGAACTGCTCACCGCGGTTGGCTGCATCGCGCAGCCACGGGAACACGTCGGACTGGATGAACTTCGGGCGCACGTTGTTGAGGCGCGAGTTGGCCTTGGCAATGGCGATCACGTCTTCATCGATGTCGATGCCGACCACTTCCGACGCACCGCGCGCGGCCGCGTACACCGCAAAGCCGCCGGTGTTGCAGCACAGGTCGAGCACGCTCTTGCCCTCCACCTGCTCGCTCAGCCACTGGCGGTTCTCGCGCTGGTCGGCGAAGAAACCGGTCTTGTGCGCACCGGCCGGGTCGGCGCGGAACTTCACGCCGTACTCGGTGATCACCGACGCTTCGGTGGTGGTGTTGCCGTGGAAGTCGAAGCTCTCCTGCTTCTGCACGTGTTCGTCGGCGAAGCTGTGGAAGCGGCAGCCCGGGAACTGCTCACGCAGCGCTTCGTAGATCCACTCGCGGTGGCGGAACATGCCGGCGGCGAAGAACTCCACCACCACCAGGTCGTTGTAGCGGTCCACCACCAGGCCGGACAGGCCGTCGCCTTCGCTGTGCACCACGCGCCAGGCGTCGGACACCGCGTCCAGCTTCAGCACATCACGGCGCAGCGAGACGGCCTGGGCGATCTTGCGCGAGAACCAGCCCGCGTCCACCGGAACGGCCTGATCGGTTTCCAGGATGCGCACGGCAATGCGCGAATGGCCGTTGTAGAAGCCCCGTCCGATCCACTCGCCGTCCACGCCGATGACGTCGACGATGGCACCGGGTTTGGGACGGACGGCCGGCTTTTCGACCAGTTTCTGGAAGATCCACGGGTGGCTGGAGCGCCAGGCGTTCTTGAGGCGGACAACGGGGGCAGGGGTATTCATCTCCGTATTGTATCCGGGAAGCCCCCGCGCCCCGGTAGTGACGGCCGCTGGCCGTCTCCCCATCGCGTCCGGCCCGCACGCGGTTGGCGCCCAACGCCCTTCATTACCGGGCAATGGGCGCCCAGTTGACGCCGGCCCGGCCACCCCGCAGAATCGGCCCCAGAAGGGGAGTAGCTCCCAGACGTTGTCGCCGTCAATTCGAGCCCGCAGGCTCCGGTGCAACGGCAGTCCCACCCATCGGGACTGCGAGCGAGACCTTCGCCGTATGGCGAAGCTCTGTCCCCGGATCCCCCCGATCCTCCGTTGCAGATCCTCGCCGTCCGGCTTGAGGCATTCATTTTTCCAACGGATAAACCCAATGCAGACGATCGGTAATGTGTGGTTGTGGGGCGGCTTCGGCGCGGTGGTGATCATCGCACTGCTGGTCGACCTCGTATTGATGCGACATGGCGGGCCGCACAAGGTCACCTTCAAGGAGGCCCTGTGGTGGTCGATCGGCTGGGTCGTGCTGGCCCTGGCCTTCAACGGCGGCCTCTGGTACTACCTGAACGAGACTGCGGGCCAGGTAGTGGCCAACAAGGTCGGCCTGGAGTTCCTGACCGGTTACCTGGTCGAAAAAGCCCTGGCCGTGGACAACATCTTCGTGTTCCTGATGATCATGGGCTACTTCGCGGTGCCCGAGGAACAGCGCCAGAAGGTGCTCATCATCGGCATCCTGGGCGCGATCGTGCTGCGTACGATCATGATCTTCGCCGGCAGCGTGCTGCTCACCAAGTTCCACTGGCTGCTCTACGTGTTTGGCGCCTTCCTGCTGTTCACCGGCTGGAAGATGTGGTTCTCGGCCGGTAGCGAGCCGGATCTGGAGACCAACCCTGCCCTGCGCTGGATGCGCAAGCACCTGCGCCTGCTGCCCGACTACGCCGGCAACGCCATGAGCGTCATGCGCGATGGCAAGCGCTGGTTCACCCCGCTGTTCGTGGTGCTGATCCTGATTGCAGTCACTGACGTGATCTTCGCGGTGGACTCCATCCCGGCCATCTTCGCCATCACCACCGACCCGTTCATCGTGCTCACCTCCAACGTGTTCGCGGTGCTGGGCCTGCGCGCGATGTTCTTCCTGCTGGCCGGCATGGCCGATCGCTTCCACCTGCTGCCGTATGGTCTGGCCCTGGTGCTGGCCTTCATCGGCATCAAGATGATGCTGATCGACATCTTCAAGATCCCCACCCCGATCTCGCTGGGCGTGGTGGCCGTGATCATCGCCGCCACCGTGGTGCTGAGCCTGAAGAACCCGCCGAAGACCGGCGACGCGTAACCGACGTGCCACCGGCGGGATTGTCCCGCCGGTGGCACTACTCTCTCCCGTCGCGTTGCCCTTGTGTTCAGCCCGGGCGACGCAATCCCTAAGGGTATGAACGCCAACCTGCCCCTGCCCGCCGTCGAGCCGCCGACCTCTCCCCGCAACGACCGCGGTCGCGTGCTGCGGGCGTTCAACCTGAGCCTGGCCTTCGTGCTGGTGCTGGTGGCCATCTACACCGCGCAGGGTCATTTCGACTGGCGCCCGTGGGCCGTGGCCCCACTGGACAAGGCCGGCCTGCTCGGCATCCTCGGTGCACCGCTGCTGCACGGTTCGGTGCAGCACCTGGGCGCCAATGCATTCGCCCTGCTGATCCTCGGCACCCTTGCCGGCAGCGTCTATCCCAAGGCCACCGTGCGCGCGCTGCCCCTGCTGTGGGTCGGCTCCGGACTGGGTGCCTGGCTGCTGGGAGACCTGGGCAGCCGCCATCTTGGTGCCAGCGGCATCACCCACGGTCTGATGTTCCTGATCTTCGTGCTGGGCCTGCTGCGCCGCGACCGGCCGGCCATTGCCGCCGGCCTGATCGCCTTCCTGTTCTACGGCAGCATGCTCATCACCATCCTGCCGCACGAACCGGGCGTGTCCTGGCAGTCGCACATGGGCGGTGCCTTCGCCGGCATCATCAGCGCGCTGCTGTTCCGCCTGTCCGACCCGATGGCCCCGCGCAAGCGCTACAGCTGGGAAGAGGAAGAAGACGAGGACGAGGACGACCTGCAGCTGCAGCGTGACAACGACCTCGAACCGCCCTCCCCGCACCGCGTGCCGGTGCTGTGGCAGCCGCGCGAAGGGCAGGACTTCGTGGTCCTCCCGTTCCGTCCGCGCGATCCGGGTGCGCCGCGCGAATAACGGCGGCTCACTTTGGTGGCTTGATCACGCCGGTGGCACTGATGCGCAGGCATTGCCAGGCGATGTAGCCCACGACCAGCACTTCGATCACCCCGAACAGTGTGTGGACCGAGAACGCCATGGGGCGTTCGTCCCAGAGATAGCTGTGCGATCCGGTGCGGAATCCGCTGACCCGCAGGCGTCCGGTGAACAGCGCCGTTCCCACGGCCAGTGCCTGGGACAGCTCCAGTACCGCCAGGAACAGCCCAAACAGCGCGACCACCGCACGGGCAAGGAGGCCGATCCGGTCGTTGGGGTCGGATGCTTTCGGCGCATTGGGAGTGGTTGCTTTCCGCACCACGCGGGGGGGCGGGGCATGCACCGCGTTGAAGGCCGCTGCGCGCCGTCGCCAGGCCGGTAGTGGGGCCACCGGGCGAGCCTCTGCACCGGCAACCTCCCGTTCAACGCGGGTGACCGCCACCTGCAGGTAGCCGGCAACTTCGCCAAGCCACCGCTCTGTCGACGCTCGGCCCGGCAGAAGCGCGACGTTGCCGGGGCTGAGGCAGTGTTCGCGTCCGTCGGGCAGGATCATCCACAGCGTGCCGATGGCTGGCCGGGCATCCTTGCTGACGCGTAACTCCAACGCAGCGGGTCGGCCAAGTGCAAACTGCTCGACCTCCTCACGCAGGCCCAGCAGCATCCGGCGGCGGCGTTCAACCACGTCGTTGCGCCGGGACACGGTGAGGATCTCCCGCGGCGCCGACGACCAGAGCGCCAGCAGGCTCATCGCGGGCGGCAACACCATCGCCAACCCTGCCAGCAGCGTATTCAGCAGTGAGCCGGCCTTCATTCCCGCCATCAGCGCCGCCGCGGGGATGCCGAAGCCGATAGCCAGGAACATCAGCACCATGCCACCGAGCACATGGTTGTGTGAGCGAATGCGTAGATCGCCGTCCGGCGTGTGTTCGTAGCGATGCCCGATCAGCATGCGACCTCCTTGTCTGCCGGGCACGGTAACGTGCGCAGCGCGCGGTCGGCAAGCACGGTTGGGGCATGCCCCGGTAGGCATCGACCGTTGGTCGATGCACGCAGCACCGATCACGGCCGCACCGAACAACGGTCGGTACCTACGGGTTTGCCACCGCCGTGCCATCGCCATCCACCGCGCGCCGGCCCAGCGCCGGGTCATCGGTGAAGAACGCATCGATGCCAGTGGCGAGATAAGCGCGCATTTCAGCAACCGAACCCTCGGCATTGCGCGCGTTGGCTTCGCCCGTGCGGAACTCGGCGGCCTGGAACGGGTTCTCCGGGCGGAACGTGTACGGAACCACCATCAGCCCTGCCGCATGTGCATCGCGCACCAGCGACGTAGGCGTGCCGAGCTTGCCGGCGGCGTCCAGCGGAATGACCAGACGCAGGCTCGGGCCGATGCCGTCGGCATAGGCGGCCACCTGCTCCAACCCGGTCGGGATGATCATGTCGGCATAGCGCTGGATGCCCTTGGCGGCCAGCACGTCGCCGGGCTGCTGCTTCGGATCACCGATCAACTGCAGCAGGCGGATGTTGGAATCGCGTGCCAGCTTGCTGCGCAGGTAACGCAGGTTGCCCACCTCGAACGACTGGATCGTCACCGGTGCCACGCGGGTATAGGCGTTGCCCTGCAGCGTGGCCAGCACCTTGTCTTCCATCGGCAGGCCGATGCCCTTGAAGTAGGTGCCGTGCTTGATCTCCGGCACCAGCCCGATGCCGCGGTTGGCGCGGCCGGCCTGCTGGACCAGGAAGGCGATGATCTCGTCCAGGGTGGCGATGCGGAACTGGCCGTCGAAGGCGGTGCTGCGCAGCTGCGGCAGGCGCTCGCGGGCGTACAGCGTCTTCAACTCGGCCAGGGTGAAGTCTTCGGTGAACCAGCCTTCCATGCGCTCGCCGTCGATGGTCTTGACCGTCTTGCGGCTGGCGAACTCCGGGCGGGCGGCCACGTCGGTGGTGCCGCCGATCTCGTTCTCGTGGCGGGAGACCAGCACGCCGTCCTTGGTCATCACCAGGTCCGGTTCGATGTAGTCGGCGCCGTCGGCGATGGCCTGGGCATAGGCGGCCAGGGTGTGTTCGGGCAGCAACGCACTGGCGCCGCGATGGCCGTACACCGCCGCCTTGCGCGGCCCGGGAGGGGAAGATTCAGCGCTCATGGCCACCGATGGTGCCACGGTCAGCGACAACAGCAAGGCACAACCCCACGACAACTTCGACACTGCAAAACCCCTGTTTGATGCGGCCCGCGCCAACGCGGCCGGGCGTGGATGGACCGGCGCATTGTGGTGGTGCGGTATGACAGCGGGAAGAAATGCCCCGCTATTTCCCGATGCAGAAGCTGGAGAAGATCCGCCCCAGCAGATCATCGGCGCTCATCCGCCCGGTGATCTCGCCCAGTGCCTCATGTGCCAGGCGCAGTTCCTCGGCGGCCAGCTCCAGGTGTTCGTGGACCAGCTCGGCGTCGGCGCGCTCGGCGTGGCCGATGGCCAGCAGGATGGCTTCAACATGGCGGGCGCGCGCGGAGAACTCGCCGTCCACGCTGTCGCCTGCGCTGCCGCTGGCCAGTGCGCGCAGGCGGGCGTGCAGGCGGTCCAGGCCCTGGCCGGTTGCGGCGGAGACGTGGACGACGTTCGCCTCGCTGTCGGCGGGAAGGTGCTCCAGCAGGTCGCTCTTGTTGTGGATCCACAGCTGCTGCGGCACCCCCGCCAGGGCATCAGCCACCGCCGCGTGCCCGGCCTGCGGGTCGCGGGCGTCGAGCACGATGATGGCCAGGTCCGTGCGTTGCATCTCCACGTGCGCGCGGCGCATGCCCTCACGCTCGATCGCGTCGCCCCCGTCGCGCAGGCCGGCGGTATCGACCAGGGTCAGTTCCAGGCCATCAATGCGGATGGTTTCGCGCAGGGTGTCGCGGGTGGTGCCGGCAATGTCGGTGACGATGGCGCGCTCGCTGCCGGCCAGTGCGTTGAGCAGCGAGCTCTTGCCGGCGTTCGGCGGGCCCACCAGCACCGCATGCAGGCCATCGCGCAGCTTGCGGCCGCGCTCGGCATCGTCGCGCAGCTGCCCCAGCGCGCGCAGTGCCTGGCCCAGCCCGGCGTGTACCTGCTCGCCGCCCAGCGTGTCCAATGGCTCGTCGGCGAAGTCGATCGCCGCTTCAACATGGATGCGCAGCAGAACAAGCTGTTCTGCCACCTCGTCCACGCGGCGCGAGAACACCCCGTCCAGCGACCGCCGTGCAGCGCGCGCTGCGCGGGTGTCGCTGGCCGCGATCAGGTCGGCGATGGCTTCAGCCTGGGCCAGGTCGAGCTTGCCGTTGAGGAAGGCACGCTCACTGAATTCACCCGGCCGGGCCTGACGCGCGCCCAGCGCGATGCAGCGCGCGACCAGCTGCTGCAACACCACCGGGCTGCCATGACCCTGCAGTTCCACCACCGCTTCCCCGGTGAAGCTGTGGGGTGCCGGGAACCACAGCGCGATGCCATCGTCGATCACCTCGCCCAGCGCATCGCGGAAGCGGGCGTAATGCGCCTGGCGCGGCTGCATCGTACGTACGCCGATGGCCTCGGCGATGCACCGCGCACGCGGGCCGCTCAGGCGCACGATGCCGACGCCGCCGGCACCGGGCGCAGTGGCGATGGCAACAATGGTGTCGATGTTGGACGGCGTGGTCATCGCTTAGAGCTTCTCCAGCTGGGCACGGGCCTGCGCCGCGTTGCTGCCCTGCGGTTGCAGGGCCAGGTAGGTGCGGTAGGCCTGTTTGGCCCGGGCCGTGTCGCCGCCATGGAAGTAGGCGTCCCCCAGGTTGAAGTGGGCCACCGCCCGCGAGGGATCGATCTTCAAGGTGTTCTCCAGCCAGCGGGCTGCTTCGGCATAGCGCTGCTGCCGGTAGTAGACGAAGCCCAGGTTGTTGGCGGCCTGGGCGAAGTCCGGACGCAGCTTCAGGGCCTCGGTGAACTGGGCCACCGCCTCGTCGTAGCGCTTCTCGCGGTACAGCTGCAGGCCGCGGTCGTTGGCCTGCTGCGCGCGCTGACGGTCGGAGGTGGGCGCGGCGGCCGGCACCACCAGCGTGCTCTTGCCGCCCTGCAGGTCGGCCACGGTCACCGGCGCTTCGTCCTTGCCCTTGGCGTCCTGCGCCGCATCGACCTTGTTGTTCAGCGCAATGGCGTCGGCCGACAACTGGCGCGTATCGGCGGTGAGGTACTCCTGGCTGTCGGGCACCTGGAACACGAACTCGCCGCCCTGCGACCCAGGCAGGCTGCCGAAGGCGGGCGTCTGCTGCGACACCGCCGACACGGCCGGGGCCACGTACGCGGCCAGCTCGGTACCGGTGATCAGTCCGTCGCCATTGAGGTCGCCCTTGCCGGCCAATGCCTGCAGCAGCACCCAGGTGAACACCGAATGGCCGTTCGGCCCGGCATCGGCCACCTGCTGGTCGGCCCCACCGGCAGTGAGCATCTGGCGCGCGCTGCGGCGGGCATTCTCGCGCAGGAAGGCAGACGACGAAGGCCCGCCGCGGGTCAGGCCGAGACCGCTGTAGCAGGCATCCATCACGAACATCACATGCTTGGCCTGCATGCTCTCGGCGATGTTCTGGATGTCGGTCATCGCGATGGCATCGGTGGCGAACTCGTCCGGGTTGGAATCCACCGGGATGATGTAGCCAAGGTCGCGGCCCGAGGCCAGGCGGCGGGTGGCACCATGACCGGCGAAGAACACGAACACACGGTCATCGCGCCCGGTGCGGTCGTCGGCCAGGCGGTCGTGGAAGGCGGCCAGGATGTTGTTGCGGGTGGCCTGCTGGTTCTTCAGCACGATCACCTGCGACGACGGGAAGCCGAACTGGCCGGTCAGGGTGTCGGCGATGGCCTGTGCATCGTGGCTGGCGTACTCCAGCTTTGGCCACTTGGCGTAGTCGTCGATGCCGATCACGATCGCCCAGGACTTCTGGTAACCGGTGGTGACGGTGGGCGCGCTGCCGGCCCCCTTGCGCGGGCGCGCCACGCTGAAGTCGCGGCCGTTCCAGCCGGCGAACTGGTAGCCATCGGCGATCAGCCGGTCCAGGATCTGCGGCAGCGCCTTGACCGCGCGGTCATGGATGTCGTGGAACAGGATGATGCCGCGCTGTTCCTTCTGCACCTGGTCGACCACGCGCTGCACGATCGACTCCGGCACCGGATCGGCCCAGTCCATCGAATCGATGTTCCACATGATCGACTTCAGGCCGGCCTCATTGAGCAGCTGCAGGCCTTCGGCGTTGCGCGCCCCATAGGGGAAGCGGAACAGCGGCGCGCGCTTGTCATCCACGTCCTTGAGCAGCGTGTCGGTGGACAACACCTGTTCGCGCAGTGCATCGCCGGTGGTACGTGACAGCTGCGCGTGGGTCAGGCTGTGGTTGCCCACCGCGTATCCCTGTTCCATCAGGTTGCGGCTGATGCCGGCCAGCGGGCCCAGCGTGACCTTGCCATCGGCCTTCACTTCACCAAGGTTGCGGCCTACTTCGAAGAACACGCCGGGCACGTCGTAGCGTTGCAGGATGGCCACCACTTCGTCGGTGTAGGCCTTGTGCGGGCCATCGTCGAAGGTGAGCACCACGGTCTTGGGCGGCAGGTCGCGGCCGAAGATCTCGCGGTCGCTGTCCTTCATCGACATCGGGTACGGCTCGATCACGCCGTAGTCGCGCAGGATGTCGTCGCGGCGGTACTGCGCGTGCAGGTGGGCGATGTAGTCGTCCCACTTCTCGCGCTTGAGCGCGATCGCCCGGGTGCGGTCGAAGCGGCTGAAAATGCGGGTGATTTCCTGGTTGTAGTTGCGCTCGATCTCATCCAGCGCCTCCAGGTCCTCGCCGATCCGCTGGTGCAGTTTCACCGCCGGAAGCGACGAATCCTTGCCCACGCGCTCATGCAGGTCACGCAGCACTTCGCGGAAGGCCAGGCGATCGGCATCGAACAGCTCCGGCGCCGATTCGATGTAGTCCAGCACCGTGCCCAGCGAGGCGAAGCGCTGCGGGCTGGAGCTGCGCAGCAGCGTGTCGAACTGCGTGGCGATCGCGGCGCGCTGCGCCAGGCCGTCGTGGAACAGCTGTTGGCCGATGCGGCTGGAGGTGGCGCGATCGCCCGGCGACTGTTGCGCCTCGTCGGCCAGCAGCACGACGATGCGGCGGTGGCCGTCGAGCTGCTTCTGCAGCGCGGCCAGCAGTGGCGCGGCGGCCGGGTCTGCCGCAGCGGCGGCCTGCGCGCTGGGCTGGGTCATCGCGCCGCTGTCGGCCGCCTCCTTGTCGCCACAGCCGGCCAACGCCAGGGTGAGCAGCAGCAGGGGCACGGGCAGGCGGAGCAGCGACGACGCAGGGGGCATGGGGTGGCTCGGGCAAACGGGGCAACGGTGGCGGCGATTGTATCGCCGCCAAAGAAAAACCCGCCGGATGGCGGGTTTTCCAGGGGCAACCGACCAAGGGTCGGTGTTATTTCTTCTTGATCGGCGCGGTGGTGGCCGGCACCGGGTCGCTGCCGTGGCGCTTGGTCATCCACCACTGCTGCAGCAGGCCCAGGCCACCGTTGACCACCCAGTACAGCACCAGGCCGGACGGCATGAAGGCCATCATGACGCCGAACACCAGCGGCATCATCTGCATCATCTTTGCCTGCATCGGGTCCATGCCCGGCGCCGGGGTCAGCTTCTGCGTGGCCCACATCACCGCCACGTTGATCACCGGCAGGATGAAGTACGGGTCGCGTGCGGTCAGATCCTGGATCCAGCCCAGCCACGGCGCCTGGCGCAGTTCCACCGACTCCACCAGCACCCAGTACAGGGCGAAGAAGATCGGCATCTGGATCAGGATCGGCAGGCAGCCGCCCATCGGGTTGATCTTTTCCTTCTTGTACAGCTCCATCATCGCGGTCTGGAACTTCTGGCGGTCATCGCCATAGCGTTCCTTGAGCTGCGCGATGCGCGGCTGGAAGCGACGCATCTTGGC
>Ga0182008_10000242_pt1 | contig 42341 bp, 29 predicted proteins | sample Sormic07211129_1_FD_120482 | JGI IMG/M metagenome (GOLD analysis project Ga0182008, IMG submission 120482) | Rhizosphere microbial communities from Sorghum bicolor, Mead, Nebraska, USA - 072115-129_1 metaG | ecosystem: Host-associated > Plants > Roots > Rhizosphere | place: USA: Nebraska...
ACCACACTTTTCAATAATGCTAATCACTAATTCCTGATTCCTATGATCTTCTTTAGCGTATTTGATGGGTTCATTTGCTTTTCTAATCCTTTGGTCACTTTCTAAAACTTCGCTCAAGATTTGTCGTTTTTTGCTGCAATCGACTTCAATAATATCTACTGAGCCTACATAGACAAATTTATCCTTATTCATATAAAGGAATATTGATATTATTAAAACAAGAGCGGTTAATATGCTAAATACTATTTTTTTTATTTTCATTTCTATTTTTGTTTTATTTTACACATAACGGTTTTGCAGATTTGCAATGAGCGGGTTTAATTGATTTCTGTGTATGAAAATATTTTTTAAAATATAGGGAAATGTCACGGATTGGAAATATAGGACATTGAATTTGTTTTGAAATGGAAAACCGCTCGGATGGGAGCGGTTTTTATGTTTGTGGGTACAGGCGGGACGCTCGCACCGGCTTTGATATTAAAATCTCTTCGAGTGAGCTAAAATGTAATTTGTAATTTCGCGCTCTTTTAATCTTTCAATTTCTTTAATTTTTTCACTCAAATTGACAACTTTTGCTAAAGAAGAACAATATTTAATAGAAAAATCACCTCTAACATTTTGTGTCTTTTTTATAGTATTTTCAACAGGATTAGGATTAAAATTTAACTCTAATTGGATATAAACGTTATTGGAAGTTTCTTTATTTTTCATAACTATTCATCTAAAGAAATTACTGCTTGCTCTTCAAGTGTTGATAAAGCTTGTAATGATTTACTAGTTTTAGGTTTAGCTTTTTTTAAATCTTTTTTAGCTAATTTGCCATCAATTTTTCTTTCTGCAATATTAGTGAAAAAACTTAGATATTTTTTAGGGGAAATACCATCAAAAATTAAAATTTTAACTTTATCTTTTGAATCTTCAGATTCCGTCATTGAATCTCCATGTAAAGTTAAACATAAACTTTTTACATATGGCTCAATATAATACACTTCTTTAATTCCTGCAGCAACAATATGTCTTGCGCAGTTATGACACGGATAGGTTGTGCAGAATAGTCTTCCAGAAATAATTTTATCACCTGTTGTTAACGCGCCTTGTAGAATGGCATGCATTTCAGCGTGCACAGATCTAGAAAACTCAATTAAGTCTTTTACTTTTGTATTATTACGTATATTTTCTTTTAATAGTTTCTCAATATCAGGTATTGAGTTTAAAGACGAAAACGTACTATCTTTTAATATCGATTCTACAATATTTTCCACAACATTATCTTTTTCTGAATCATTACTACATAATCCATGATTAAAACACCTGTGGTCAGATTCTGAATTTGAACTATATAAATTTCCTCCAAATTTTGGAACGTCATTCCATCCTGTCGAAATTATGGTGTTCTTTTCATCAACAATTGCAGCACCAACCTGTCTTGATAAACATGCCGAATTACCTGCTGCTGCTTTTGCATTATACATTGCAATTTCTTCAACAGTTGGAGTGACAATTGCTGTCTCAAAAATTAAATGTAAAAATCTAGATATTTTTAATTCTATCTGTGTAATATTATCTTTTGATGTTCTAACGAATAAGTCTCCTTCAACAAAAGCATCTCTAACATTTTGTCCAAATTTATCTTTTTGTTTATCATCAATTTCAATAATTTTTTCAATTTCTGAATTATCAAATTTTTTACTTTTCAAATTTGCTTTTCTATCTTCTAAAGGTGAAAATATACTTATAGAGTAGAAGTTATCAGAATATATTTTTTTTAACAATAATAATTCCTCTTTTGTTTTTATGGAATCTAATATGTAGCATATTCTTCTTGACTCATAATCTGTAGATTTAGGATTTTCAGCAAGATTTTTTGTTGCTTTAGTAATAGTAACTCTATCAATATGAATTTTCCTTACTGCATATTCTGCTAATCTTTCATTTCTGTTAAATTTTCTGATAATATTTCCCTTATTTATTTTTTCAAAATAATCCATGAATATTTTGCTTCCAGTAGGAATTGAAGGTATCTCATTAAGTTCTTCCTGCGAAAAAGTGTGCGAATTAATAAAATTACTTAGTTTTATAATTCTAACCTCATATAAATAATCTGTTTCAATCTTCTCTTTAAGCTTTTCGATAACTTTTTCCTTTAATGAGCCAATCGGAGAGCATATACCAAAAATTAATTCTTCAGTTAAAGTATTCTCAAATTTTTCTAATGTAGATGTTTGTTTTGCTTTATTGAATAAAGCTTCAAGTTTTGGTTCACCCATAAGTGTTAGTTTTTATTAGTTTTAAAATATGAATATATAAAAATTAAACCGCTCAGAAAAATCTGAACGGTTTATATATTTAAAGCATCGGTGATGACTACATCATTCCTGGCATTCCACCTCCCATTGGCATAGCAGGTTCTGCGCTCTTAATTTCAGTGATTACACACTCAGTTGTAAGAAGCATTCCAGAAACTGAAGCTGCATTTTCAAGGGCAACTCTTGTTACTTTTGTAGGGTCGATGATTCCTGCTTCAAGCATGTTTACATACTCGTCAGTTTTAGCGTTGTAACCGTAATCTGCAGTTCCTTCAGCAACTTTAGCAACGATTACAGAACCTTCACCTCCTGCGTTGGCAACGATTTGTCTCAATGGCTCTTCGATCGCTCTTTTTACGATTTTAATACCAGTAGTTTCATCAGCATTGATTCCTTCAAGGTTTTGCAATGCATCAATAGCTCTTACCAAAGCAACACCACCACCAGCAACAATACCTTCTTCAACAGCTGCTCTCGTAGCGTTTAATGCATCGTCAACTCTGTCTTTTTTCTCTTTCATTTCAACTTCAGAAGCTGCACCTACATAAAGTACGGCAACACCACCGGCTAATTTAGCCAATCTCTCCTGTAGTTTTTCTTTGTCGTAGTCAGAAGTAGTAGTTTCCATCTGAGCTTTGATCTGGTTTACTCTGCCTTTGATCTTGCTTTCTTCACCACCACCGTTTACAACAGTTGTGTTGTCTTTGTCGATCGATACTTTCTCAGCAGTTCCCAACATATCCAGAGAGATATTTTCCATTGTGAAACCTTGCTCTTCAGAAATTACCTGTCCGCCAGTTAAGATTGCGATATCTTCTAACATTGCTTTTCTTCTGTCACCAAATCCCGGAGCTTTTACAGCAGCAATTTTAAGAGAACCTCTTAATTTGTTTACCACTAAAGTTGCTAAAGCTTCACCTTCAACTTCTTCAGAGATAATCAATAAAGATTTTCCGCTTTGTGCAATTGGCTCAAGAACAGGAAGTAATTCTTTCATTGAAGAGATTTTTTTCTCAACCAAAAGAATGTATGGGTTTTCAAGCTCAGTTAACATTTTCTCAGGATTCGTCACGAAGTAAGGCGACTGATATCCTCTGTCGAACTGCATACCTTCTACAACATCTACAGTTGTATCGATACCTTTAGCTTCTTCTACAGTAATAACTCCTTCTTTACCCACTTTTCCGAAAGCTTCAGCGATCAAAGATCCGATTGTTTCGTCATTGTTTGCAGAAACTGAAGCAACTTGCTTCACCATTTCTGTAGAATCACCAACTTCTTTAGACTGTTCTTTTAGGTTAGCAACAACAGCAGTTACTGCTTTGTCGATTCCTCTTTTTAAGTCCATTGGGTTTGCACCAGCAGCTACATTCTTAAGACCTTCTCTTACGATAGCCTGTGCCAGAACAGTAGCGGTAGTCGTACCATCTCCTGCGATATCATTAGTTTTGGACGCAACTTCTTTTACCATTTGCGCTCCCATGTTTTCTACTCTGTCTTCAAGTTCGATTTCTTTTGCTACAGAAACACCGTCTTTAGTAACGTGAGGTGCACCGAAAGATTTTTCGATGACAACGTTTCTACCTTTTGGTCCTAAAGTTACTTTTACTGCATTAGCCAATGCATCAACACCTCTTTTTAAAGCGTCTCTTGACTCGATATCGAATTTTATTTCTTTTGCCATATTATTTTAGCTTTTGGCGATTTGCTTTTGGCTTTTGGCTTTAGCAATTCGCAAGTTTATTGTTAATGTTTTTAATTTTGTCTTAGCTTATTCCATAAGGAAACAAGCCTCTTTTTAATACTGTTAATTCTTCTAAAAGATCTCGATAATCACTTTCGTTGATATATTCTAAATCTTTAGCTAGAATTAATTGGTTTTCAGCTTCGTTAGATGATCCTAAAGCAATATTGATAAAATTAGCAAATTCTTTATCTGAATTTCTACCACTTCCTTCCGAAATATTATATCCTATTGAAGCAAATGATCTTCTTATCTGAGAGGTCAATCCAAAAATTTCTTCCTTTGGAAAAGTTTTAGTTGAAGTATAAATTTTTAAAGTTATTTGATGACTTAATTGCCAAACTTCAAATTTTTTAAAATCTCTCATACTAATTTTCATGCATTAAGCCATCAGCTAGAAGCCAATAGCAAAAAGCAGTTACCCGATTACACCAAGTAAATCTGCCTCTTTTACGATTAAGAAGTCTTTTCCGTCTAATTTTAATTCAGAACCTGAATATTTTCCATAAAGAACTTTGTCACCTACCTGTACAGTTGTAGGCTCATCTTTTTTACCAGGACCTACTGCTACTACTGTACCTTCTTGAGGTTTTTCTTTCGCAGTGTCTGGGATAATAATACCAGAAGCTGTTTTAGTTTCTGCAGCGATCGGCTCGATCAAAACTCTGTCTGCTAAGGGTTTAAAGTTTACTGACATAATATTTTTATTTTTTAATTATTTCTGTGTTGTAATTCTCTAAATGCGTGCCAATAGGCTAGAAGTAGATTTTTGGCAGATTTTTTTTTTAAGATGTGAAATTTTGGCAGAAAAAAAATATTTAAGATATTGGAAAAAAGCTTATTTTTAAAAAAAATACAAATACTTTTAAAATGAAAAAAATATTAATTACTGCTGCAGTTGCAGCGATGACTTTTTTAGGTGCAAATTCTTATGCACAAAGTGTTCAGGAGCCTGAATTTATTGGAGAATGTATGGTTTTAAAATCTGGTGGTGATGCAGAACTTTTAGAAAAGCATGTAACACAAACGCGATCTGCCATGAATGCCGGAATGGTAATTACAGGTTTCGGAAGTGTAAAAGCTAAATTACAGATTGAAGGCTGTTGTTCGAAAACAAAATTAAAGCCTGATAATATTCAGTTTATTGTGAGAGCTGTGGATAACAATACAGATCCGATGGCAATTGTGAAAATTTTTGAATTTGATTCTAATAAAAAGTATAGAAGAGCGGAAGTAGCTTCTACCAATAATTGGGGAACTACTAAAACAAATAAATTACATTATTTGAATTTTACAGCAAAAAAGTATGGAAATAGTTCTTATTTGATTACATTAATAGATAAACCTGCAGGTGAGTATGGAATTACAATCACAAATCCCAATTCACTTGATGAAAAAAGTACAATTGTATCCACTTTTTCAATTTTGTAGTTAATTTCAATGCTATTAAAAAAATAGACTGTCTTTAAGAGACAGTCTATTTTTTTTACTTTTTCTTTCCTGCAGCCTGCATCGGATTAACCTTTCCATTGGCGCCTCCTCTTACAGCTCCATTTTGTTTTTCTTTGAAAACCTGGAATTTTGAAGTCTCAGAAGAGCTGCCGTCATTGCTCCAGAAATTGTTTGAAGTATCAATATCTGCTGTTTCTCTCATCGGATCAAGCTGAATTGATCTTAACTTTTTATCGAAATAGAACGTCTTCGAAATTTTTTTCTCGTTGTGTCTCCAGATTTGAGCTGAAGATTTATCTTTTAATTTTGAACCGTCTTCAAAGGTAAATTCCAAAATAACAGGCATTACCAAACCTCCTTTGTTTACAAAATCAATTTGATAGGCTGTGATATTTTTTAATTTATCCTGTTCTTTTTTATCCAAAGCTACACTAGCTTCAGTTTTGAAGCTGTATTCTTTTTTTGTATCTACTTTTTCCTGGCCACGGTCATAACGGTAATAAAAATCTTGCAGATCTTTATCTTTTTCTACTTCAAATGCAATTGTTTTATCTTCTTTATTTCTGATTTTTGAAATATCTTCAAATTCATTCTGCAAAGGTTTTTCAACATTATATTTCGTTTCGTTAGCTTCTTTTACAGTATTGAAATCAGGATTTGCAATGGTCACTTTATCGATTGCGATATCTACCGGATCTGTTCCGTAAAACCATCCTCTCCAGAACCAGTCTAGATCTTCACCGCTTGCATCCTCCATCGTTCTGAAAAAATCTGCAGGCTCAGGATGCTTAAAAGCCCATCTTTTAGAATATGTTTTAAAAGCTTTGTCGAAAAGTTCTCTTCCCATAATCGTTTCGCGAAGAATATTCAATCCTGTTGCAGGTTTTGAATAAGCATTCGGACCAAACTGAATAATGTTTTCAGAATTACTCATAATTGGCTCCAATTGATCTTTCGGAAGTTTCATGTAATCAACAATCGTCCAGGCCGGACCACGTTTTGAAGGGAATTTATTATCCCATTTTTCTTCCGTTAAATATTCGGTGAACGTATTTAAACCTTCATCCATCCAGCTCCATTGTCTTTCGTCTGAGTTGATGATCATTGGGAAAAAGTTGTGTCCAACTTCATGAATAATCACACCGATCATTCCGTTTTTGGTGCCTTCAGAATAGGTTCCGTCTTTTTCTGTTCTTCCAAAATTGAAACAGATCATCGGATATTCCATTCCGTTGGAAGCTTCCACCGATTGAGCTACCGGATAAGGATAAGGAATAGTGAATTCTGAATACGTTTTAATTGTATGTGCAATAGCTTTTGTAGAATATTTTCTGTATAAACCATAAGCTTCTTTTGGATAGAAACTCATTGCCATTACTTTATTATTGTTTTCAGGAATCGTAACGCCCATTGCATCCCAAACAAATTTTCTTGAAGAAGTCCATGCAAAATCTCTCACGTCTTTCGCTTCAAAAACCCAAGTTTTTCTTTGTTTTGAATGATTTTTTTCTGCTTTTTTAGCTTCATCCAAAGTAACAATTTCTACAGGTTCAGTAGAATTCTGAGATTTTTTATATCTTGATAATTGTTCTGATGATAAAACCTGGTCGTAATTTTTACATTCTCCGGTTCCGCCAATAATGTGATCAGCAGGAACATTCATCGAAACTTTATAATTTCCAAAAACTAAAGCAAATTCGCCTCTTCCTGTAAACTGATGATTTTGCCATCCCTGAAAATCGCTGTACACGCACATTCTCGGGAACCATTGCGTAATCGTATAAAGATCGTTTCCATCTTCTGCGAAATTTTCATAGCCGCCACGACCGCCCATTTGTATACGATTCGGAATATTGTAATTCCAATCAACCTTAAAGATAAATTTTTCACCTTTTTTAAGAACTTTAGGCAAATCAATACGCATCATGGTTTTATTGACAGTATATTTCAAAGGATTTCCTGAAGCATCGGTTACTTTTTCCAAATTAACGCCGTATCCATTATCTTTTGTAGGGATATCTGTAGTCTTTAACTGCTGATCATTTAAAGATTTCGGAAGAGTAGCAGAAAATTGGTAATCTGCTTTTTTGACTGTCGATTGTTGGTTTTCATCTAACTGAAGCCAAATATAATCTAAATCATCGGGTGAATTGTTGTGGTAGGTAACCGTTTCAGAGCCTTTAAGATTTCTTTTATCTTCATCTAAATATGCGGTGATGTCGTAATCTGCCCTGTTTTGCCAATATGCCTGTCCCGGAGCTCCGGAAGCTGTTCTGTAAACATTAGGTGTGGGAAGAATGGTTCCCAGTTGCTCAAATCTGTTTCCGTGGTTGCTACCCGGATTGTTTTGAATATTTTGAGCAAAAGCACCGATATAAAATAGAACTGAAAGTGCAGCAACTTTAAATTTCATAGCTAATATTTTTAATTGTTTTCAGGAAAAGCTAACCACCAGTCTTCCATTGATTTTATAATAGGCAAAAAGGCAATCCCTTTTTCTGTTAATTTATATTCTACTCTCGGAGGAATTTCAGCATAAGCAATTCTCAAAATAAGACCGTCATTTTCCAATTCTTTTAAAATCGTGGTTAATGTTCCCTGTGCTAAATTATCTAATTCCCGCTTCAGAACTCCGAATCTTTTTGGGCATTCATTAGCGATAATTTTTATCAGAGAAATCTTCCATTTTCCATTAATCATCTTCAAAGCGTGCTCTGCGTAGCAATTATTTGCCAGAAAAAGGAAATTTTCTGTACAGCTAACGGTTTCATTATCAGAATTAGTATTAAAATTCATACTGAGTATGTTTTTCTTACCTACTTGACAGCAGGATTTGAGGTTCTTACTTTTGATGCCGTAAAGTTAAAATATTATCAATAAAAATGAGAAATTTTCAAGAGTTTAACAAATGGTTGAGTTTAATTGTCATTTCGATGTCGATTTTTTTATGTGTTCTGGATCTTTTCATTGTTAATATTGCAATACCATCCATCAAAAATTCTATCAACGCAAGTACCGCCGAAACGCAGTTTATAATCGTCTTTTATATTATCGGCTACGGTGCTTTTCTGATTACAGGAAGTAAAATAGGGAACAAATATGGGCACAAGAAAACCTTTATTATTTCCATGTTCAGCTTTATGTTGTTTTCTTTTTTTTGCGGAAGCTCTACTTCTGCAACAGCATTGAATGTAAGTCGGCTTTTCCAGGGGATTTCGGCTGCTTTTATGGTTCCGCAAGGCGTTGCCTTAATATCTAATGTTTTTACAATTGAAGAAGAAAGAGTGAAAGCTTTAGGTATTTACGGTGCAATTGCAGGAATCGCCTCGGTTATAGGACAGGTTTTAGGAGGTGTAATTCCTGATCTTCATTTGAGTTTTGATGCGTGGCGACTTGTTTTCTTTATTAATATTCCGATTGCAATTTTGGTCATTATTTTGGCTAATAAATATCTGAAAGAAGTTGAAATTAAAGGAAAAGAATCTATACAAATCTTTCCACAAATGATATTGATTATTCTCCTGATTGTTTTGATGTATGCAATTGTCATCAGTGGTGAAGAAGGTTGGAGGACAAACAATATTCTGCTACTGCTTTCATCTTTAGCTGGTTTGATTATTTTTATTTTAAATCAAAAAAGGAAATTTAAAAAGGGAAAAGAGGTTTTGATCAATATGAAACCTTTTTTATATCCAAGTTTTAAAATTGCACTTTTAGCAGCCGTAACTTATTATCTGGTTCAGGATTCTTATTTTTTCATCAATGCCAATTTTTTTGAAGAACATCATCATTTAAGCTCTACAAAAACAGGGTTATTGTTTGCCTGCCAAGGAATCGGTTATGTTTTAGCATCTTTATTATCCGTTAGATTTTTAAATAAATATCAGGAGAAATTTATTGTTTTCGGTTTAATAATCATGGTTTTAGGACTTGTTGGTCATATTTATGCAGTTAATACGCCAGCCATAAATTTATCAATTATTTCTGTGGTTTTATTCTTTTACGGAATAGGATGCGGAATTGTTTTGCCTTCTATGTTTACCAACGCAATGAGAAAATTACCTGTTTCAATTACTTCGCTTGCAACAGGAGTTTATTTGACAATACAGCAAATTTCTATAGGATTTGGGGTAAGTTTGGTGGGTGGGATTTATTTTAACCTTGATAATGGATATTTAATGGCAACCTACGTAATGATCTTTTTATTATTGATTACGATAAGTATATTTTTAATTTCAGATGTTAGATTAAAAAGGAATTCTCTCTAAAGTCATTTTTAAAGCTAATGCGAAGACTCCCGACGATACAAACAAAATCCAGTCTTTTTTGTTGACTTTGAAAAGATTTAATAGAATAAACAGCAATATTAAAATAGCAGAAACAATCACGATTTGCCCCGCTTCCAACCCAATATTAAATCCTAAAAGCGGAACAGCAATACTCTGGCTTTTGGCGATCATCACTCTTGCGGTATTGGCAAATCCCAACCCGTGAATCAATCCGAAAAATAAAGCTAAATAATAATTGGTTTTATCCTGAGACTGTTTTTTATTTTTCATTAGAATATTTCCGGCAGCCGTCAAAACAATCGTCAACGGAATCAAAAATTCAACCCAATCTGAAGGAAGTCTTACCACATCGAGAATGCTTAAAGCTAATGTTACAGAATGCCCGATTGTAAATGCAGTTACCAGAATTAGAATTTTTTTCCATTCTTTGAAGGTGTAAACAGCAATTAAAGCTAATACAAAAAGCTGATGATCAAGCGCATCCAATGAAATTATATGTTCCCATCCGAGTTTTAAATAGAATAAAAAGTCGTGCATTTTAATTATGAGTTAATATTTTTAATTATTGTTATAAATAATGGTTTAATTATTTTAAATACAATAAAATGGTTGAAATGTTAAAAATTAAATAATTATTTAAAGTTTTAGATAAAAATTGTATAATTGTTTTTTAAAACTACAATATATGAAACTAAAAAAATTATTTTCTACAAAAGTACATATTCCAAAAAAAGAAAACGCAGTTCTTAGGAATGTTACTGTTGCTTTACTGGTGTTTTTTTCTTGTACCTTTTTTGGACAAGTACAAAAGCTGGATTATCGATTTGATATTTTGCTACAAAACAGAGAAACGTTGTCAAAACAAGGACTTATTAAGGAACTAGAGCAACCCGAAATGAAGCTGGACAAACATCTGGTTGTGACAGCAGCAGGTGCACAAACGATGTATTCATGTATTATCTATACGAAAGCACCCGAAAAATTAAAAGCTGAAGGTATTTTAGTACAAAGTAAATTACCGAATTTTGCTACAGCATTAGTTACCATTGAAGATATAGAGAAACTTCTTCAACTTCCTTATGTAACGTCTATTATGGCTCCTACTTTTGATGAGCTTCATAATGATGTAAGCAGAGCCCAATCCGGAGCAAGCCTTTTGCAGGATGGCGTTTTTAATAATACTTCATATGTCGGAAACGGAGTTTTGGTCGGAATTTATGATTCCGGTATCGATTGGAAACATCCTGATTTTAGAGGAGCCACCGATCAAACGAAAAGTAGAATCTATTCTATTTGGGATCAGACTTTAACACCTCAGGGAACAGAAGCATCACCAACAGGATTTTCCACAGGAGTGGAATATACTAAAGCTCAGATCGAAGATGAATTAGACGGATCTCCTGCTAACTTTGTTCGTGAAAATGACACAAATGGGCACGGAACACACGTTGCGGGGACTGCAGCAGGAAATGGGGCTGCATTTGGTGATAAAAGACATAAAGGCTTTGCCCCCAATGCTGATATTGTTTTTGTAAAAGGAGGAAACGGATCATTCCCAACTACAAATACCATCAATGCTTTAACCTATTTTCAAAATGTTGCAACTGCATTAAATAAACCGATCGTTGTTAACATGAGTATAGGTGGGCAAGGATCGGCTCATGACGGTACCAGCTCTCATGAGGTTGCCGTAGATAATTTTACATCTTCAGGTCCGGGTAGAGTAGTGGTGATTTCTGCGGGTAATGATTATGGCGATGGCATTCATAAAAAAATAGATATTGCTTCAAATGCTAAAGGAACTTATACTTTTACTGTATCTAGTGATACTTCAGCATCATCTATATTTTCATTTTTAATGTATGCAAATGATGATTCACCGGTAACAGCAATACTTACTGCACCAAACGGACAGCAATATACACAAAATATATCCTCGAATACTAGCCATGCTATATTGGGAGGAGCTTTCACAGCAACAATGTATAATTATTGGAGTAATAATAACAATAAAAGATATGTACAGATGATTATTAGTAGGGTCACCGGATCTACTGCCAACTGTCAAGGTACATATACGCTAGAAGTTACTAATAATGGAGCGCAACTTATTTCCACTCACGGATGGCTCTACAGTGAAGGAGTTGCAACGACTTTGGTAAATGGTAACAATGAATATATTGTAGGTTCTCCGGGAAATGCGACAAGTGCAATTACAGTAGCTTCTTATTTGGGAAGAGCAGCATATTATTCTACCGGTAATTTTCGTACACTTGCTCCACAGGAATCGATTTCATTGTTCAGTTCTCAGGGGCCAAGGGTTGATGGTTTTCAAAAACCTGAAATAACGGCTTCTGGTGAAAATGTTATTTCTGCAAAATCGAGTAATTCTGCACCATCATTAACAAGTGTTATCGGTGGAACGACGTATTATTTAAAAAATCAAGGAACAAGTATGTCTGCGCCGGGTGTTGCGGGAGCTGTAGCATTATTGCTTCAGGCAAATCCTTCTTTAACAGCAGCTGAGGTAAAAAGTCGTCTTACTCTTAATGCAAGACAAGACGGGGCAACAGGAAGTGTTCCCAATGCACGATGGGGCGCGGGAAAATTAGATATTTATAAGGCTGTTACAGATGTGCTTAATTGTGTTGAATCTAATATGGAAATAGTTACTTATGATGAGCCTTTTATTAATCCCAATCAAGAAACTAATATAACATTTGATAATACCTTATTTGCCGTTCGTTTTACTCCGAAATTAACTGGGAAATTAGGAGGCTTTTCATTTCATACAGGCTCAACGGCAACCACGACTGATATAGCAGCTGATATTCAGGTGAGAAAAGTTAATGCGAATGGTGATCCAGGCGACATAATTGCCACTAAAACCGTGTCTTCTTGGATAAATAATGTTCAGAGATATACATGGAATTACATCGATTTGTCTGATTTAAATATTCAGGCAACAACAGGTAAAGATTTTTATATTACCATAAATGGTCTTGCTGGGAAAATATCTGTGAGAAATGAGGCAGTAGTCGTTGATGGCAGATCAAAAACTTCTACCGATGGCACAACTTGGGCTTCTAGAACATTTGATCTAAAAATGAGAGCAACTATTTATGAAGATGTTGCTGAAGTTAAAAATTTAGCTACAACAAACCAGACTAAAATGTCTGCAGCTGCAAACGGATATAATTATTTTGCAAACAATTGCCAGCTTATTTCAAGAGTGGAAAAAGAAATGGCAAGTACAGTTGCAGGAAATGTTACTTCAAAAGTTTGGGTAGATAACTTACAACCAAATTATGTATCTAGAAGATATGAAATCAACTCTGACGCAAATACAGCTAATGCAACAGGGAAAGTGACTTTATATTTTAAACAGGCTGAATTTGATGCTTATAATTCGACAAATACAGTAAAGTTACCGACCTCCAGTACTGATATGTCAAATAAAGCCAACCTATTAATTGAAAAATATTCTGGGACGAGCAATACGGGTATCGCAGCATCTTATGGCAGTACACCCGTTATAATTATGCCTAATGTTACTGATATTGTATGGAATGATACCTATCAATATTGGGAAGTTACTTTTCAGGCAACAGGTCTAGGGGGATATTTTATAAGAACATCTTCTGCCTTCTTAGGAACTAATGAAATTAAGGCTGACTCTGGAGTTAATATTTATCCGAATCCTGCTAAAACATTTGTAACGGTAGATTTGGGCAAAAATTATAAAGCCAAAATAACCATTATAGATGCATCTGGAAGATTAGTTAAAACATTAGATATCAACTCTAAGGATAAGGTTAATGTATCTGGATTAGTGAAAGGAACTTATTTATTTGATATTACTTTGGATAATGATAAGAAAATTGTAAAGAAAATTATTAAAGAATAATAAATAAAATATAGAATATGCAAAGTGGCAATGGTTTTTCATTGCCGCTTTTTTTTATATTTGTTTTTAAATATAATTGCAATGTTTGTAGCTCTTAAAAAAATCTTTATCAGTTTTCTAATCTTATTTTTAGGGCTTACTTCCTTTGTTTCTGCAAAAGAATTTCATCCTTATCACGTCGGTTCGGTAGAAATCAATTACAATTCAAAATCAAAAACTTTTGAAATTACCGGAAGGTTTTTCTTAGACGATTTAGAAAACGGACTTGCTAAAAAATACGGAAAGCCTTTTCATTTTAATGATACAAAATATAAAGCTCAGATCAATGAAGTTTTAAAAAATTACAGCGCTGAATATTTCAAGCTGAAAACAGACAATCAGTTTTTAAAAATCAATTACGTTGGTTATGAAGAAGACAGCGAATCGGTAAATTTTTATCTGGAATCTGAAAAAGTGGAAAATCCCAAAAAAGTAGAAGCTGCAGTGAGTTTTCTGTATAATTTATTTGATGACCAAATCAACTTAGTTCATATTATCGTCAATGGAAACCGTAAAAGTGAGAAATTGACGTATCCGAATAGATATTTATTTCAGCAGTTTTAATTAAAATTATTTTTGAAGTTGTAATAGAGCATTTTCAGCTTTTGCGTGAGCTAAAAGATCAGGAAAAAAATCATCATAACATTTCTGCAAAGCATCTTTATTGTCTAAAAAAGCCTGAAAAACCGGAATGTCTTTATCTAAATATTTCGCTTTATTCAAAACATTCTGAATGCTGAATTTGATGCCCCAATCTTCCCGGTAATTGTATAACCAATCATCATGTTCCATTTTTGCAAGCATTTTTTTGAAATTTTCAGAAAGAAATTGCTCATTTTCATTCAACACTCTATAAACTCTCAACGAATGTTCTTTCCAGCCTTGCAAAGAATTTAAACTGAGATCTGTTGACAGAAAATAATCCATCGAGACATCTACAAAAGCTCCTGCGTAAAGCCTTACAAGTGGACTGAAAACTTTTTTTGCTTCGTGAATAGCGGGGTGCGAATCTGTAAATGTATCAATCGCACGATGCAAAGTAATTCCATCCTGAATATCTTTCGGGAAAGAATAGCGGTCTTTGTTTCGGATGAAATCTTCGAGAAACTGCCCGACAATTTGTCCGTCATTGAAAGTAAGAAAAGAGTGGGCGAGAAAGTTCATAGACGAATATAGAAATTTTTAAGCAAACTTTTGTCATTAAAACAAACGCTCATGAAAATCCTCAACTTTACTTACTTCTTCAATCTTAATTCCGAATTTTCTCTTTGGAATTTTATTTAAATTAGAAACAAAAATTTTCTCATAACCCAATTTTTCAGCCTCCGTAATTCTTTGTTCGACCTGTGCAATCGGACGAATTTCTCCGCTCAAACCAATTTCACCAGCAAAACAGAAATGCTCGGAAATGGCAATATCTTCATTTGATGACAGAATAGATGCGACAACCGCTAAATCTAAAGCCGGATCGTCGGTTTTTATTCCGCCTGTGATATTTAAAAAGACATCTTTTGCACCCAATTGAAAACCTGCTCTTTTTTCAAGAACAGCTAACAACATATTAAGTCTTTTAGAATCAAAACCGGTACAACTTCTCTGCGGCGTTCCGTAGACAGCGGTACTTACCAAAGCCTGAATTTCCAACAGCATCGGTCGGTTTCCTTCTAAAGTTACTGCTACAGAATTTCCTGAAAGCTCTTCAAACTTTTTAGTAATTAAAATTTCAGAAGGGTTTTTAATTTCTTTTAATCCTTGCGAAACCATTTCGTAAATTCCGATCTCTGCAGTTGATCCGAAACGGTTTTTATTGGCTCTCAAAAGTCTGAAAAGATGGTTTCTATCACCATCGAAATTCAGAACAACATCGACCATGTGTTCCAAAACTTTCGGTCCTGCAATTTGTCCATCTTTTGTGATGTGCCCTACCAAAAATACGGGAACGTTGTTTTCTTTGGCATATTTAATAATTTCATTTGAACATTCTCTGATTTGGGAAACAGTTCCGGGCGAACTTTCGATCAACTGTGATTGTAATGTTTGAATAGAATCGATAATAACGAAATCCGGTTCCAGTTTTTTAGCTTCATGAAGTATTTTTTCTAAAGACGTTTCGGTATACAGAAAACAGTTCGGATTTTTTACATCTGCCAAACGATCGGCTCTCATTTTGATCTGCGAAGCACTTTCTTCCCCTGAAACATAGAAGATTTTCTTTTTCATTTTTAAAGCAAGTTGCAAAAGCAGAGTAGACTTACCAATTCCCGGCTCACCACCGATTAAGGTAACAGATCCTAAAACAATTCCGCCTCCCAAGACACGGTTCAGCTCATCGGAAGGAGTTTTTATTCTTGGCTCTTCAACGGCTTCAACTTCAATGATGTTGATTACGTTTTGCTTCGATTTTGAAAAAGGAGGTGTTTTTGAAGACGTTTTTTCTACAATTTCTTCTACTAATGTGTTCCATTCGAGACAATTTTTACATTGTCCGGTCCATTGAGGGTATTGCGATCCGCAGTTTTGACAGAAGTATGCAGTTTTGAGTTTTGCCATACTGCGAAGTTCAAATTTTTTTTTGAATTTTTCTTTCTAATTTTAATTAATTTTCGGGTATGAAAAATATTTTATTAAAAAGTGCTGAGGTTATTGTTTTTATGTCTGTGATGAATTTTTTGTTAAGTGTCTTGACTCTAAATATTACAAATTTACCTGGAGGAAACTTTGGAATGTATCCTTTTCTTATACTGATAGAGTGTTTGGTCGTTTCAATTGTAGCTTTTTTAACTGTTTTAATATTCAAAAAGAGATATAATTCCATTTTGAAAATAGCAATTTTATTTCAAATAATTTATGTAATTAGTCTTATTTTGAGTGGCTTTAATCCTTTTAAGGTTGATTGTGTGGATAATATTTTCAGTTTATTGTTATATGTAAATTCGATTATTATTCTTCTAATAATTTTTCTTTATTCAAAAATAATCTCTTCAAAAAACAAGAAGTTATCATAGATCAATTATTTATAATGAAACTGTGATTATATTTGTTTTATAAATTTAAAAAAATGAAAAAAATACTATTAAGCTTTGTTTTTGCTTTGGTAAGCGCATTCACTTTTGCACAATCTACGTGGAGAGTAGATCCTGCACACTCATCAATTAATTTCAATATTAAACATATGGGAATAAGCTTTGTGCAGGGAAGGTTTGATAAGTTTCAGGGTGAAGTAGAAACTCCGGGTGCTAATTTAGACAATGCTAAGTTTGATTTTACTGTTTATCCGGAAACTATCAATACAGGTGTGGAGGCCAGAGATAAGCACTTAAAGAGCGCAGATTTTTTTGATGCAGAAAAGTTTCCTGAAATGAAATTTCAAGGTGCAGCTGTGTCACAAGGAAAAGATAAAAATTACATGTTAAAAGGTAAATTGACGATTAAGGGTGTTTCGAAAGAAATAAGCATTCCATTAACTTTTGGAGGTATCACAAAAAACCAGCAAGGGAAAGAAGTTGCAGGTTTGCAGGCGAAATTTACTATAAATCGTTTAGATTATAATATTAAATATGATCCAGCGGGAGCAGGTATTGCAAAAGATGTTGAGATTGTTTTATTTTTGGAAGTAGCGAAATAATAATTTTCATATATAATTTGGTTTAGGTGAAAGGTTTCTCAAGTTGTTTTGAGAAACCTTTTGTTGTTTGTTAGAGAGGATTTTAGCAAATGAGTTTTACGGTTTACTTATTTTTTCATCTAAAAAATAAATATTTCAAAATTTAAAACGTCAACAAAATTGCTTTGCTTTTCTTTTTCCCCTAACTTTGCACAAACCTAATCTAATGAGTAAAAAGAATACAAAGTACATCTTTGTGACAGGAGGTGTAACTTCATCTTTGGGAAAGGGAATCGTTTCTGCTTCTCTGGGACTTCTGCTAAAATCACGCGGCTTTAATGTAACCATCCAAAAACTGGATCCTTATATTAACATCGACCCAGGAACATTGAACCCTTATGAACACGGAGAATGCTATGTAACCGAAGATGGCGCAGAGACGGATCTGGATTTAGGACACTATGAGCGTTATCTTGATGCTCCTACTTCTCAAAACAACAACGTTACCACAGGGAAAATTTACCAAACTGTAATTGAAAAAGAAAGAAAAGGAGATTTCCTTGGAAAAACAGTGCAGGTAATTCCTCATATCACGAACGAAATCAAACGTAGAATTAAAATTCTTTCTAAACAAAACTACGATATCATTATTACTGAAATCGGTGGAACTGTCGGAGATATAGAATCTTTGCCTTACATTGAAACTGTACGTCAGCTAAAGTGGGAACTGGGTGAGAAAAATTCTATGGTAATTCACCTTACTTTGTTGCCATATTTGGCTTCAAGTGGAGAATTAAAAACAAAACCATCTCAGCATTCTGTTCGTCAATTGATGGAAAGCGGAATTATGGCAGATGTTTTAGTGTGCAGAACAGAACACAATATTCCAAAAGATCAGAGAGCAAAACTGGCTCAATTCTGTAATGTTTCTTTAGATAATGTGATCGAATGTAAAGATTTGGAAACAATCTATGAAGTTCCAATGTATCTTCAGAAACAAAATTTCGATGATGTAGTTCTTAAAGAATTAGATCTTAAAAATGATAAAGAAGCAGATCTTAAAGACTGGAAAACGTTCCTTAAAAAATTCAAAAACCCTAAAAAAACAATAGAAATCGCTTTAGTAGGTAAATATGTTTCTTTACAGGATTCTTATATTTCTATTGCTGAAGCTTTCAAGCATGCAGGGGCAAGCCTTGAAACTGAAGTAAAAGTAAGATGGGTGTACAGTGGAGATATTACTGCTGAAAATATTAAAGAAACTTTACAAGGTGTTGACGGAATTCTTGTTGCTCCAGGTTTTGGTGACAGAGGAATTGAAGGTAAGGTTCTTACTGCTCAATATGCAAGAGAAAATAAAGTTCCAATGTTGGGGATTTGTTTAGGAATGCAGATTATGACGGTTGAATTTGCGAGAAATGTTTTAGGACATTCAAAAGCTAACTCAATGGAATTTGATACATCTACCCCGGATCCTGTAATTTCAATTATGGAAGAGCAGAAAAATGTAGTGGACAAAGGAGGTACAATGCGTCTTGGTGCTTGGAAATGTTCATTGAAAAACGCTTCTAAGTTATATGATATCTACGGAACAAAAAATATTTCTGAAAGACATCGTCACCGTTATGAATTCAACAGTGATTATCTTCAGGAATTCGAGAAAAACGGCTTTTTAGCTACAGGTACAAATCCTGAAACTGGCTTGGTAGAAGCGCTTGAAATGACAGATCACCCGTTCTACGTTGGGGTACAGTATCATCCGGAATATAAGAGTACGGTTGCAACACCGCATCCTTTATTCAAAGCGTTCATTAAAGCATGTTCAGCTAAATAAAGTAATTCTAAAATTACAAACGTCATATATAAACTCAGACTGATTATTCTCAGCCTGAGTTTATTATATAGTAACACATTATAGTATAGAGTTTTGATAAAAAAACAGTATTTTTGTCGACTCTAAAAAGTAATAAATTGATTACTTGATTAAATTTAAAAATTTTAATAAAAATAAAATGCAACAGAACAACGGACTCGATAAAAGTCAGATCATTAGTTTTGCGGTTTTATGTTTGGTCCTTTTCGGATTCATGTTTTATTTCCAGAGGAATAGTGCTGAAGAAGAAAAACTAAAAGCTGAGCAACAGAAAACAGAACAGGCAAAAACTCCCGTAAAACAAACTCCGGCAGCTGATATCAACCCCAATGTAACCCCGAATGCGATTCAGGTTTCCAATTTGGCAAACAACGAGCTGAAGCTTGAGTTTTCAAGTTTAGGAGGTCAGGTTTCAAAAGTCGAGCTTTTAAAATACAAAGCTTACGATCAAAAAACAGACAAAGCCGATCTTCCGCTTAATCTGATTACTAAAAATAATTCGAGCTACGGTTTTCAGTTCAAAGATAAATCAGGAAAAACTGTCAATACCAAAGATTTGGTATTCTCACCGGTTGTTAATGGTAATTCTGTTACGTTAACGGCAAACTACAGCGGTGCGATAATTCAGTTTGTTTACACTTTAAATAATAATCCTAAAGCTGAGCTTAAAGATCAATATACTTTAGATTTTAAAGTAAGAACTCAAGGTCTAGCAAAAGTAACGTCTGATAACAAAGCAGATTTTATTTGGGATTACCAAGTGAGAAACCTGGAAAAAGGTAGAGCTCAAGAACAGACTCATTCAGAATTTGCTTATGCTTTTAATAATTATAAAGATTATGATTATGACGGCAGAACAGATATGAATGAGGAAAAAGAAACGCTGAACTGGATTGGTGTAAAACAGCAGTTTTTCTCTTCTGTAATCGAATCTAAAACAGGTTTCACAAACAGCAAAGGAAACCAAGAGTCTATAGAAGAAGGTGAATATTTAAAAAAATTAAACTTCGAAGGCTTTGTTGCCATGAATGGAGGAGAATTTAATCAGGATTTCACGTGGTATTTTATGCCATTAGATTTACCTTTATTAAAATCTTACGACAAAAATTTTGATGAAATTTTACCATTAGGTTGGTCATTCATCGGTGCAATGAACCGTTATTTCTTCATGTGGCTTTACAGCATTATAGCTGGATGGGGAATTTCCGCAGGTTGGGTAATTTTCTTAATGACCATTATTGTGAAGCTTATTTTATCGCCAATTATGTATAAGCAGCATAAATTGAGTGCGATGATGAAAGTAATTCGTCCGGAAATCGACGAAGCTAATGCTAAATTCAAGGATGCTGATCCTATGAAAAAGCAACAGGCAACAATGGAAATCTACAGAAAAGCAGGAGTGAATCAAATGGCGGGATGTCTTCCGGCGTTGGTACAGATTCCGATTTTCTACGCATTATTCAGATTCTTCCCGAACTTTATCGACTTGAGAGGCCAAGGTTTCTGGTTTGCAAAAGATCTTACGGCTTATGATGATTTGATTCAATTACCATTTAAAATTCCTTTCTTGGGAGATCATTTAAGTGTTTTTGCGATTGCATGTACAATTGTAATCTTAATATATACCGTAATGACTTCAGGAAATATGCAGCAGCCACAACAGGAGGGAATGCCAAATATGAAAGTGATTATGTATATTTTCCCGATCACATTCTTATTTTTCCTTAATACTTCTGCGTCTGGTTTATCTTGGTATTATTTTGTATCGAATGCAATTAATATTTTGATTATCCTTGTCATTAAATATGTGATTCTGGATGAAAAGAAAATCCATGCTCAGATTCAGGCCAACAAAGAAAAGCCAAAATCAGAAGGCAAGTTCCAAAAGAAAATGAGAGAAATGATGGAGAAAGCTCAGGATGCACAGAAATCCCAAGAGCAAACGAGAGGCAAGAAAAAATAACTTATTATAACAAAAAGAGAAGCAGATTATTGCTTCTCTTTTTTATTTAGAAATAATTTAAATTAAAAAGTAACTTATTTCTTAATCATAATTCATCTGTGACATATTCTCAGTCATATTTTAAACGGAAAGATCTCCTGTGATATTTTGTTATACCATGCTTTATCAGGGCATCCTGATGCTTTTTTGTGGCGTAGCCAAAGTTGGTATTCCATCCATATTCCGGATGCTCTTCGTGGAGTTGAATCATTAATTTATCTCTGTAATTTTTTGCTAAAATAGAAGCTGCAGCAATTGACAAAAATTTAGAATCACCTTTAATGACACATTGATGCGGAATGAAATTATAAGGGTGAAATTTATTTCCGTCTACCAATATAAATTCAGGTCTTAGAGTTAGCTTATCTAATGCATTATGCATTGCATGAATGCTGGCATTCAGTATATTATGTTGGTCTATAAAAGAGGGCGGAAGCTCAGCAATCGCAAAATTTTTCACATTATCTTTAATGTAACTATCCAAATCCATTCTTGTTTTAAAATTCAATTTTTTTGAATCATTGACAAGATTCTGCTCAAAACTGTCATCTAAAATTACAGCTGCCGCAACTACCGGTCCACATAGACAACCTCTTCCGACTTCATCACACCCAGCTTCGATATAATTATTTGACCATTTCTTTAGTAAATCCATAAATTTTAACATTTAAGAGTAGTAAAAATGCCGCAAAACCTCAAATGTTATGTTAAAAATAATAATTTTTTCAAATTTTAACAGTTTTATACAATAAGTTTTTACAACTTTGTTAACGCAAAATTAATATAAATATGAAGAAATTAACCGCAGGGGTACTAATTTTAGTACTTTCCTCGTCTTTGATGGTTGCGCAGGCGCAGCAAACAAAGTCGGGAGATACCCTAAAAACACAACAGATAGAAGAAGTAGTAGTTACTGCTTTAGGCATTAAAAGAGAGAAAAAAGCCCTAGGGTACGCAGCGCAAGAAGTAAAAGGAGAAACTATTTCGGATGCGGGACAGACCAATGCAGTGAGTGCTTTATCAGGAAATGTAGCAGGAGTCCAAGTAACCGCACCAAGTACGATGGGTGGGTCTGCGAGAATTACTATGAGAGGAATTAGTTCAATCACTGGAGAAAATAGACCTCTGATAGTTGTTGATGGTGTTCCACTAGATAACTCCAATGTAAACAATAGTGATACACAAAGAGGAGCTGGAGGAAGAGATTATGGTGATGCATCTTTTGATATTAATCCTGACGATATTGAAAGTGTGACTGTTTTAAAAGGTGGTCCTGCAGCTGCACTTTACGGATCTAGAGCTGGTAATGGAGCAATTATCTATACAACCAAATCTGCAAAAAAAGGACGAACAGATATCCAATTAAATTCTGGTTTATCATTTGAAAGTATTTACATTCGTCCAAAATTACAAAATCAATATGGTGGAGGTTATTCTGACACATTACCAACAGCAACGATTAACGGACAAACTTATAATATCCAAGAATATGAAACAGATGCTTCTTGGGGACCAAAGTATGATCCTAATTTGATGTATCTTCCTTGGTATGCCTTTGATCCTGAATTTTCTAACGATTATTTAAAACCGGTCCCTTGGGTGGCTCCTAAAAATGATGTAGATTCATTCTTTAATACAGGTGTAACTTACACTAATAATATTTCTGTTGCAAAATCATTTGGAGATACAAATGTTAGATTATCTTATACAAATACAAACATTACAGGTATAGTTCCTAATTCTAAAATAAAGAAAGATAATTTTAGTATCAATCTTAATTCAAAGCTTTCTGATAAATTAACTGCAGATGCAATTGTAAATTATGTACATACAGAAGGGTTTAATAGACCCGAAATTGGATATGGCGATAATTCTGTTGCACAGAAATTTTATCATTTTGGTCAAAGAAACCTTGATTATGAAAAATTAAAGGATTATAAATTAGTCGATGGCAGCCAGAGAACATGGAATAGATCAGCATATGACGATCCGACTCCATTATATTCTGACAACCCTTACTGGACAGTTAATGAGAATACTTCAGCAGATTCAAGACAAAGATTCTTTGGAAATGCTGGTTTAACTTACAATTTTGATAAACATTTTTATGTAGTTGGTAAAGTGTATGGAGATGTATATTCACAAAATATCAGTTCAAGAGTAGCTGTGGGTTCGCAAGCTATTTCTAATTATTCTATCCAAAAAAGAAATGTTTCAGAATTCAACTACGAAGGTAGAGCTCATTATAATAATAATTTTGGTGGTTTTAGTCTTAATACTTTTGCAGGATTTAATATTAGAGATAATAAAACAAGTATTTTAGATGGTACAACTATAGGTGGTTTAGTAATTCCAGGTTTATATAACCTTGACAATGGTGTAGAAAATTCTTTAGCTTCAAATGCTGAAGCCCATGGATCTGTAAAGAGTTTATTTGCATCAGCTTCCATAGGATTTCGAGATTTATTGTTTGTTGAGGCCACAGGAAGAAACGATTGGTACTCAATGTTAAAAGACAGTGGGTTTTATCCATCAGTTACTGGAAGTTTTGTGTTTTCTAATGTTTTAAAAACTAATTGGTTATCTTTTGGTAAAATTAGAGCTGGATGGTCTAGTATTGCACAAGGAGGTACACCTTATGTTACAGGAACATTTATTACGTTCGGATCACCTTTTAATGGAGCTCCTCAATATTCTAATCCTAATACAGCGGGAAATCCTGATTTAACACCAGAACTCAAGGTGACTAAAGAAATTGGGATTGAAGCTAGATTCTTTAAAAACAGGTTAGGTTTTGATGTAACTTATTATGATACTAAATCTAGAGATTTAATTATCCCAGTTCCAGTAGATCCTTCTACAGGGTATTTGTCTAAAAGCATTAATGCAGGTGAAATGACTAACAAAGGTCTTGAAGCAATGGTAAATGTGACGCCAATCAGAAATGATAACTTCTCATGGGATATTACTTGGAATTTTGCAAAAAATAGAAATAAGCTTGTCAATTTATATCAAAATCTACAAAATTATGTTCTTACAAATGCACCATTTAGAGCACAGTTAGTAGCTCAAGTGGGTCAATCATATGGTAGTATTCTTGGTACTGACTATGTTTATGACGCCCAAGGTAATAAGGTTGTTGACGAAAATGGATTTTACAAAGCATCTGAAATTCAATCTTTAGGTTCTATACTACCAAAGTATAACATGGGTTTCAGAAACACTGTTAGATACAAAACATTGAGTTTATCATTCTTAATCGATATTCAAGAAGGAGGTAAATACTTTTCTACTACAAACATGTGGGGTATGTACTCGGGAATGTTAGAAGAATCTGCTTTAGGAGGAAATAGAGAGGCAGGAGTAATTCTAGCTGGTGTAAAAGAAGATGGCACTCCTAATGATATACTTTTAGATGCACCAACTTGGGGTGGTACTTACTACAATACTGTTGATGCTCAAAATGTTTTTGATGCAAGTTATATTAAGTTAAGAGATATTACTCTTGGTTATGATTTACCTAAATCTATGATTGGAAATGTTTTTCAAGGTGTTAGAATTTCAGCCTTTGCAAGAAATTTATTTGCATGGAATCTTTCCAATAAAGGAATTGATCCAGAAAATACATCATATGGGTCAGGAAACATCCAAGGGCTTGAAGGTGGTTCTTTACCATCCACAAGAACATATGGGGTAAATGTTAATTTTAAATTTTAATGAAAATGAAAAAAATAGTTTTAATATTATCGATTGTAGGAGTTACTTTTAATAGTTGTTCTGATAAATTCGATGAGATAGATATAAATCCAAATTCTACAGAACAGGCATTAACTTATGGCTTATTTAATAATGCCAATAAAGAGTTAATGGATAATACAAGAGATCAATGGCAATCTGCCAGAATTACTTTACCGTGGGTGCAGTATTCTGCTCAAAGAGCTTACACTGAGGAGGATAGATATCAATACAGATTATCTACAGGTGTTTCTTTATGGAGTTTCTCTTATAGAGTAGCCCAAGATTATAAAAATATTATCGATCTTAATACAGATCCTGCAACAAGTACAAAGATGGCAGTCTATGGGCCTACAGAAAATCAGATTGCTGCTTCAAGAGTAATGCTTTCTTATGTTTTTCTTACGCTAGCAGATTCTTTTGGTGACATACCATATTATTCTTATGGTAATAAAGATGCAGATTTTCAAGCTTTAAACGTAGATGCTCAATTACAACCAAAGTTTGCGAGTCAACAAAAAGTTTATGCTGATATATTAAAGGAACTCAAGGAGGCTTCTGAAATGATTGATGAAAATGAAGTTGTCTTTACTCAAGGTGATGTGCTATTTGGTTCAGGTGAAAAACTTAAAAGATTTGCAAATTCACTTAGATTAAGAGTTGCTACTAGAGTTAAAGGCTCTGTTCAAGGTGCTGAAGCACATATTCAGGATGCTATTAGTTCAGGAGTGATGCAATCTAATGATGATAATGTAGGTTTATCTTATGAAAATAATCTTGTTAATCCGTCACCATTATTCAATGATTTCAGAACAAGATCAGACTTTGCAATTTCTAAAACATTCGTTGATTTGTTGAAAGGTAACAGCGGTAACTTTGATCTTGACCCAAGATTATTTAAATTTGCGACTCCTAGAGGAACTGCGAAAGCTTCAATCTTAGACGGAAGTGCTCCAGAATCTACTAATCCGGCCGACTTTAGTGGAATGCCATATGGAATTCCTAGTTCATTGGCACCAAGTCAAGCTTCGTCCTCAAACTTCTTCAGCAAAAATATTCTTAAGCCTGATTACACTGAAATATTAATGGAATATTCAGAAGTACAGTTCCTTTTGGCTGAAGCAAACGGTTGGTCTCAAACAAACTATGTAAATGGTGTAAGAGCCTCTATGCAAAGGTGGGGTGTTGCAACAGCAAATATTGATACTTATATAGCTTCTCTACCAGCAGCCTCAAAAGAAAATGTATTGACTCAAAAATATATTACATTATTTATGCAACCATATGAAGCTTGGGCAGAATACAGAAGAACAGGATATCCAAATACTTTATTGTTACCTGGACAAACGGGTACGCTGAATGTTGCTGCTGGAGGTGAAACGACATATATTTTCACTTCGCTGATTGCTGGTCTTACTGATCTTCCTACAAGATTGTTTTATCCAACATCAGTTCAGACATTAAATACAGCTAACTATCAAGCTGCATCTGCTGCTATTGGTGGCGATAAGATGAATACAAAACTAATTTGGGATACTAATTAATTATTAAAGCAAATTTTAATATTTCAACATTCATATAAAACCGCACTCAGGCGGTTTTATATTGAATTAGTGATATATTTTGCTAACCATTTAAAATAAAATATTTATGAAAAATTTAAAAAAGCTTTCTAAAAAAGATCTTAAAAAAATTCAAGGTGGGCAAGCTCCTCCATGCTGTTTAAGCTGGAACCCCATTTTAAGAGAATGCAGAAGTTGGGACTTTAATTGTCTCAATCCTTAACAATTTTTAAAAGGCTTCGTTAACGAAGTCTTTTTTATTTCACTAAATTTGCCATTGAAAATTGTGATATGATATTAAGACTACTTATATGTGGTCTCAACAATAATATAAACCCATGAATATTAAAGATATATTAGAACAAAAACTGGCAGAGGTTATCCTTAATGTATATCAGTTGAAAGATATAAAACTCGAAATCCAGGAAAATAAAACTGAGTTTGAAGGAGATTTTACTATCGTTACCTTTCCTTTGGTAAAACAATTGAAAAAAAATCCTGAAAGTATTGGGGTAGAATTGGGAGAGGGTTTAACAACTCAGACAGAATTGCTCGAAAGTTTTAACGTAGTAAAAGGATTTTTAAATGTAAAAGTTAAAAATCAGTTCTTTGTTGATCAATTTAAGACGGTGGCTGAACAGTTTTCAAATATAGAAAAGAAAAACGCAACTGTAATGGTTGAATATTCTTCACCAAACACCAACAAACCGCTGCATTTGGGACATATCAGAAACAACTTGTTAGGTTTTTCTGTAGCTCAGATTCTTAAAGAAGCTGGTTATGATGTAATAAAAAGTCAAATCATTAACGATAGAGGAATTCACATCTGTAAGTCGATGTTGGCTTGGGAAAAATTTGGAAAAGGGGAAACTCCGGAAACGGATCAGGTGAAAGGAGATAAATTCGTAGGAAACTACTATGTAAAATTTGACCAGGAATACAAAAGAGAAATAGCTGAATTAGTTGCTAAGGGAAGTACTGAAGATCAGGCTAAAAAAGATGCTCCTTTAATGAAAGAAGCTCAAAAAATGCTTCTTGACTGGGAAAATGGCGATGAAAAAGTAAGAAATCTTTGGGCTGAAATGAATTCTTGGGTTTACAATGGTTTCAATCAGACTTATAAAAGATTGGGAGTAGACTTTGATCAGGTACAGTACGAAAGCAATACTTATATTTTAGGAAAAGACCTTATTCAGGAAGGTTTAGATAAAGGCGTTTTGTACCAGAAAGAAGATAGGTCGGTTTGGTGTGATTTAACGGATGAAGGTTTAGACTGGAAACTTCTGCTCCGTTCAGACGGGACTTCTGTATATATGACTCAGGATTTGGGAACGGCGGTAGAGCGTTTTAAAGAAAATAATATTCAGAAATTAATTTATACGGTAGGAAACGAGCAGGATTATCATTTCCAGGTTTTATTTAAAATTCTAAAAAAACTCGGTTACGAATGGGCAGACCAGTTGTTCCATTTGTCGTACGGAATGGTTGAACTTCCGGAAGGTAAAATGAAATCCCGTGAAGGAACAGTGGTTGATGCAGACGATTTGATGCAGGATATGTTTGAAACTGCAAAAGAAAAAACAGAAGAACTTGGAAAGCTTGAGGGGCTCGCAGATGAAGAAAAGGTAGTTTCTTATGAGATTATCGGGCAGGCTGCATTAAAGTATTTTATGCTGAAGGTAGATCCAAAGAAAAAGATGTTATTCAACCCGGCTGATAGTATTGATTTTAATGGAAATACAGGTCCGTTTATTCTTTATACTTATGCAAGAACTCAGTCTTTATTGGCTAAAGCAAATTATGAATATAAAGAAGTCAGCAGTATTGAGTTTAATCAATATGAGAAGGAACTGATTATGCTTTTATCTAATTATAAAGCAACTGTTGAAAAAGCAGCTGAGTTATTAAGTCCGGCTTTAGTGGCCAATTATCTGTATGATTTGGTTAAAACATATAACTCATTTTATCAAAGCAATCCGATATTAAAAAGTGAGGATGAAGATCTTAAACAATTCCGTTTAAATGTATCAGATCTCACTGCAAGAACTATACAAAAATCATTAAGTTTACTGGGAATTAGAACTGTAAACAGAATGTAAAAACAAATCCTCCTGAAAATTTCGGGAGGATTTTTATTTTAAACCGGTGTAGATTCGTTTTGGTTTTGGCTTTGTCTATAAAGTTTAGCACTGCTCCATTTAGCATGTTTTGAGGGCTCGATTTTATAGCCTCTTTTATAGGTGTAGACTTTGGTAAATTCGGCGCCGAAGAAAATCAGCATACACGAATAATTAATCCACATCATAATTAAAATTACTGTTCCCGCAGTTCCGAATGCTGAGGTAGGTTTAAACTGTCCGAAATAAAGACTTAGTAAAAATTTACCTAAAGTAAAAAGAGCTGCTGTAAGCAAAGCACCTTTCCAAACAGATTTCCAGTTGATTTCTACATCCGGAAGTACTTTAAACATCAATGCAAAAAGCACAACAATGATTAAAAATCCTACTGAAAAATTAATAAGTTCAACAATTAGGTAAGTTTCAAGACCGAAATAGGTTGTGATGAAGTTATTAAATAATCCAATTAATGATGATAAAACCATTGTAATCATCAGTAAAAATCCTAAAATAAGAATCATACCTAGAGAATTGGCTCGATCGAGGAGAAATTTTATTAAAGCTTTCTTGGGTGCGGCTTCTACATCCCAGAGATTATTCAAAGACTTCTGCAACTGGAAAAATAGGGTCGTAGAACCGTAGATCAATGATCCTATTCCTACAATTTTCATGAAAATATTTTCTTTATCGATGAGCGCTCCTGCAATCATATCCTGAATACTTTGCGCAACATCCTGTCCCATCAATCCGCTGATTTGTGTACTGATTTGTCCGCGAATTGCTTCTTCACCGAAAAAATATCCTGCAATCCAGATAATGATAATCAGTAAACCCGGGATTGAGAAAATGGCATAATAAGCAAGACTTGCTGAGTCATTGGACGCTGATGAATTATTCCATTCTGTAAATGTTTCTTTGACGGTTTCCCAGAAAAATTTTAGTTCTTTTAGCATAGTAGAATATTAATAGATGTGATTTGATGATATTAATATTGTCTTCAATTTGAAATCAAGAAATGACAATATTATTGTTTCACAATTTAACGCAAAGATTATTCCTTAACGTAAATTTTAGTAAACAAAGGAAAATAAATTTGCACGGTGAAGTGTAAATAGCAGTTTAATGAATTACCCGTTGATTTTAAATTAAAAAATGTAATAGAAGTTTTGGTTAAAGCCTGATGGATTGTGTTAAACTAAAAAACGGGCTAAAGCCCGTTCCTATTGAATATATATTGTTTGCATGCAATAAACCAAAAACTATTTTCAGCTGCAATGATTTTTAGAAAGGATATCCAATTGCAATATTTAGAATCAAATTATCTCTCCTCCAGCTCGAATCTCCAAAATTGATTCTGTCAAAAGCCCATCGGTCACCTTTTTCGTAATAAGGAACACGCAAAGGCATTGCGAGATCAAGTCTTAAAACTAAAATTGAAAAGTCAAGTCGTAAACCAACTCCTGCTCCTACAGCAATTTCACTTAAAAATTCTTTAGAAAATTTCCCTCCCGGTCTTGTATTGACTCCTTCATCATCGATATCATCATTAATCAACCAGATATTCCCGGCATCAATAAATGCGGCAACATTTAAGAATTTATAAAGATTGGCTCTGTATTCTGCATTCAGTTCCAATTTTACATCTCCGGACTGATCAAAAACAGCTCTGCTATTATCTTCTCCTCTAGGATCGTAACTTCCAGGACCTAAAGTTCTGGCTCTGAACGCTCTGATACTGTTACTTCCCCCTACAAAAAACTGTCTTGAAAAAGGAATATGTTCTGAATTTCCGTACGGAATGGCAGCTCCAGCAATAAAGCGTGAAGCGAATGATGTTTTTTCGCTAAACTTATGATAGAATCTTACATCATTTTCAATCTTAGCATATTGACTGAAAGGAACTCCGAAAATTGTTTTCTCCTTTCCTTCTTTTTTATTCGCACCCGTCACAAGACCTGTAATATTTCCTGCCAAATCCAACATTCCTTTATAATAGAATGTGTTTTTTCTCGGAAGCATTGTTGTGGAGTAGGTGTAAGAATAGGTTGGCCCGAAAATAAGTTGCTTATCAGTTATTCTTTGAAGATAAGGGTTGCCTTGAGATTTAGTTACAAATTTTTCAGTAATATCTGCCGGACGAATTAAAGAAACATCTATTACATTAAGTTCGTGTTCTTTTCTTACATTTTCTTTCCATTGATATCCAAATGAAGCGTTAAATGTATTTAAAGAGTATAAAGTGGTTCTGTTCTGAAACTCATAGCCTAGTTTAATATTGGTTCTCGGGACAAAAGCACTCGAAGAATTGAAACGAAAAGGTGCTACGATTCTCGGAATCGACAATTGCACATTTGCTCCGGCTCTGAAAATATTTTCAGCATCTTCAGGCCCACCGATTTGTACATCAAATGCTCCATAAACAGAAGCTTTAAACTGTTCTGCGCCACGGAAAAAGTTTCTTTGCGTCCAGTTTAGATTTAGTTCACTTCCTGCGTAATTGGCAGAATTCGTTCTTCCTAAAGCTTCTAAACGTAAAGATTGAAGTTCTCTTGGAGTTAAAACATAATACGCATCAAACTTATGATTTAATGAATCTGATACTACAAAGTCATTTTTTACAAATTTAAAAACACCAAGACTGATCAATCTGTTAAGCGATAAATTGTGGTCTTTTCTGTTGTAGATATCGCCTTTGTTGAAATATAAAGCTCTGTCAAAAATTCTGGGTTTAAATTTTTTATCAGGATCAACCACGTAAATATCATTATACTCATATCCTTTCAAAGAATCAGGATTCATTGGGATATTGTATTTTCCTTTTTTCGCATCGCGAAGATTATAATTGGGAAAAACGACTACTTTGTCAATTGTAAACTGCTCGGTCGCCAGTTTAGGAGTATTGTCTTTCAGTTTTACAATGAGCTCTACTTTCGGTTCTTTAGTAACTGTACTGTCTGCCTGTACGATAATATTATCCGGACTGAAGTAATAAAAACCTTTATCTTTTAAACCATCGTCAATTCTTTGTCGCTCGTTTTTGATGACATCAAGATCAAAAGGATTTCCTGTTTTAAGTAAAGTTTTCGCTTTTAAATTCTGAATTTCACTGTTAATGAGCGTAGAATCCTGCGGGAAATTCACATTGCTTATCAAATATCTTGCTCCAGGATTTAAGGTATAAATTACCTGTGCTTTTTTATTTTTTGAAACGGTGTCGTATTTTGCTTTTGCATTAAAATACCCTTTGTTCTCAGAATAGTTGACAATAATATCTTTGTTGAATTCTCTGTCAACATCTCCCAGCAATACAGGCTCTTCTCCAAATTTATATTTCAGCCAATATTTCAGTCCTTTTTCTTTTTTGGGTTCCGAAGTAGCATTGTAAGCATATAATTTTGGTCTTAATCCAAGAAAAGAAGAATTGGGTTTTGGAGTAAGATTTTCTTCGAGTGCAGACTGCAATTCGCTTTTTTCTTTTTTGGAAAGAGTATCACTTTCTATTTTTACTTCTGCTCCTGTGTAGAGCATCTGTCCGTCTTTCAGAAATTTCGTATTGCTACATGAGATAACTGCCACTGTAACTCCCGATGCCAAAAAATATTTGCAGTATATGTTAAACTTATTCTTCATTATTTAAATTCTACAACTTGGTTATCTTGTTTTCTCTTGTTTTCTTTAATTTCCCTGTTTCTGTTATTTCGAGATTTACGGAAAATATCACGGAATTTATCGTAATCTAAAGTGATGATAAATCCGACTCCGGTTTCTACAATTTGTCCTTGCAAAGCAACCTGATAATCATTTTTTCGGTAAGCTCTCAGCATATACCTTCCGTCTCTGGAAAGGCTGTAGTCTATGGTAACATCTCCGGCAATATTGGTCGTATTTTCGTTTTGTCTCGCTTCACCTTCCAATCCGAAATTACTCCCTACAGTGACTTTCAGACGATCATTCAGTAGTTTTTTACTGATGTCTACATTCAGATCGGTTCTTGTATTCTGAGTTCCGGTAGAATAATCTTCTGTAGATTCAAGATCAAAATTAAGGTCTACTCCTTTAATAAGATTTGAGGCAATATTATTAAGCTGTTGCGAAAGAATTTTACTTACACTCTGTCTCGCCATGGTTTCAGCAGACACTCCAGAATTGCTTTCGAAAGGATTTTCTCCGATAAAACGATTCAGTAAAAGCAAGGCAAAAACCTGTTTGTTCATTTCGTTTTCATCTTGTCGCAATTGAGCAAGTTTTCCGTCTATTGTTTCTGTCACGGTAGAGGATACCGCATTGTTTTTTTCGTCTGTAGTAATATCAAATGATATTTCAGGTTTCAGCAGTTCTCCTTTTAGAATCAGTAAAGTGTTAAACGGAATTCTTTGTTTAAATTGATTAAGATCGGCAGGATTGCCTGCAAACTGTTGTTCTACAAGATCAATAGGTGCCGCCTCGGTTTTATATATAGCAGTAATATCTAGTTTCGCGGTTGTAGGCTCGCCGGTCCAGGTTATTGTACTTCCTTTTTGGATGTCAAATTTTCTTTTCAGAAGGCTTACAGACATTTCGTAACTTCCTTTTTCTACCTGATAAACGCCGACTAAAGTCGTTTTTCCTGAAGGGTCAATTCCGCCTGTCAAATCTGCTTCACCCTGAAGTTTTACAAAATCTCCGTTGGCTTTATCAATGATGATCGACATTTTCGCTTCTTTATCTACTTCTATATTTACATTTACATCCAATCCTTTAATTGGGCTTTGTGCATCAATAGAATCGGCTTTGATGGTTTTATTTAAAGCAACCTGATCCTGATCGATAAATTCTACAATACCATCTCTTTCCTGCAACGAAGGGCTAGACTGCGGAAGAACAAAAGTGAAATCGGTTGTTTCTGAAACAGATAATCTTCCGTCAACTTTTGGTAAGTCTAGATTTCCGCCAACTTTTAATGCTGCATCAATTGCTAAAATTCCGTACATCATGGCATCGTTTGATTTTTCAGAATTTACAACTTTGAAGTCTTTAGCTTTCAGATCTAAATTAAATGCAAAATCTCTATAAGTCTGCGTTAAAATCTGCCCGTCGATGTTCAGAGAATTTCCGTCTTTATCATTAATTTTAAAGTCGTCAAATTCAATTCCACGGTTGGTAAATCCTATTTTATCATTGATGTTTCTGAAATCACTCCCTGTTTGTGAAATCATTAAGCCAACATTATTAAGCTTAATATCTCCAAGAATTTTCGGTGCAGTCGTCGTTCCGGTAATTTTAAGATCTCCCGAAAGATAGCCTTCCGTATTTGTAATTGCGTTCATAGAAAAACCCTGAAGTGTTTTCATCTGAAGCTGATTCATATCTAAATTTAAATCAAACGTGCTCGAAGAAGTGTTGTAATTTCCTAAGATTTTCACATCATTATTATTTCCCGAAAGCGCAATATCAGCGTTCAGAAGATTAGCTGATTGGTTATTCACTTTTATCGCTAAATTCCCAACCGGACTTCCATAAACGATCAGATCAGAAACATTGATGTCTGAAGTGAAGGTCATGTTTTTGGTTAAATCTCTCAGTTGTGCTGTTCCGTTGATGGTTCCTTTAGCCAGCAGTGAATCTTTTTTGATGATTTCTGTAATGGTTTCTATCTTAAAATCTTTCAAAGAAACATTCAACGGACTGGTTGGTGAACTGCTTTCAGACTGCAAAGAAATTTCTGCGCCCGAATTGGAAAGTTTGAAATTATCTGCAACAATTCCCTGACTGAAAATCTGAATTTTATTGTTTTCAGCAACCGTCCAATCCATATAATTTAATTTTAAACCATTCGGATTCAGTGATATTTCTGTAATGTCATTCATCGATTTGGCATTCCCTGCAATCAGGAACTGCGTTTCGTCTTTATCATCTTTTGTGGTGATATTATAATTAATGATGTTATTGGCAACATCACCATTGATATTCACTTTATTTATAGCAAAACTTTCACTTTTCAAAGCAGCAACATCAAGATTGTATTGTAAAGCCTGATTTTCATTAGTGATTCTTAAGCTTGTATTTTCCAAAGAATTGGTGCCATACAAAACCTGAGGAATTTTTGCATCCAATTCTATTTTCTGAGAATCTGCATTATAATTTCCTGTAATATTGATGGTTTCAAAGCTTTTCAGATCTGGTACAAATTTTCTGATCAGATCATCATTTTTAATCGTTGCATTGATGGTGAAAAATTGTCCGGCATCTATTTTCTGAGCCTTGCCGGGTTTTTGAAACTGATAATATTGATTGATCGTTTGGCTTAAAGCTCCGAAAATCTGTGTAAGTTTATATTTACCATTCAGTTCAACATCTGCAATCTGCGAATTGAATTTAATTAAAGTTGAGTCTGCCGTAGAAACCGCATTCAGCCTAACTTCCTGAATAGGATACACTTCTTTGGTATCGGAAATTGCAAAGTCTTTTAAATTAAGATAGCCGTTCAAATTATCAGGATCAAGACTTTTAAAATCTCCGTCAATTCCACCTGCAATAATCATTGGCGAACTGTAGAATCCTAGTTTATTCAGATCTAATTTATTGATGTTTCCATTAACTTTTACGGTAGGGTTTTTCTCATCATAAACTCCGGAAGCGGCAAGATGTAAATTGGCATTCGGGTCTTTTGAGTTTAAATCAATATCATAAGCGCCACGGTTTATTTTCCCTTTCAGATTCATATTCTGATAGGTGTAGCCGTTGTAAGTTGCAGATTGTACATCACCCGAAAGATTTGCAGACATTGTTTTCGGATCAAAACCTTGTCCTTTTGCGTTGATCTGGGCGGTAATGCTTCCAATATCTTTATTCTGAATCAGTTTTCCGATTTGAAGACTCTGCAGATTGGCTTTTACATCAAAAGTTTCTCTGTTTTTTCTGCGCATATCGGCTTTGGCAATAACGGCAGCATTTCCTAAAGTGGAAGTTAAACGTAAATTGGCATCCACCACTTTCGTCGTACCTTTTGCCGTTCCTCGGATTGTAAATGAAGAAGGCAAAGTAATATTATTCGGAATTGTATTTTTTGGAACTAAATTATAAATGGTTTTGGATGAAGACGCAAGTTCTGCTACTTTCAAATCGTAATACAACTGATCCGGATTCATCGCATTTTTGATTTTCCCTGAAGCCAAAACTCTCAATTGATCTAAACCAGAAACTTTTAAATTTTGAATCGTTAAATCATTCACTGTTCCGTTGACCAAAGCATTTACATTCAATGTAGCATTCGGATATTTGTTGAACGGTGCCGTGTTTTTTAAAGTAGGAACAATATTTAAAATGTCAGCAAACCCGATTTTAGAATCACGGATGTCGGCAGAAATTTTTACCGCTCCAAGATTTGATGATAATTGGTCAATCGAATTGTAATTTAAAATAACTTCGTCTCGCAAAATAGTTTTCGGAGTCTGCAGGTAAAGATTTTTCAGATACGCTTCTTTTTCTGCGTACACAAAATCGGTGTTGAATTTCTGTATATTCAAACCTCTTGCTTCCTGTATTTCTGCTGATTTTACACTTCCTGCAAAACCATTGTTTTCCATTTTGAAATTTCGGACGTCTATATTTAATTTGCCAAAATTAAGATGATTAAAATCCATTCCGCTTTTTGTGGGAGCGATGGCCGTGTTATTATAAACAACTTTCACATCGTCCAAAAGAAGTTTCCCCAAAAGAACTTTCATTGCTTTTTCTTTTGCGGAATTTTTTGAAACTTCAGGTTTTTCTTCGTTTTTAGGATTGGAATTTTCTGTCGGAAGAAATAAGTTGGCATTAATATTTACTCCAGTTAAATAAATATTTCCAACATTGTAATCGTTGTTTTCAAGATCAATGCTGTTTACTTTTGTGCTTAATTCTTTGAAGATAACTTTTGCAAAAGTTTTAGTGTTGTCGTCGCCGTAGTCTATGTTAAAATTCGTCAGGTTTATTTTGTTTAAACCTAATTTCATCGCCTTTTTCTGATTCAGAGAATCTACTTTTTGTTCAACATTGGCAGCAACTTCCTTCACCAAATCCTGTTTCAGTTTTAATTTTAATCCGTCAAGATTAATATCGTTGACAGCATACGAATTGTTTTGAAGGTCAAAAGTTTTTACGCGTGTATCAAAAGATTTGAAATATACTTTAATATCATTTCTAGACTGCTGATCATTAAAAGTAACCCCGATATCCTTTAATTTAATTTTATCTAAAGAGATAATAAAAGGCTTCGAAGGTTTTTGTTCCTGTTCTTTATCTGAAGTTGCAAACGCATCAATGATATAATCAAAATTAAATTTTCCCTGAGGATTTCTAACTACGTTTGCACGAACGCCTTCCAGATCAATTGATGTAAGATCGGCTTTAGAGTTAATCAATTTCCACATATCTAAACCGACATCTACTTTTCTTGCAGAAAGCAATGTATCGATATTTTGACCTTTCAGATATAGGTTTTCCATCACCAGACTGTTGGGGAAGCCGATATATACTTTGTCGAGGCTTACTTTGGTTTTTATTTTTTTCTCTAAATAAACGATCAGTTTATCTTTTACAAAGTTTTGAACCGCAGGAAGTCTTAAACTTAAGATGAGCAGTATGATTAAAACGATAAAAGAGATAATTGTAATAACAATACCTCTGAGAATTTTTCTTTTATTGAATTTTATTTTCAAAATTTCTGTGATTTAGCCAATAAATACTTTTTTTTGATTGATGAGTGTTTTTTGATCATCGGTTTTAAAAATACGAATTTTAACTTAAATTTTAAAAATTTGAAATTTGATGAGCTGTACCATGATTTAACTTTTTTTTGAAAAAAGCCCGTTGAAAGGGCTTATTTTGAAATATGAGCAATATGTTTGCCAACGCAGTAAATTTGTTAAAATTTTCTAAATATGTGGTATATTTAATATACAAAAACCTGCTCAGTGAACAGGTTTTTGTGTTGATGTATGCCTCGTTGAAATTTAAATATTATGGAATATTTAAAGTGAATAGGTTTTCAGATGTTAGTTGAGTTACAACTGCGACATACATCTGATGGAGATTCAATTCATAGTTTATATATATTAGATGAGTTAATTATTCTTGCCATTTTACAGATTCACCTTGTGGGGCTGCGCCACCCTGTCTTTCTGTGATGGGAGATTTTTCCTGATTGATGTGATAAATATAGGATGCGATTTTTTCTGCATCTCTTCCTGTAATGGTTCCTTCTTTAATGAAAGGTCGCATTGTAGGATTATTTGGAGAACCGTTTTCGAGCATCCAGAAGACATTTTTAAACAAACTTTTCTCTTTGATGTTGATCCAGTGTGTATCGGTAAGGTTTGGTCCGATGCCGCCTTTTCCTCCGTCTGCATGGCAGGTTACACAATTGGTTTTAAAAAGTTGCTCACCTTCTGCAATATAATCTGCGCTGTATTTTGCAGTTTCCAAATTGATAGGCGGAGCATTTTTTTCGTATTCTGCAATAGATGCCAATTGTAATTTAGCTTCTTTATCATATTCTGCTTCAGGATGAGCATAATCTGTAAAGGCAAAAGCAATAAGATAAACTGCGCAGAATATCATTCCGAAATAAAAGAGACCAATCCACCATTTGGGTAAAGAATTGTCGAGCTCGGTAATTCCGTCGAAACCGTGATCGATCAGAATATCTTTTTCTTCAGTTTGAGATTGTTTTTTGAAAGCCGAGTTCCAAAGCTTCTGAAAATATGGAGTTGCGTTGTTAGTGATATATTCCTGCTTTTCTTCATCGGTGAGTCTGGCGAATCTTTCGTTTTCTACCAAATCACCGATAGAATTCATAATGAGCAATAAAATCGTAATGATGATCAGCAATGCCCAAAATAGAGGGGTAGAAAAATAATTGGCATCTTGTGCGAACATTTCGAACGCCATTATAGTAATACCAATCGTTATTGCTATATATATAGATATGGGAGTTCTTGTTTTCATTTTAATTGTATTTAAAATTAATCTACACTTGCTGTCTTAATGTCTGTTGTTTTGATGTCGGTTCCTAATCTTTGCAAATAGGCGATCATTGCGATGATTTCTCTCTGTTCCATTGGTACAAAATTGTTTCCTTTGGCGATTTTTTCTTTATCCATTTGGTCTTTTACATCGGTAGCTTCAGAATAAATTCTTTTTACAATCGCTTGTGACTGATTATTTGCCCATCGATCAGCTGAGTCTATCTGTGCTTTAGTGTACGGAACATCAAAAGTATTTTTCATCAGTTTCATTTTATCGATCATTTGAGAACGATCAAGTTTATTGGTAATCAACCAAGGGAAACGTGGCATAATAGAACCTGCAGAAGTAATTCTTGGGTTGTACATATGTTTTAAGTGCCATGAATCTGGGTTTCTTGCACCTTCTCTATGAAGATCGGGACCTGTTCTTTTTGATCCCCAAAGGAATGGTCTGTCATAAACGAATTCTCCTGCTTTAGAATACTGCCCGTTTTTGCCGTCAAATCGTGTTACTTCATCACGGAAGGGTCTTATCATTTGTGAGTGGCATGAATTACAGCCTTCTCTTACATAGAGATCTCTACCTTCAAGTTCTAACGGGGAATAAGGTTTTACAGCAGATATTGTTGGTAAATTGCTTTTTACAGTTAGCGTAGGAACAATTTCAACTAATCCACCGATTGCAATTGCTACAAAAGCTAATATTGATAATAGGTGAGGAGTTCTTTCCAGCCAAAGATGTACACCTTCGCCTTCTTTTCTACCTGAACCAACATTTGCTAAAGCTGGTGCTTCTGCAGGAACATTTTTCTGGAACGATCCGGCTTTGATTGTTTTGTAAACATTCACAACCATTAAAATGGCTCCGCTCAGATAAAATAATCCGCCTAAGAATCTCATTTTAAAGTAAGGAATGATTGCAGTAACGGTATCTAGCCAGTTTTTCCACAATAAAGTTCCGTCCGGATTGAATTGTTTCCACATCAAACCTTGAGTAAATCCGGCAATATACATTGGCACTGCGTAGAAAATAATTCCTAAAGTTCCCAGCCAGAAATGCCAGTTGGCTAATTTTTTAGACCAAAGTTCGGTTTTCCACATGATCGGGATTAGGTAATAAATAACTCCGAATGCCATGAAACCATTCCATCCTAAAGCACCTAAATGAACGTGACCAATTACCCAGTCGGTATAATGTCCGATTTTATTTAAAGATTTTGTTGCTAAAAGTGGTCCTTCGAAGGTTGCCATTCCGTAACAGGTAACCGCAACGACAAAGAATTTTAGAATAGGATTTTCTCTTACTTTATCCCAAGCTCCTCTTAAAGTTAATAATCCGTTCAGCATTCCACCCCAGGATGGAGCAATCAGCATGATTGAGAAACCTGTTCCCACCGCTTGAGCCCATGCAGGTAAAGCCGTATATTGAAGATGGTGAGGTCCTGCCCACAGGTAAACGAAAATCAACGACCAGAAGTGAATAATGGATAATTTATATGAAAACACAGGTCTGTTTGCTGCTTTAGGCATAAAATAATACATCAACCCTAAAACCGGTGTTGTCAAAACGAATGCAACCGCATTATGACCATACCACCATTGTACCAATGCGTCTTTCACGCCTGCATAAGCAGAATATGATTTCCAACTTGTAAATGATAAAGGAACCTCTAAGTTGTTGAATATATGAAGCATTGCAACCGCAATCCATGTAGCAATATAAAACCAAATCGCTACATATAAATGACGCACTCTTCTTTTGGCAATCGTTCCAAACATATTGATTCCGAAAATTACCCAAGAGAAAGTAATCAAAATATCGATTGGCCATTCGTGTTCAGCATATTCTTTTGAAGTGTTAATTCCCATTAAGAAGGTAATCACAACAGCAATAATCATAATTTGCCATGTCCAAAAATGTATCCATGAAAGCGTATCGCTGTACATTCTGGTTTTCAAAAGTCGCTGCATACTGTAATAAGCACCGCAGAAGAATGAATTACAGACAAAAGCGAAAATCACCGCACTCGTATGAAGCATTCTGATTCTTCCAAACCCTAAAGCTCCTTGCGAATTAATCAATCCCTGAATATTTCCACTTCTTAAACTCTGAATGGTTGTATCATCAGTACCAAATAAAAATTCAGGCAATTCAGGATAAAAAAGCATCAATGCAGCGGTTAAACCTAAAATAAAACCGATAATTCCGAATACGATAGTAGCATAGAGGAATGCTCTGACAATATTATTGTCATAATTAAATTTTTGCGTCTCCATAAGTCTTGTGTCTCGCAGCGAACAATATTTTTTTACAGAATCTCCCTTACATAAAGGTTTTCGAGAGCCTGAAAATAAATATCATGCTGCTTATGTAATGTTTTGACAAAGGTATTTACTAACTTTGTCTGAGGCTATTAGATATACTTCTAAAATATACCGAAAACTACTAAAGCTATTGTGTGATGAAAATTTGTGGACAAACTATCAGAAAAATAAGACGTGACCGTGACCTTACCCAGGAATACATGGCGTTTGAAATGGGGATTTCACAAAAAGCGTATTCGGATATAGAAAATTCAAAAGTGAAAATCAATCTCGAGATTCTTACAAAAGTTTCTGGTATACTTGATATAAAACCATCCGACATCTGTAGTATCTCTCACAAATGTGGTACAAACGATTACGAAGATAAATACAATGAGCTTCGTGAGTATATGAAACAAAATAATATTGCTCTGCCTTCAGACTTACAGTAAAATTTCATCATCCTTATATATAGATGTATTTCTCAAGATCATCTATACTTTTCTTTCAATGATTTTATGGGAGCTATTTCCCGCTCTCCGCACTCGCTATTTTCTTTTTACAAAGAAAATGAGCTCAGACAATGCTGCGATCAGGGCTAAGTTGAAAGTCTACAGTAAGCTTTCGGTTTTTACATTAAGATTAGAAAATTAGATTGTAAAGTAGAATACTTACTATTCTTAAATATAATATATATATAAACTTTACATAAAAACAAGTTATCCTTAAGTAAGTACAAGCTCCATAGGAGCGAAAACTTTGTAGAAAAGAAATATCATTATGTTATGAGCTCCATGGGAGCGAGACCATATCACAATAAATTTTCGTTAGATGATTTATAAATGAATTCTAAATGATTTTAGATGTCGTCCTATGAAGATTATCACTTATTTTTGAAGAAATCGACCTCAAGCCTATAAAAAGCACCTCAAATTTCGTTCAAAAGTTTATTTCGTTCTATGTGGATAACTATAATGTGGTCTTAAAAGCATTGTAAAACAGTAATTTACTATAGGTATTTCCCCACAATTCAATTTTTTATCATCTACTCGTTTGTTTTGTATGCTAAAGTCGTCTTATCTTTGCCCCACTGAAAAACGAGAGTGATTCGGTAGCGCAGAAGAGCTTTTAAGGAGGCGGAAACGATAAGACTAATGTTATCTACAGATGGATAGAGATCAATAAATGCTTTCAAATTTTTTAGAAATAAAATTTGGTAAAGTTAAAAAGATTAGTATCTTTGCAGTCCGGTAAAACGGGAGCGCAGGAGTAGAGGGGTTGGGTGTTTGGATAAGGATTTAGGGTCATCAAAAAACTTTAAAATTTCTTCAAAAAACATTTGGCTAATTAGAAATAAAGTTTTACTTTTGCACACGCAAATCGGTACTGAAAACGACAGAAAATGTAGGTATCGTAAAAAG
>Ga0182008_10000243_pt1 | contig 42328 bp, 39 predicted proteins | sample Sormic07211129_1_FD_120482 | JGI IMG/M metagenome (GOLD analysis project Ga0182008, IMG submission 120482) | Rhizosphere microbial communities from Sorghum bicolor, Mead, Nebraska, USA - 072115-129_1 metaG | ecosystem: Host-associated > Plants > Roots > Rhizosphere | place: USA: Nebraska...
GCTGTCCCGTGGCGCCCATGTGATTGCCTTTGACGAACCGACCAGCAGCCTGTCGGCGCGGGAGATCGACCGCCTGATGGCGATCATCACGCGCCTGCGCGATGAGGGCAAAGTGGTGCTCTATGTGTCGCACCGCATGGAAGAAGTGTTCCGCATCTGCAACGCCGTCACGGTGTTCAAGGACGGTCGCTACGTGCGCACCTTCGAGGACATGAGCGCGCTGACCCACGACCAACTGGTGACGTGCATGGTGGGTCGCGATATCCAGGACATTTACGACTACCGCCCGCGTGAGCACGGCGAAGTCGCGCTCAAGGCCGATGGCCTGCTCGGTCCCGGCCTGCGTGAGCCGATCAGTTTCAGTGTGCGCAAGGGCGAGATCCTTGGCCTGTTCGGGCTGGTCGGGGCTGGGCGCACCGAGCTGTTCCGGCTGCTCAGCGGCCTGGAGCGCGCCAGTGCCGGCAGCCTGCATTTGTGCGGGCAGGCGCTGCAACTGCGCTCGCCCAGGGATGCCATCGCCGCCGGCGTGCTGCTGTGCCCGGAGGACCGCAAGAAGGAAGGCATCATCCCGCTGTCCAGCGTCGCCGAGAACATCAATATCAGCGCACGCGGTGCCCACTCCACGTTCGGCTGGCTGCTGCGCGAGGGCTGGGAAAAGGGCAACGCCGACCAGCAGATCCAGGCCATGAAGGTCAAGACGCCGAACGCCGCGCAGAAGATCATGTACCTGTCCGGCGGCAACCAGCAGAAGGCCATTCTCGGTCGCTGGCTGTCGATGCCGATGAAGGTGCTGCTGCTGGACGAACCGACCCGTGGCATCGATATCGGCGCCAAGGCCGAGATCTACCAGATCATCCATAACCTGGCGGCCCAGGGCATTGCGGTGATTGTGGTGTCCAGCGACCTGATGGAAGTGATGGGCATCTCCGACCGCATCCTGGTGCTGTGCGAAGGTGCGATGCGCGGCGAACAAACCCGCGAAGACGCTACCGAATCCAACCTGCTGCAATTGGCCCTGCCGCGCAGCGTGGCGAACTGAGAGACGACTATGACTACTCAACACAACGTGCTGCCCACGGCGCGCAAGCCTCTGGACCTGCGTGCACTGCTGGACAACTGGGCGATGCTGCTGGCGGCGGTGAGCATTTTCCTGCTGTGCGCCTTGCTCATCGACAACTTCCTGTCACCGCTGAACATGCGTGGCCTGGGCCTGGCGATTTCCACCGTGGGCATCGCCGCCTGCACCATGCTGTTCTGCCTGGCGTCGGGGCATTTCGACCTGTCAGTGGGCTCGGTGATCGCCTGCGCCGGGGTGGTGGCGGCGATTGTGATGCGCGACACCGACAGCGTCCTGTTGGGCATTGGTGCCGCCTTGCTGATGGGCCTGATGGTGGGGCTGATCAACGGCATCGTGATCGCCAAGCTGCGGGTCAACGCGCTGATCACCACCCTGGCGACCATGCAGATCGTGCGCGGCCTGGCGTACATCTTCGCCAACGGCAAGGCGGTGGGGGTGTCCCAGGAGCAGTTCTTCATTTTCGGCAACGGCCAGTTGCTGGGGGTGCCGGTGCCGATCCTGATCACGATCCTGTGCTTCCTGTTCTTCGGCTGGCTGCTCAACTACACCACCTATGGGCGCAACACCATGGCCATCGGCGGCAACCCGGAAGCGGCGTTGCTGGCGGGCGTCAATGTGGACCGCACCAAGATCCTGATCTTTGCCGTGCACGGCCTGATCGGCGCGTTGGCCGGGGTGATCCTCGCCTCGCGCATGACCTCCGGCCAGCCGATGATCGGCCAGGGCTTCGAGCTGACGGTGATCTCGGCCTGTGTGCTGGGCGGGGTGTCGCTGAGCGGCGGGGTGGGGATGATCCGTCATGTGATTGCCGGGGTGTTGATTTTGGCGATCATCGAGAATGCGATGAACCTGAAGAACATCGACACCTTCTACCAGTACGTGATCCGCGGCTCGATCCTGCTGCTGGCGGTGGTCATCGACCGCATGAAACAACGCTGATCCCAAGCCAAATGTAGTTCCAAATGTGGGAGGGGGCTTGCCCCCGATAGCGGTGTGTCAGTGTGCATCGCTGTCTTTGACACTCTGCTATCGGGCAACCCCCTCACACAAGTTTAGTCCGCGGAGAATTTGAAGACAGTGTTCTGGGTGTAGGTCTGCCCTGGGTTCAGGCGGGTCGACGCAAACTCAGGCTGATTAGGCGCATCCGGAAAATGCTGGGTCTCCAACGTAAACCCACTCCAGTGCTGATAGGTCTTGCCTGCCTTGCCCTTCACCGACCCATCGAGGAAGTTGCTGGTATAGAACTGCACCCCAGGCTCGGTGGTAAACAGCTGCAAGCGCCGCCCGGACGCAGGATCATGCACCTCGGCCGCCAACTGCTTCACGTCACCCTGGGTATCCAGCGCCCAGTTGAAGTCGAACCCACCCTGTTTCGGCTCGGCAAATTTGAGCTGTGGGTGATCGTCCTTGATGTGTTGGCCGATCGGCGTCGGCGTGAGGAAGTCCATCGGTGTGCCCTTGACCGGCGCCAGTTCGCCGGTGGGAATCAGCGTCGCATTCACCGGCGTGTAATGGCTGGCATGCAAGGTGGCGACCTGCTTGAGGATATCGCCATTGCCCGCGCCGGCCAGGTTGAAGTAGCTGTGGTTGGTGAGGTTGAGCACCGTCGGTTTGTCGGTGGTGGCGCTGTAGTCGATGTGCAGTTCGTTGTTGTCGTTGAGGCGGTAGGTGACTTCGGTCTTCAGGTTGCCGGGGAAGCCCATCTCGCCGTCCTTGGACAGGTAGGTGAGGGTCACGCCGACCGAGTCCTTGGCCTTGACCGGCGTGGCTTTCCACACCCGCTTGTCGAAGCCCTGGGCGCCGCCATGCAGCGAGTTGGGGCCGTCGTTGAGTGGCACCTGGTAGCGCTTGCCGTCGAGTTCGAAGGCGCCGCCGGCCAGACGGTTGCCGAAACGGCCGATGGTCGCGCCGAAGAACGCCGTACCGCTCTGATAGCCTTGCACGTCGTCAAAGCCCAGCACCACGTCGTCGAGCTTGCCGTGTTTGTCCGGTACTTTCAGCGACTGCAACACGCCGCCGTAGGTAATCACCGTGGCTTGCATGCCATGGCTGTTACGCAGGATGTACTGCTCGACGGCGGTGCCGTCATTGGTTTTACCGAACGGTTTGTGTTCGCTGGTAAGGCCCGCCGCCTGGGCGCCGCCGCTGGCGACCAGCATGGACAGGGCGAGGCCCGAAAGCAGGTAACGAGGGTGCTTCATGGTCGAACTTCCTTTTGTTGTTTTGAGTGGAATAGTTCTACTAATGTGCGATATTTTGTCGATATGACAGCGAATTTATAGCCTTAAACCGCGTTTTTGCAAAATAAAATAAGACTAATTAAGCGAGGCAACCTTTTATGACCACTCATCACCCCGTTTATCCCGACCTTGAAGGCAAGACTGTCCTGATCTCTGGAGGCGCCTCAGGCATTGGCGAATTCATGGTGCGCGCCTTCGCGGCCCAAGGCGCCAAGGTCGGCTTTGTCGACCGCGCGCAAAGCCAGGGCGAACGCCTGGCGGCTTTGCTGAGTTCGCGAGGGCACACGGTGGAATTCGTCAATTGCGACATCACCGACGAGATAGCCTATAAAGCCGCCATCACTCGTTTCGAACACTCGCTGGGGCCGATCACCGTGCTGGTGAACAATGCCGCTAATGACGTACGCCACAGCTTGGAAGAAGTCGACTCGGAAATGTTCGACCGGCTCATCTCCGTCAACCTCAAGCACGCCTTCTTCGCCGCCAAGGCCGTGGTGCCGATGATGAAAAACGCGGGCGGCGGGGCGATCATCAACCTCGGCTCCGTCGGCTGGATGATGGCTTCCGCCGGCTACCCGGTGTACGCCGCCAGCAAGGCCGCCGCCCACGGCATGACCCGCGCCCTGGCCCGGGAACTGGGGCCGAGCCGCATCCGCGTGAACACGCTGGTGCCGGGATGGGTGATGACGGAAAAACAATTGGCGATGTGGGTCGACGATGCCGCCAAGGAACTGATCAGCCGCAGTCAGTGTTTGCCGGGGAGCGTTTTGCCGGAACACATCGCCAACATGGCGTTGTTTCTCGCCTCCGATGCCTCGGCGATGTGTTCGGCGCAGAACTTTATTGTGGATGGTGGGTGGGTGTAGAGCGTCACCCAACTCAAGCGCCGATGGCGGTGGCACAGGCGATAGATTCATTGCCCATACCACCGCTGTTATGACATTTGTTGCATTTTACGGTGGTTGGCATGTGTCGCCATCGCTGGTTTTTTCGAAGCGTTTTTCAAGTAATGAGGCGGGGGTATAGCGCTCTTCGAGGGCTTTAATACCTAGCCGTTCGGCTAGTTGTTTGCCATGAGAATGATCTGATAATGTCTTGAAGTGGCTATCAGGTATTGAGATTATTTATCATGAAGCTGACTGATATTGGTAGAACACCGCTCATAGAGTTGGCAAGTCTGTCTATTAATGGCGGTAGGTACTTTTCTAAGTGCGAGTTCTTGAACCCGTCGGGAAGCCATAAGGACAGAACATATTTAAGTATTATTAATGGGTTGGAAAAGATTGGTGCTATCCAACCCGGTATGACCCTAGTAGATAGCTCCACAGGGAATGGCGGTGCGGCACTTGCATGGATTGGACGTCTGAAGGGATACAAGATAAAAATTTTTATGCCTGAAGGCATGACGCAAGAGAGAAAAGTCCAGATACGCTCATTGGGTGCGGAGATAATCGAGACGCCTAAGGAAGGTTTCTTGTCGGGTGCGGTACTTGCAGCTAGGCGCTATCAAGCTGAACAGTTGAGAGATAAGGACAGTGGCGATTGAAGTCAATAAATCTGCTCCACTGTATTCAGAACGAAATAATTTAACATTTGAGCACCGCCCTCATAATTTGATGGGGTTAGGGGGAGGGGTGCTGTCGACTAATACGGTCTCTGCGCTTGTCGACGAAGTGCGAGTGGTTGATGGCAATGAAGCATGGGTTCGAATGAAGCAGTTTATTGAACATGAAAGGGTGCCTGTCGGGCCTACGTGTGGCGCGAATTTATTAGTTTGCGAAGAGGTCGCTCTAACACATCAGAAGAAAAATATTGTTACTGTGTTTTTTGACAGTTCTTGGAAGTATGCGAGTCGCTGGGACGGTTTTTATCCTGAGTATGCAGGGGTGGATGATGCTACTTGAACAAGTCTATAAGGATGCGAAAGTTGTTAACTCTGGGGGGGCGTACACTACGGTGAATGAGTTTACCGACCAGATTCCCGCGTTGCGCCCTGCGGTATTGGTGGAGGTGGCTCAACGAATAGTAAGGTTGATGGATCTGAATGTTTCAAAAATTGTGACTGAAGAAGATAAGGGAGCTGCGCTAGCTACCACGGTATCCTTGCTTACCGGCATTCCCATGGCTATGGCCAGATGGTATCCCTACAGTCTTGGCACTATTAATGAACAAGTAGTTTCCATCGACTCTGAATATTTTCAAGGCGAAATGTATCTCAACGGGATTGAGGCAGGCGATCGTGTGGCAATTATTGACGATACATTGAGTACCGGGGGGGCAATTGTTGCTTTAACTGAAGCGATAAGGTCGGCGGGAGGGGAGTTGCTCGATGTGGTCTGTGCGGTTGAAAAAGTTGGAAATGGTGGTTTCGAAAAGGTTCGAAAGATGACAGGCCTTTTTGTTAAGTCCGTCTTGAAAATCAAGGTAAACGAAAGCGGAGTGAGCGTGGTTTGAATTGCTTTGCTGGCTCAACTTGACAGGTGTATCCATGGTGCGTTATGGCGTAGTTGTAGGTTTGATTTTTTGCCTGATCAGCGCTGCGTTCGATGTGTACGTAGCATTCGTCACGCAAACGATCAATACGCTGCTTGTTGTTTTTTATTGTTTTACAACGTCTGCCATTTTTTTTGTCGTGTGTGCCCTGTTTCATAACGCTGGCTCGTTACTTTCAAAGATAAGGATGCACTGGGTAATAGTTGTTGTCGTGAATGTTTCAGTATTGCTTAATTGGGGTGGCCTGTTTTACGCCTTGAAATACCTGGAGCCTGCGGTGGTCGGAGTCGCTTCGGTCGCCTGTGGCCCGGCGCTCACGTTAGTTATCTTAATGGCCAACAAGCGTAATGCCAAAGTCGCTTTCGTAGATGCGGTGGTGTCGTGTCTGGTGCTTGTTTCCGTGGGAATCATGCTGTTGAACTCCTTCGCAGGAGACAGTGGTATAGCCACTACAACGCTGGAAGAGCGGCTGATGGGAATCGCCAGCGTGGTGGTGTGTGCACTGGGTACGGTTATGTACACGGTGTTTTCCAAGGAGCTTTACCGGCGGCAATGGTCCGTCTATGAAATTCTGGCGGTCAGGAGCGTGGTAATGGTCGGTGCATGCGTCCTTGCAATGACTGCTTTGGGGGAGAGTTTCAGGCTGAATGCCGAGTTGATTCTGCCAATGGTACTGCTGGTTGTGATAGGGCATCTGTTGCCCATCTACTTGATCCAGAAAACAATCTTCTATCTCACGCCCATCCATGTTTCTTTGGTGTTGTTGACGCTTCCGGTATTTGTCTTGTTGTTGCAGTACCTCGACGACAGAGTCGAATTCTCTATCGCGAGTGTTACTGCGGTCAGCCTCATTGTGTTTTTGCTGTTGGGAAGGGCGTTATATGCACTGCGGAGGGAAACAACATGAGCAGGGTGATTGTCGTCGATGGTTTCTCATCCGGAAAATTTATATCAAAGCGCCTTGCTGAAGCAGGGTGTGTACTGATGCATGTGGCCTCATCCAACACCTTGGACAGTTATTACTATCGAGGCTTCGATTATTCTATTTATGACAACGTCATCGTGAATACGGGGTTTGCCACCACGTTGGCGAGTGTCGAGCAGTTCAAGCCACAATTCATTATTGCCGGCGCCGAAACCGGTGTACGGCTGGCGGATGAATTGAATGAGCACCTTCAACTGCCTTATCGCAATGACATCGAGAAGAGCACCGCCCGCAGAAATAAATACGACATGATTCATCGCATTACCCAAGCGCAGCTATTGGCAGCTCAGCAGTTCATCGCGGACACGTGGGAGCGTGCTGAGACCTGGATTAATGATCATGGTCGTTTTCCCGTGGTGGTTAAACCCCTCGAAAGCGCTGGCGCTGATGGCGTATTCATTTGTGAGGACTTGCGTGCTTGTGAGGTTGCAGTCGGCAAGCTATTGGGCGCGACTAACAAATTGAGCATTCCCAATCACCAGGTGCTGATCCAGGAGTATTTGGCAGGGGTGGAATATGTGGTGAATATGGTTTCGCTCAACGGCCAGCAGCTTGTCACTGAAGTAGTTCGCTATCAGAAACAGCGTACTGAAAGCGGTGGGGTCCTCTATGACATTGATGAGTTGATTGACGCCGATTCACCGGAGTATTCGAGCTTGGTGGATTACACTCGGGCAGTGGTGCGCACGCTCGGCATCCGTAACGGCCCCAGCCACGCTGAAGTTATGTTCACTGACGATGGCCCGAAACTGGTGGAGATCGCTGCACGAACCGATGGTATTTTACGGCCCGACGTGTCCAGGCAAACGACAGGTCTCGGCCAAATCGAAGCAACTGTTTTATCGATCACTGCACCTGAACTGTTTGCCCGATTAGTGGCAGGAAACACCGATTATAGGCTGATGCAACACACCTACAACGTTTGCTTGATCAACCGTGCGAAGGGACGTTTCAAACAGGGCTTTTTTCTGAATGAATTGCTTAAGCTTGAGTCCTTCTTTGATGCGGTGTTTTACGTTGACGATGGGCACGCACTAAGTGTGACTCAGGATGTGTTCAGCCAGCCAGGCACGGTGTATCTGGTACATGCTGACCCTGAAGTGATTGCCGCCGATTACCTCAGGATCAGGGCGCTTGAACTCCAGGGCGTGTATTCGATGGCATGACGTTTGGACGCCGGAGGCGGTTCTATTCATTCGCAATAGCGTCGCCCATTGGGAAACGCTTCGGCCTTAATCACTGACGCTACGAGATCGCGGCGTGTCAGTCTACACACCTGTTGCTGAAACATAGTCATCGGCAGCAATTCGAATCGTCACGCCTCCCCCCACATTAGAACTGGCTTGCCTACTCGATTGGATAACGCTTGAAAGCCGAGTGCTGTTCCAGCCGCTCGGCGTGGCGTTTGAGGTTGGGGAACGCATCGGCCTTGACCACCGACGCCACGGTGAACTGGCTGAACGACCAGGCGACTGCCGCTGTCAGGGAAGCCTGGGTCAACTCCTGACTGTCAGGCAGTTGTTTTTCCAGCAGCGAGTAGGCCGCCAGCAATTGCCCGCTGACGCGATCCAGCCAGGGCGCATGCAGCTTTTCGGCCGGGCGCAGGTTGTGTTCGTAAACGATCTGCACGCTTTTCTCGCAGGCCGCCAGGGCCAGGCCAAGGATATGCAGGTCATGGGCACGACCTGCGGGGGAGGGGGGCAGCAGCTTTTTATCGGCCGGGGCCAGGGTTTCCAGATAGTCGAGGATCAGGCTGGAATCCATCAGCACCGTGCCGTCATCCAGCACCAGGGTCGGCGCCTTGACCACCGGGTTGATCTGGGAAAACTCGGTGAACGTGCTGAACACCGACAGCGGTTCATGCACAAAATCGACGCCGTAAAGGTCCAGGGAAATGGCCACGCGGCGTACGTAGGGCGAGTCCAGCATGCCGATCAGTTTCATGAAGCCTCCGTTGCTCTCAAGGTTATGGCTCCAGAGAGTAAGGGCACAGGATCGGCATGCGCAATGACTGAATGTTGCCTGCAAAGGTCAGGCTGCGGTCATTCAGGCAGGACGCCTGATGTTCTGCCGGCTGGCCCCCGGTGGCTGGCCGGTAATGCGCTTGAATGCACGGCTGAACGCCGCCTGGGAGGTGTAGCCCAGGCGCAGCGCCACTTCTTCGATGGGTAAACGTTCCAGGGTCAGCCACTGGATGGCCAGGCGCATGCGCAGTTCCGTCATGTAGCGCAGTGGCGGGAGACCCAGGGTGGCCTGGAAGCGCTCGGCGAATACCGAGCGGGAGGTGTGACACTGCGCGGCCAGTTCGGCCACGCTCCAATCGCGCCCGGGTTGCTGGTGCAGCACGAGCAGGGCGCCCGCCAGGCGTGGGTCGCGCAACGCTGCTACCAAACCCGACGCATTGCCGCAGGCGCATTCCACCCAACCCCGCACAATCATGGCAGCCACCACATCGGCCAGACGCGTGAGGATGCCGGGGTAGCCGACGCGAGCCGCGGCGACTTCGCGCTCCATCACCGCCAGGATCGGCATCAGGCCGGGGTAACGCTGGCCCTGGGCATCGATCAGCATCAAGGCTGGCATCAGGCTGCCGAGCCCCTGGAGACTGCCGAGTTCGAACTCCATGCAGGCGCTGAACAGCAACGTGCTCGGCGGTGAGTCCGGTGATGCGTCCACGGCGCAGACGGTCTCGCCCAGTGGTGTCGTGTCAAAGCCGCCGATGGCCTGCACCGGCCTGTCCGCACTGGACAGGAGCGCATGGGCACCGCCGTGGGAGATGAACACGGCATTGCCCGCCGACAATTCGAACAGGCTGCCGTCATCGGTGCGCAGGGTGGCCATTCCTGCGGCGAGGAGGTGGAAGTAGGCATGCCCCGGTCTGGCGTCAAAGCCCATGCCGAAGCTCGGTCCGGCCTGGATGCGTCGGTACTGCACCCCGCTCAGGCGCATGCCGCGCAGCAGTTCGTCGATAAGGTCGGAGGACAGGTTGAAGGGCGCCGCTGCGGTCATCTTCGGGGTTTCGGTCAAAAACTCAAGGGTTTGCATCATAGATCATCCGAATTGGCAAACCTAGACTGGCCGTCGTGCTAATGACCGAGGATGTCGTGTGATGAATGATTATGTAGCCCAAGCCGCTCGCCCTGCCCAGGTGGCGCCCGATGCGCCCGCCTGGATGGCGGTGTTTTCCCTGGCCATGGGGGTGTTCGGCTTGTTGACGGCCGAATACCTGCCGGCCAGCCTGCTGACGCCGATGGCGCTGGACCTTGGCGTTTCTGAAGCGCTGGCCGGCCAAGCCGTGACCGTGACCGCCGTGGTGGCGTTGTTCGCCGGGTTGCTGGTACCGGGCCTCACGCGCGGGATCGACCGGCGCGTGGTGCTGCTGGGTTTTTCCCTGCTGATGATTGCGTCCAACCTGTTGGTGGCGTTTTCTTCCAGCCTGGCGGTGCTGCTGTTGATGCGCATCCTGCTGGGTGTTGCCCTGGGCGGCTTCTGGAGCATGGCGGCGGCGGTCGCGATGCGGCTGGTGCCGGCGGCGCTGCTGCCCCGTGCGCTGTCGATCATCTTCAGTGGCATTGCCGTGGGCACGGTGGTTGCCGTGCCGTTGGGCAGCTACCTGGGCGGCCTGTATGGCTGGCGCAGTGCATTTGTGGCGGCGGCAGCGGTCGGCGGGGTGACGCTGGCGTTCCAGCTGTTCACGTTGCCACCGTTGGCCCCCACGGGCAGCGCACGCTTGCGCACGGTGCTGGATGTGCTGCTGCGCCCGGGCATCGCCATCGGCATGTTGGGCTGCGTGCTCGTGCACACCGGGCACTTTGCGCTGTTCACCTACATCCGGCCGTTCCTCGAAAGCACCACGGGCGTGGGCACTGAAGGGCTGGCCTTGATGCTGCTGGGCTTCGGTGCGGCCAACTTCGTCGGCACGCTGTTGGCCGGTTGGATGCTGGTGCGTTATCCCCGCGGCACCTTGGTGCTGATGCCGGTGTTGGTGGGCGTCGCGGCGCTGGCCCTGGTGTTGCTGCCGGCCTCGCTGCCAGGCCAGGCGTTGCTGCTGGCGCTGTGGGGCATGGCGTTTGGCGGGGTGCCGGTGGCGTGGTCGAACTGGGTGGCGCGCAGCGTGCCGGATCAAGCTGAAAGTGCCGGCGGCATGGTGGTGGCGTCCGTGCAGTCGGCTATTGCGGCGGGCGCGGCCGGTGGGGGCGCGATGTTCAGTCTCAGTGGCATCAGCGGGGTGTTTCTCGGCGCCGGTGTGTTGATGCTGTTGGCCGCCTTGTTGATTGCGCTGCGGGTAACGGTGCCGGGCAATGACGCCGTGGGTGCACCGCTGCATCTTTGACGTCAGCCTGGAGATTGGCCGCATTCACGGTGTGACGAGCCATCGACCTTTGGTTTAGTCTGGAACGCTTCGTTGAACGCAAGCACATTTGGAGCAGTAAGCATGACCGATTACGTACCCCCGAAAGTGTGGACCTGGGACACCGAGAATGGCGGCACTTTCGCCAGCATCAACCGCCCTGTGGCCGGCGCGACCCATGAAAAAGAATTGCCGGTGGGCAAGCATCCACTGCAGTTGTACTCCCTGGCCACGCCCAACGGGCAGAAGGTCACGATCCTGCTGGAAGAGCTGTTGGCCCTCAGGCACAGCGGTGCGGAGTACGATGCCTGGCTGATCAAGATCGGTGACGGCGACCAGTTCGGCAGCGGCTTCGTGGGGGTGAACCCCAACTCCAAGATCCCGGCACTGCTGGACCGCAGCGGCGCCACGCCGATTCGGGTGTTCGAGTCGGGAGCGATCCTGCAATACCTGGCAGAGAAGTTCGGCGCGTTCTTGCCCACCGAACCCGCCGCCCGCGCCGAATGCCTGTCGTGGTTGTTCTGGCAGATGGGCAGCGCGCCCTACCTGGGCGGTGGTTTCGGCCACTTCTATGCGTATGCGCCGAGCAAGATGGAATATGCGATCAACCGCTTTGCCATGGAGACCAAGCGTCAGCTCGATGTGCTCGACCAGCGCCTGGCGGTGAGTGAATACATCGCGGGTGATGAGTACACCATCGCCGATATCGCCATCTGGCCCTGGTATGGCGGGCTGGTCAAAGGCCGTTTGTATGGCGCGGCGGAGTTCCTCTCGGTGCATGAGTACCAGCATGTGCTGCGCTGGGCGGACGCGATTGAAGCGCGGCCGGCGGTGCAGCGTGGGCGGCGGGTCAACCGGGTGTCCGGCGAGCCCCATGAGCAGTTGGCCGAACGCCATAGCGCTCGCGACTTGGACTAAAAATATGGGAGGGAGCTTGCTCCCTCCCATATTTGGATCACCACACTCCAGTTATTTGTAGCGCTGCTCGAACACCGCCACCTGCTCGGGCTTGATCAGTTCGAACGGCACCCAGACCTGCGGCTCAATCGCCTCGCCCTTGATCATTCGCACCGCCGCCTGCACGGACTGGGTCGCCTGGGCCTTCGGGTCCTGGAATACCGACGCCGTCAGCAACCCCCGCTTGATCGCTGCCAGCCCATCGGGCAAGCCATCGATACCCACAATCGCCACTTCACCCTTGGTTTTTCCCGCCTGCTGCAAAGCCATGGCCGCGCCAATCGCCATTTCATCGTTGTTGGCCACGATGGCATCGAACGGCGTGCCCGCCAGCAGCCAGTTGCTGGTCAGGTCCATACCTTTACTGCGTTGCCATTCGGCGCTTTGCTGCTCGACCACCTTGATACCGGGAAACTCCTTGAGCACCTGTTTGGCGCCCTCGGTGCGGTCGTGGGTAGCGTTCTGTGCGAGGTCGCCCATGATGATCACCACGTTGCCCTTGCCACCGAGTTTTTCCGCCAGGTAGCGCATCTGCAACTGGCCGGCCTCGATGTCGTTGGAGGCCACGGTGACCACGCCTTTGGGCAGGGTACGCTCGTCCGGGTGGCGGTTGACGTACACCAGCGGTGTCTTGGCGGAGACGGCGGCGCGGGTCATGTTGGCGGTGGCGGCGGTGTCCACCGGCAGTACGATCACCGCGTCGACCTTCTGGTTGAGGAAGCCCTCGACCTGATTAAGCTGACGCACCACGTCGCCCTGGGCGTCTTCGAACTGGATCTGCACATCCTGCTGCTTGGCGGCCGCTTCCAGGCCGGTGCGCACGTACGTCATGAAGTTGTCGTCGACCCGGGCAATGCTCACGCCGATGCGATAAGCCGCGTAGGTCCATTGGCTGAACAGCAGCAACAAGGTGGCAGCAAACAACGAATAGCGATTCATAAGGGTGATCCTTTTATTGTTATAGGGTGAACGCCTGGCGGAAACGCTCCAGGGCCATCTTGCTGTCGCCGCTGGCCCAGCCTTCCAGGCCGACCACGCCGCTGTAGCCTATGGCGTGCAAGGCTTTGGCAATGGCCGGGTAGTGGATTTCACCGGTGCCAGGCTCCTTGCGACCTGGTACATCGGCCACTTGGATTTCACCGATGGCGCTGCCAGCGCGCTGGATCAGTTCGATCAAATTTCCTTCGCCGATCTGCGCGTGGTACAGGTCCAAATTCATCTTCAGGTACGGGCTGCCCACGGCCTCGATCAGCGCCAGGGTATCGTCGGCGCGGGCGAATGGCGTACCGGGGTGGTCGACTTCGGTGTTGAGGTTTTCCAGCAGGAACACACGGCCGGCGTCTTCCCCCAGGCGGGCGATTTTTTCCAGGGTCTTGCAGGCGCTCAGCCACATGCGCCCGGTGGCCAGGCTCACCGGTTGAACGGGCAGGCCGCCTTCACCCAGGCCGGTGCCGTGCAGGTTGAGGCTGGGGCAATTCAGGTGTGCGGCTACCCCTAAGGATTCGCGGGCGCTGTCGAGTAACTGGCGGATGCCATCGGGGTCGGTGAGGGTGCCTCTGATGTAGCCGGTCATGGAGGTGAAATCGGCGCCGGTGGCGGCCAGGGCGGTGATGTCCTTATCTGTCCAGTTCCAGATTTCGGCGCTGAACCCCAGTGCGTGAATGCGCTTTACACGCTCGACAAACGGCAGGTCGAGAAACACCATCTCGGCGCTGACCGCCAGCTTGAACGGGCTCATACCGCCACCGCCTTGCCGGTTTCGAACGACTCGATGCACGCACGGGCAATCGCCAGGGCCGCGCGCGCATCCTCGCCGCTGGCCATCGGCTTGGCACCGCTGCGCAGGCAGTCGACAAAGTGGTTGAGCTCGGCAATGTAGGCGTCGCGCAACAGGTCGGTGTCCAGGCGCTGGGTGTCGGCCTGGATGCCCTGGGCCAGGTAGCGCACCAGGTCGCTGTCGTTGAGACTGCCCATGCTCAGCATACCGGCGCTGCCGAACACTTCGCCGCGCACATCGTAGCCGTACACGGCCTGGAAGTTGGCTTCGGCGGTGGCGATGGCGCCGTTGTCGAAGCGGATCGCGACCACGGCGGTGTCGAGGAAGCCTTTGCTTTTGAATTGCGGAGCGATCAGTGCGTCGGCCATCACATACACCTGCTCGGCCTCGGCACCGGGGTTGAGGTAGCGCAGGGTGTCGAAGTCGTGGATCAGGGTTTCGAGGAAAATCACCCATTGCGGCGAGTTGGCCGGGTTGTTCAGCGCCGGGTCGCGGGTCAGCGAGCGCAGCAACTGCGGCGTGCCGATGCGGCCGGCGGCGACGTCGAGGTGCGCGGTGCGAAAGCTCTTGGCGAAACGCCGGTTGAAGCCCACCTGCAACGGCACTCGCGCATCGGCGGCAGCGGCGATGGCGCGGTCGGCCTCATCAAGGGTGATGGCCATGGGTTTTTCGCAGAAGATGCCCTTGCCGGCGCGGGCGGCGCTGATCACCAGTTCGGCATGGCTGCGGGCCGGGGCGGCGATGATCACGCCGTCGATAGCCGGGTCGTCGAGCAACTGCTGAGGGTCGGTGTAGACCTTGCTCACCCCCAGTTCGGCGGCGAGGCGGGCGGCCTGGCCTGGCGTCGGGTCGGCAATCGCTGCCAGGCTGGCACCGGGGATGTGCCGTGCGGCGGTCAGGCCGTGGAAGCTGCCCATGCGACCGGCACCGATCAAACCCAGGCGGATGTTTTGTGTACTCATGCAATGACCCCTTGTTGTTATTGGCCTCAGGACAGTCCTGATGGGCAAGGGGGTGGGAGCAAGGCGTGTGCCAGTTTTCAACTTATTGATTAATAAGGGTTAATTAATATCTACAAACAATAAGTGTTCATTCTGATGACATGCCTATACTGACATGTCAAAAACATGAACATGGATATCACCCAATGAGCATGGCCTTCAGTGTGCAAGACCTCGACTACCTGACGACCCTGGGGCCTGCGGCGCTGAATGACGGCCCGGTGGCCGCGCTGGAGCAGGCCTGGCGCGATTGCCTGGCCGGCCAGGTCGACCGGCCGGCGTCCGTGCGCCAAGTGATCTGGGATTCGTGGCGGCGCAGCGTCGAGGCGGGCATCGATCCAGCCGACAACGCGTACCGCTTTGTCGCAGCCGACACGCTGACCGCCACCCTGACCACCCACCGCGTGCTGATCGCCGCTGCCGCGCAAGTCATGCACGGCTTGCTGGCCTACAACCCGCGCGGCCATATCAACCTCACCGATGCCGATGGCACCACCCTGTATTTCTGTGGCCTGGACATCACTCCGGTCGGCAGCCGCCTGCTCGAGTCGGTGCAAGGCACCAACTGCACCGGCCTGGCCCTGGCCGAAGACCGCCTGGTGTACGTGCTGGCCGAGGAAAACTTCGGCATCGGCCTGCGCCAGCGCCGCATGCACTGCGCCGCCGCGCCGATCAGGAATGCCCAGGGCCACACTGTGGCGATGCTGACCCTCACCGCCGAGCCCGGCTGGTTTCACTTCCATACCCTCGGTACGGTGCAGGCGGCCGCCGAGGCGGTGTCGCGGCAGATGGCGTTGCAGGTGTTGCTGGAGGAGCAGCAAGCGGTGCTCGAAGTCCTCAACGAAGGCCTGGTGGTACTGGACGAGCGCGGTTGCATCAAGGCGCTCAACCGTTATGCCCGGCAGTTGTTCGGCGTAGGGCTGGAGCTGATCGGGCGGCCGTTCCAGCAGCTGGGCCGTAGCGAGTTGAGCGACGTCCTTGGCGAGCCCGTGCGCGACCTCGATTGCACCTTCCACTTGGCTAACCGGGGCCAACTCGCCTGCCTGGTGTCGGTGTGCCCGCTGGAGCAGGGCGGGGTGATCGTGTCGCTGCGTGAAAACCGCCGCATCCGCGAAATCACCCGGCGCCTGATCGGCACCCGGGCCAGCTACACATTTGAAACCATCCAGGGCAACTCCCGAGCCATCCAGGACGCCCTGCACCTGGGGCGTATCGCCAGTCGCAGCGACTCCACCACGCTGATCCTCGGCGAAAGTGGCACCGGCAAAGAGCTGTTCGCCCAGGCCATCCACAACGGCAGCGACCGCCACAAAGGCCCCTTCGTGGCGGTCAACTGCGGGGCGATCCCCCGTGACCTGGTGCAAAGCGAACTGTTCGGCCATGTCGAGGGCGCGTTCACCGGCGCCACCCGTGGCGGTTCGGCGGGCAAGTTCGAACTGGCGGATGGCGGCACCATCTTTCTGGATGAGATCGGCGACATGTCCTTCGATGCCCAGGTCAGCCTGTTGCGGGTGTTGCAGGAGGGTGAAATCACCCGGGTGGGCGCGAAGAACTCGCGACAAGTGGACGTGCGCATCATTGCCGCCACCCACCGCAACCTCAGCCAGGCCGTGGCGCAAGGCGCGTTTCGCGAAGACCTCTACTACCGCCTCAACGTCCTGAACCTCACCGTGCCGCCCCTGCGCATGCGCCGCGAAGACATTCCGCTGCTGGCGCGGCACTTCCTGGCCCGCTGTGCACGCTCGTTGCGCAAGTCTGTGCAGGGCTTTTCGCCGGAGGCGATGGCATTGCTGTCGGCCTATGGCTGGCCGGGCAATGTGCGGGAGTTGGAAAACAGTATTGAGCGGGCGACCAACCTGGCGATGGGCGAGCTGATTCAGCCTGCCGATCTGCCGATGGAAACCAGGCAGCACACCCCGCTGCGCGCCTATGAGCCGCAACCCGCCCAGGACCTGAGCAGCCACGAAATGCACGCCATCGTCGCCGCACTCAAGAACACCGGCGGCAACATCCGCCTGGCCGCCCGGCAACTGAACGTGTCGCGGGGCGGGCTGTACAACAAAATGAGCCGGTTCGGGCTGAGTGCCAGCGATTTTCGCCGCGGATAAGGCCTAAGGTTTCAACTGCTTCCAATCAATGGCAAAGCGCGCCAGGTACTTTCGCAGGCGGTCAGCATCATTGGGTTGCGCCTTGGCCTGGCGCGAAACCCCGAACAGTCGTCGGCCGGCGTCGGAAAGGCTGTCGGATTGCAGGCACACGTCGATCACCGCCTTGAGTTGCAGCTGGTCGAACAGGTCCAGATCAGGCGGCAGCAGTGCATGGGTTTCGGTCAGCCCCCAGGCGCAGCGCAGGCGCTGGATCTCCTCTCCGGCCAGGACTTCATCAATACGCCCGCTGTCGGCCAGGGTGGCCATGCGCGTGATGGAGGCTGATAGCTCGCGAAAATTACCTGGCCACGCCGCTTCGCTGGAGCAGGCGAACGCCAGGTAGTGGCGGCGCGCTTCCAGGTTGAAACGCACGCGGCGGCCTTGCTCGCGGGCATGGCGCTCCAGTTCGAAGTCGATATTGGGCTCGATATCTTCGCGCCTTCCCGCCAGGCCTGGCAGATCAAAGGTCCACAGGTTGATGCGCGCATACAGGTCTTCGCGAAACAGCCCTTCAGCCACGCGCCCGCGCAGGTCGCGGTGGGTGCCGGCGATGATCAGGAAGTCGCTGGCCACCTCACGGTCGGCGCCCATGGGATAGAAGCGTTTTTCTTCGATAGCCTTGAGTAGCATCGCCTGCTCATCCAGGCCCAGCTCGCCGATTTCATCTAGGAACAACATGCCGCCGTGCGCTGCGCGCAGCAGGCCGTCGCGGGAGTTCTGCGCGCCGGTGAAGGCGCCCTTGGTATGTCCGAACAGTGCCGACATCGCGCTATCGCCGCGCAGGGTGGCGCAGTTGACTTCCACGAAGCGGCCCTGGACCTGGTGGCGGCTGCGCTTGAGTTCGTAAATACGCCGGGCGAGAAAGGATTTGCCTGCGCCAGTGGGGCCGATCAGCAGCATGGGCGCGGTGGAGCGCACGGCCACGCGCTCGATCTGTTCGATGGAAGCATTGAACGCACTGCTGCGCGTGGCGATCCCGGACTTGAGGAAGTCTAGGCCTTCCAGGCGTTGGTGGGCGAAGCGCGAGGCGATGCGGTCGTAGCGCGACAGGTCGAGATCGATCAGGGTGTGGGTGCCGGTGGCGGGAGCGGTGTCGTCCCGGCGGCGACTGGGGGCTGTCTGGATCAGGCGCGCCGGCAGGTTGCGTGCCTCGGTGAGCAGGAACCAGCAAATCTGTGCCACGTGGGTACCGGTGGTGATGTGGACCAGGTAGTCCTCGTGGTCGGTGTCGAAGGTGTAGGCGGCGGTAAAATCGTGCAGCGCGCCGTAGACCTCTTCGAAATCCCAGGGGTTGTGCAGTGGCATGGGGTGCAGGCGCACCTCGGTATCCGGCGAGATCTGCTGGATGTCGGCACGTACCCGCTCGGCGAGGCTGACGTCACGGGCGTCGACATCGTGGATCAGCTCCAGGCGATCGACCTGCAAGTTTTCCTGCTGGCACAGGCCGACGCTGGGGCGCCAGTGATTCCAGCGGTTGGCGCCCTTGCCGACGCGATCCAGCTTGGATCCGATAAATCCGATGGCGACCGTGCGCTTGTGTTTCATGACTAGACCAAAAGATAAATAACGATATGGAAGGATATGAATTTGGCTGCGGAGTTGTCATCGTTTTTCAAAAGTGAAAGCTGCAGTTATTTAAATTATCTATATAAAACAATTGCTTATAAATTATTTTAGAGGTGGGAAAAAACGTGGCACGCCCGCTGCAGTCCCTCAGCCAACGCCGCAGTGTCGGCCTGCACATTAAAGAATCGAGATCATGCAAGAGACCACCTACCAACTGCTGGAAGTCGCCAACGGCAAGCCGATCAAACTCTGGACCCAGGGTGTGCCTGTGGAGCCTGAAGCGCGCGCGCAACTGATGAACACCGCCCAGATGCCGTTCATTTTCAAGCACCTCGCGGTGATGCCCGATGTGCACCTGGGCAAGGGCTCGACCATCGGTAGCGTGATCCCCACCGTGGGCGCGATCATCCCGGCGGCGGTGGGCGTGGATATCGGCTGCGGCATGATCGCTGCGCGTACCACGTTGATGGCCGGCGACTTGCCCGACAACCTCCACGGCCTGCGTTGCGCCATCGAGGCCGCAGTGCCGCATGGTCGGACCCATAGCCGTAAAGGTCGCGACAAAGGTGCGTGGGAAAATGTACCGACCCAGGCCGATCAGGTGTGGTCGGCGCTGCACCCGCGCTTCAAGGCGATCATCGACAAGTACCCGCAACTGGAGCGCAGCAACAACCGCCACCACTTGGGCACCCTGGGCACCGGTAACCATTTCGTCGAGGTGTGCCTGGATGAAGCCAACCGTGTGTGGTTCATGTTGCACAGCGGCTCCCGTGGAGTGGGTAACGCCATCGGCAACTTGTTTATCCAACTGGCCCAGGCGGATATGCGTCAACACCTGGCCAACTTGCCGGACCGCGATCTGGCGTACTTCGAAGAGGGCAGCCAGCACTTCGATGACTACGTGGAAGCCGTAGGCTGGGCCCAGGATTTTGCCCGGCAGAACCGTGAGTTGATGATGCGTGCGGTGGTCCAGGCCACGCGCCAGGTGATCAGCAAACCGTTTGAAGTGGCGCTGGAGGCCGTGAACTGTCATCACAACTACGTGCAGAAAGAGCGGCACTTCGGCGAAGAAATCCTGGTCACGCGCAAAGGTGCGGTGTCGGCGAAGAAAGGTGAACTGGGGATTATCCCGGGCTCCATGGGCGCCAAAAGCTTCATTGTGCGTGGGCTGGGTAACGAAGAGTCGTTCTGCTCCTGCAGCCACGGCGCCGGGCGCACCATGAGCCGCACCAAGGCGAAGAACACCTTCTCCGTGGCCGACCAGATCCGCGCCACCGCCCATGTCGAGTGCCGCAAGGATGCCGATGTGATCGACGAAATTCCGATGGCCTACAAGGACATCGACCAGGTTATGCACGCTCAGCGCGAGCTGGTGGAAGTGCTGCACACCTTGCGCCAGGTAGTGTGCGTCAAAGGCTGAGAGGGGAAGCAAGATGCAAAAGGATGAACGCCACCCATTGAGCGACGCCATGCGCGCGCGGGTGCTACAGGAGCTTGACCGCATAGAGCGCGAACGCAATGTCACGGTGTTGTATGCCTGTGAGTCCGGCAGCCGGGCCTGGGGGTTTGCGTCCACCGACAGCGACTATGACGTGCGCTTTGTCTACGTGGAAAAACCCGACTGGTTCATGCAGGTAGATGCGCCGCGCGATGTGATCGAGCGTCCGTTGGATGACGAATTGGATGTCAGTGGCTGGGAGTTGCGCAAGACCCTGGGCCTGCTGCGCAAATCCAATCCCACGTTGCTGGAATGGTTGGACTCGCCGCTGGTGTATCGCCAGCACGTCGAGGCCACACAACCGTTGCGCGCCTTGGCAGAGACGTTCTACAGCCCGTCGGCGGCGCGCAGTCATTATCTGTCAATGGCCAAGAAAAACTTCCGTGGTTACCTGCAATGCGACACGGTGCGGTTCAAGAAGTACTTCTACGTGCTGCGGCCATTACTCGCGGTGCGTTGGATCGACCTCGGGCTGGGCCGGCCGCCGATGACGTTCGCCGATTTGTTGAGCACCGTGGATGACGCGCAACTGCTCGATGAAGTGGCAACCCTGCTGGCGTTGAAACGCAATGCCGGGGAAGCGGCCTACGGGCCTCGGCGTCCGGCGCTGCACGCGTACATACAAGCTGAATTAGAACGCAGCGTGCCTGGATTGCCACGCACTCATGCGGATTCACAACAACTGGACCAGTACCTGCGGGACACGGTCAAACGCTTTGCTTAAGGATGACGATGAAACAGGACGTGATTGAACTCGACGGCGCCATCGGCGGTGGCCAGGTACTGCGCAGTGGCCTGAGCTTGTCGATGGTGACCGGACTGACCCTGCGGATTAAAAATATTCGCGCCAAGCGCAGCCGGCCAGGGTTGATGCGTCAACACCTGACCGCTGTGCTGGCGGCGGCGCGAGTCTGTGGGGCCCAGGTACACGGTGCGCAATTGGGCTCGCAATCCCTGGTGTTCGAGCCGGGGCCGATTCAAGGCGGCGAATACCGCTTCAGCATCGGCACCGCCGGCAGTTGCACCCTGGTGTTGCAGACCGTGTTGCCGGCCTTGCTGCGCGCGCCCACGGCCAGTCGCGTGACGATCTGCGGCGGCACCCACAATCCGCTGGCGCCGCCGGTGGACTTTTTGCAGCGGGCCTGGCTTCCGCTGTTACGGCGCTTGGGCGCGGTTATCGAATTGAGCTTGAACCGGTATGGGTTCGTGCCTGCCGGTGGTGGTGAGTTGGAGGCGTTTATTCAGCCGGCGCAATTGGCACCGTTGCAGTTGATGCAGCGCGGAAAACTGCTCGAAGCCCGGGCGATAACGCTTAACGCCGGGTTGCCTGCGCAGGTCAGCGAACGCGAGTTCAAGCGCGTGCGCCAGCGCTTGTCGTTCGATGACTCCCAGTTGTGCCCGATTGAGATCGACCCGGAACGAGGTCCGGGCAACATGCTGATGTTGGAGTATGTCCATGAGCACGTCACCGAAGTGTTCAGCGCTTTTGGCCAGGTCAACGTGCGCGCCGAGACGGTGGCTGACCAGGCGATCGAGCAGGTCATGGAATGGAAGGGCACCGACACGGCGGTGGGCGAACATCTGGCCGATCAATTGTTGTTGCCGATGGCATTGGCCGGCGGTGGTCGTTTCACCACACCGCATATGAGCGACCATCTGCACAGCAACATGCAGGTGATCCAACACTTCCTGCCCGTGCTGATTGAGAGTCACGTGCGGGAGGAGGGCGGTTTGATCATCCAGTGCCGCGCCCGCTAGAGGTTCTCCGACGTCACAATCTGCGGCGGTATATACACCCGCTGCCGCACCGGATCGAACCCTTCGGCAGTCTGCAACTCCACCATCAACTGCACCAACGCCGTCGCCGTCTGCCCCGGCTGCGAGTCCATCACCACATCGATCAAACCCTGGCGCAGCGCCTGGCGCGACAGCTCGGTGGACTCCTGCAGGATGCAGCACAACGCCGGCCGCCTGGGCATCTGCGCCAGGGCGCTGATGATGCCATCGCCGCCGCCGCCCACCACGCATAGGCCGCGCAGGTCGCTGTGGCGGCTGATCAGGTCGAGGGTGGCTTCTTCGGTAATGTCGCAGTTGTCCAGATTGATCAACGGCTCCAGCGGTTTGAGCCCCGGCGCATGCTCGGCCAGGTAGCTGTGCAGGCCTTCGACCCGTGCCTGGTGGCCGAGGAAACGGTGGCCGCCGAGCAGGATACCCACGCTGCCTTTGCGCGTGCCGCAGGTGCGGGCGAGCAGCCAGCCCATGGTGCGGCCGACCACATGATTGTCCTGGCCTACGTAGGGTTCCTCCGCCTGTTCGTGGATATCCGAGAGCAGGGCGACCACGGGCACGCCGGCTGCGCGGATTTGCGCCAGGCAGGCGTTGATCGACGGATGGGCAAAACTGACCACCGCCAGGCCATCGCACTGCACGGCCAACTGTTCGATCTGCGCGACGATGGCGTTGGGCGAGCGGTCCACGATGTACTCGAACTGGCACGTCAGGTTGGCGTTGGCATGCTGCTCCGCGGCGGTACTGATGGCCTGCGCCAGGCTGGCATAGAACGCCTGGGCGGTGGCCAGCAACAGGATGCCGAAGCGATAGGTCGGCCGACGCTCGCGAATGCGCTGGCCGATCAGCCGCGCCGCAAAATACCCCACGGCTTCGGCCGCCTGGAATACCTGCTCGGCAGTCTCGGGATTGACCGGTGCCCGCGCATTCAATACGCGGTCGACCGTGGCCACACTCAGCCCGGCATGGGCGGCCACGCTGGCGATGGTTGGGCGTTTGTTGTTGTTCATGACTGGCCCCTTGAGCGTCTTGATAGAAAACTATCAAGCCCGGCTGGGCCTGGATGATAGCTTGATAGGGAATGGATTCAAGGCCTTGAGGGTGAATAACCCGTTCTCTAAGGTGGGTTTCACACAGCACCAGAAACCACCCGCTTGTGGAGAACAATAACAATGCCTGAACACACCGCTCCTATCGGCCGCCGCGACTACAGCCTCACCGGCCCCGAAGCCGCCCGCGCCGCTGAAAAAGGCCTGGTCTCGGCCAGTTGGTACCAATCGCCGATCTCGCGTAAACGCATGAAAGAACTGATGCAACGCCGTGACGGCCCGGCACTGCTCGACACCGCGATCTGGGTGATCGCACTGTTTGCCAGCGGTTTTGGCGGCTACTGGTTCTGGGGCACCTGGGCCTGCGTGCCGTTCTTCCTGGCCTATGGCGTGCTGTATGGCACTGCGTCCAACCCGCGTTGGCACGAAACCGGCCACGGCACCGCCTTCAAGACCCGCTGGATGAACGATGTGCTGTATCAGGTCGCCAGCTTCATGTGCATCTTCGAACCCCACGTGTGGCGCTGGAGCCATGCCCGGCACCATACCGACACCATCGTGGTCGGCCGTGACCCGGAGATCGTCGAACCGCGTCCGCCGAGCTTCTGGATGATGTGCCTGAGCCTGTTCAACCTGCCCCTGGCCTGGAAAACCTTCAGCGGCGTGGCGCGCCATGCCATGGGCAAGATGAGTGCCCAGGAAGCGGACTTCATCCCCGAATCCGAATGGCCCAAGGTGTTCCGTGCCGCGCGTATCTGGGTCGGCATTTATGCCGTGGTGATCGGCACCGCGTTGTACCTGCATAGCTGGTTGCCGCTGATGCTGGTGGGCCTGCCGAGTATTTATGGCGCGTGGCTCGGCTATCTGTTTGGCCTCACGCAGCATGTCGGCCTGGCCGAAGATGTACTCGACCACCGCAGCAACTGCCGCACCATTTACATGAACCGCTTGCTGCGCTTTATCTACATGGACATGAACTACCACCTCGAACACCACATGTACCCGATGGTGCCGTACCACGCCCTCGCGCAACTGCACGACGAAATCCGCAGCGACTGCCCGCCGCCGTACGCCAACCTGTTCGAGGCATTCAAGGAGATCCTGCCGACCATCTGGAAGCAGCGCAGCGATCCCACCTATTTCGTCCAGCGCCCGATTCACCCGAATACGCCTCCGGCTGCCCATGCGCCGGTGCATGCAGAAACCGCTGCCGGTTGAACCCCACCCAAGAACAAGAGAAAAACGCCATGAACGATCAATGGATCGACGTCTGCGCCGTGGGCGAAATAGACGAAGAAGACGTGCTGCGCTTCGACCATGGGCCGCACACCTATGCGGTGTATCGCTCGGCCGAGAATGAATTCTTCGCCACCGCCGGGCTGTGCACCCACGAGAAAATCCACCTGGCCGATGGCCTGGTGATGGACCACGTGATCGAGTGCCCCAAGCACAATGGGCGCTTCGATTACCGCACCGGCAAGGCCCTCGGCGCGCCGGTGTGCGTCAACCTCAAGACCTACCCGGTGCGGGTCGAAGCGGGGCGGGTGTTGCTCGCTGTCACGGCCTGATCATGCACGATACCTTGATCATCGTCGGCGCCGGCCATGCCGGCGGCCGTGCGGCGCTGACCTTGCGTGAAGAAGGCTACACCGGGCGGCTGATCCTGATTGGCGATGAGCCGCACTTGCCCTACGAGCGGCCGCCGCTGTCCAAAGGCGTGTTGCAGGGCACGGCGGACCTGGCCGGCTGCAGCCTGTGCGACAGCGCGCGACTGGCCGAGCTGGACATCGAGCACATGGCCGCTAACCCGGTGACGCAGTTGCAGCCGCAACAGCATCGCCTGCAACTGGCCGATGGCCAATGGCTGCGGTACGCCGGCCTGCTGCTGGCCATCGGGGGGCGGGCGCGCCGGTTGCCTCAGGAGCAGGCCAACGTGCTCTACCTGCGTACCCACGATGAAGCGCTGGCCCTGCGCGATGCGCTGAAGCCCGGCACGCGGTTGGTGGTGGTCGGTGGCGGCTTTATTGGCCTGGAAGTGGCGGCCACGGCACGTGGCCTTGGCTGTGAGGTCACCCTGCTCGAAGCCGGGCCGCGATTGGCGGGCCGGGTGTTGCCGGCCGTTATCTCTGAGGCGCTGCTGGCCCTGCATCGCCAGCACGGGGTCGACGTTCGCCTGAATGTGGCCTTGGAATCGATCCATGCCGACGCCGTGCTGCTGGTGGACGGGCAACGCTTGCCCTGCGACCTGGTGGTGGTCGGCATCGGCATGCAACCCAATATCGAATTGGCCGCCGCAGCGGGGTTGGACGTGGGGCAGGGCATACGCGTGGATACGCACCTGCGCACCAGCGCGCCGGATATTTATGCCGCCGGTGACGTGTGTGAGTTTCGCCTGGATGGCCTCTATCAGCGCCAGGAAACCTGGCGCAACGCCGAGGTCCAGGGCCGGCATGCGGCATTGAACCTGCTGGGCCGCGATGTGCCGTTCGAGGCGCTCCCCGGGTTCTGGTCCGACCAGTACGACTGGGGCTTGCAGACCGTCGGCGTGCTCACGCCCTCGACGGTCAGCCGCCCATTGCCGGGCGGCGGCATGTTGCTGTTCCATCTCGATGCCGATCACCAGTTGCAAGGCGCGTGCGGATGGGCGCCAGGCAACAGCGTGGCCAAGGACATCAAGCTCTGCGAACGCCTGATCAGCGCGCGACGCTCACTCGATCCCGCCAGCCTGGCCAACCCCGAGCTGTCCCTCAAACACCTGCTGCGAGGCTGATATGCGCCAATTCCTGGTGTTCCAATCCCTGTGGGCCATGCAGACCGAACCCGGCCCACTCGAGGCTCAACTCGAGCGCATCAAGGCCGCCGGGTTCGACGGCATTACCGATCATTACTTCAAGCCCGCCGATGTCGCCCGCCTGCACGCCGCCGCCACGGCGCAAGGCTTGCAGATCGAAGGCCAGCTGTTCCCGCAGTCGGTGGATGACCTGGCCGCCGCGCTGGAGGTGATCAGTGGCTATGGCTGCCACCACCTCACCCTGCAAGCCGACGTGCGCCCACGCACCCAAAGCGAAGCGGCGCGATTGGTCGAAGGCTGGCAGCGCTTGGCCGAACAGGTGGAGTTTCCGGTGCTGCTGGAAACCCACCGTTATCGCCTCACCAATGATCTGCTGTTCACCCTTGACCTGCTGGCACAGATGCCCGACTTGAAGCTGCTGGCCGACCTGTCCCACTACGTGGTCGGGCGCGAACTGCCGGAGCCGGGCGCCGCCGAGGACGATGCGCAGATACGCAGCATCCTGCGCCACAGCTGGGGTTTCCACGGTCGGGTAGCCAGCAGCGAGCAGGTGCAAGTCTCGTTGGCGTTTCCCCAGCACCAAGCCTGGGTCCGACGCTTTACCGAGTGGTGGCGCTACGGGATCGAAGACTGGCTGGCGCGCCCGCAGACGCCGCAGAGCCTGTCCTTTACCTGCGAACTCGGCCCGCCGCCTTATGCGATCACCGGCGCGGACGGGTGCGAAATCAGCGATCGCTGGTCCGAAGCGCTGAAGATGCAGGCGCTCATTCGTGAGGTGTGGCGCAGTTGTCAGAAGTGATCTGCTAATCTGCGCGGGTTCAATCTCGCCCTATTAGCCTGGACTTTCACCATGACCCCATCCTCCGTTCAGCCGCCCCTGGAACCGCAGTCCGTGTGCCACCCGATCACCAGCAGCGCGATTTTCATGGTCGCCACTGTCACCCCCGGCAGCGAGGACACGGTACGCGCCTGGTGCGCCGACATTGCCGGGCTGGTGCGCTCGGTGGGCAAGCGCGTGCCGGCCGGCAACCTGACCTGCGTCTGCGGGTTTGGCTCGGATGCCTGGGACCGCCTGTTCGGCGCGCCACGCCCGGCGGCGCTGCACCCGTTCCGCGAGTTCGGCGTGGAGGGGCGCATGGCAGTGTCGACACCGGGGGATATCCTGCTGCATATCCGCGCCGAACAGATGGACCTGTGCTTCGAACTGGCCACCCATCTCATGGCGGCCCTGGGCGACAGCGTTAAGGTGGTGGATGAGGTCCAGGGTTTCCGCTATTTCGACATGCGCAGCATCATCGGCTTTGTCGACGGTACCGAGAACCCGGTAGGGCGCAAGGCCGAGGGCTTCACCATCGTCGGCGACGAAGACAGCGAATTCCGTGGCGGCAGCTACGTGCTGGTGCAGAAGTACCTGCACAACATGACGGCGTGGAATGGCTTGACGGTGGAGGCCCAGGAGAAAGTGATCGGGCGCACCAAGTTGTCGGATATCGAGTTGGACGAAGAAGCCAAGCCGAGCAACTCCCACAGCGCCTTGACCGTCATCACCGACGAACACGGTGAAGAAGTGAAGATCCTGCGCGATAACATGCCCTTTGGCCGGCCAGGTGCCGGGGAGTTCGGCACCTACTTCATCGGCTATGCACGCTCGCCGCATCCCCTGGAATTGATGCTGGAAAACATGTTCGTCGGCCGTCCGGTGGGCAATTATGACCGCCTGCTGGATTTCAGCACGGCGGTCACCGGCGGCCTGTTTTTCGTGCCCTCGGCCGACCTGCTGGAAGAACTGGCCGACCGAACCGGCAGTCTGTAAGGCAATACGGTACAAAGGTGGGAGAGGGCTTGCCCCCTCCCACATTGGATTAATGCTGGTTTCAGATTAATGTCAGATCAGCTCAGCCACCCAGTGCTGACCGCCACAATCAGGAACACCCCCAACAGCGCGCGGTAGATCACGAACGGCCAGGTGGAGAACCGCTCCAGGAACTTCATCAGGCCCCAGATCGCAAAGAACGCCGAGACGCTCGCCACCACCAGACCGAACAGCAGATGCGGCCAGGCATGGGCCGGCATGTCGGCGTGCAGCAACACCCACAACTCCTTCAGCCCGGCGAGGGCGATGGCCGGCAGGCCCAGCAGGAAGGAGAAGCGTGCAGCTTCCTCACGCTTGAAATTGAGAAACAACGCAGCGGTCAGCGTAGAGCCGGACCGCGATACCCCCGGAATCAACGCGCCAATTTGCGCGATCCCGACGATCAACGCATCGCGCAGGCGCATTTCGCTCACTTCACGGGTGTGGCGTGCGCGTACTTCCGCCACAGCCAGCAGCACCGCCATCACCACGCAGGAAATGCCGATCACCATAAGCCCACGCAGCGGTGAGTTGCAGGCATTCAAGGTCGACGACAACGCCAGGCCGGCAATCCCGATGGGAAGGGTCGCCAGCACAATCGCCACCGCCAGCTTGAACCAACGGTCGTTGTAGTCACCCCGACGCACCGCGCCGATGCTGCCGGTGGTGACCTGGCGCACATCGCGCCAGAAGTAACTGACCACCGCTGCCAGCGCCGCCAGTTGCATGGCCGCGGAAAACGCCGAGCCGGGGTCTTGCCAGCCGAGCAGGGCGGGCACCACGCGCATGTGGGCGGTGGACGACACCGGCAGCAGTTCGGTAATGCCCTGGATCACGCCAAGGATGAAGATCTGTAGGTAATCGAGGGAGGCAAAACCCACATCCAGGCCGGCGGTACACATGTTGGTCAAAATAGGTGTCCTTGAAAAGCAGAGGCAAATTTCACGAAGTTTATTCGAAATGTTTCAAGGTTTCGGGCGAGGCAACACCTATTTGCAATCGGTTCAGCAAGTAGAAAGGTTGGCCTCTCCTCGCGTTTTGTGAACAATGGCGCCCTGCGTTTTTTCACCGAGAGCCCCATGCCCGAAGTCACCGTCGAATTGATCCAGACCGGCCCCGAAGCCGCCGAGCTGATCCGTAATCTCTACCAGTACTACGCCTATGAGTCGTCCGACTGGGAACAGGAAGATGTGGAGGCGGACGGCCGTTTCTACATCCATGACGAACACCTGGCCCGCTACTGGCAAGACCCGCAATGGAGCGCCAACCTGCTGCTGGTGGATGGCTACATTGCCGGCTTCCTGCTGATCGAAGGCAGCGAACTGCCAGGCATCGATGCCCTGGAGCTGGCCGATCTGTTCATCCTCAAGCGCTATCGCCGCAAAGGCATCGGCCGCGCCATCGCCAGCCAGGTGCTGTGCAGCGGCCAGGCCAATTGGCTGGTGCGGTTCTATGACCAGGACGAAGTGTCCCAGGCGTTCTGGCGCACGGTGCTGGATAACCTGCCGCGCCCGGTACAGACGATAGAGCTGGAGGATGACCCGCAGTTGGTCAGTTACCTGATTACGCGGGCGGCCCTGCATTAAAGGCCTGTTGCATTACCGCCGGCGGCTGCCCGAACGCCCTCAGGAACGCCTGGCGCATGCGCTCGCGGTCGCCAAAGCCGGTTTCGCGGGCCACCACCTCCACCGGGTGACGGCTGGTTTCCATCAGTGCCCGGGCGGCTTCCACGCGCAGGGCTTCGATGGCTTTGGCCGGTGTCTGCCCGGTTTCCTCACGGAACACCCGGCTGAACTGGCGCGGGCTCAGCCGGGCGACATCGGCCAAGGTCTCCACCGTGAGGTCGTGGGTCAGGTTCTCACGGGCGTAGGCCAGGGCCAGTTGCACGCGGTCTGACTTGGGGTCAAGCTCCAACAGCGCCGACAGCTGCGATTGTTCACTGCCGCGACGCTGGGCAATCACCAGTTTGCGCGCAATGCGCCGGGCGAGGTCGCTGCCCAGGTCGTTCTCCACCATGGCCAATGCCAGGTCCACCCCGGCGCTCATGCCGGCACCGGTCCACACTTGGCCGTCCACCACGAACAACTTGTCTTCTTCCAGCTGGATGTGCGGGTAGCGCTTGCGAAAGGCCGGCGCGTGAATCCAGTGGGTGGTGGTGCGCTTGCCTTCCAGCAGGCCGGCTTCGGCCAGCACGAAGATGCCCATGCACAATGAGGCGACGCGCCGCGACTGGGCAGAGGCGGCCTTGACCTGTTCCAGCAGGTTGGCTTCCGGCAGGCGAAACTCCATGTAGCCGCCGACGATCAAGGTGTCATAGCCCTCGGCCCGAATGGGTGTGGTGTTCACCGAAAAGCCCTGGGATGTCATCACCGCGCCGCCGGTCTCCGAGACCAGGTGAAACGCATAGGCCGGCTCGCCGCGCAACAGGTTCGCGCACTCGAACACCGAGCCCACGCTGAGGCTCAGGCATTCGAAATTCGGGTAGACCAGCAGCGCAACGCTGTGCATCGTGTTTCTCCAGGGGGCAGGGGAGACGCGATTGTCGGCGGCTGGGCGAGAAACGGCAACTGCCGTCGAGCAATGTCCGAAAACCTTGCGGATATGACGTTGTGAGGCGACGCCCAGGCTCCTAAGCTTCAACCCACAGTCATCCCGAGGCACTCGACAATGAAAGTATTGATGGTATTGACCTCTCACGATCAGTTGGGCAACACCGGCCGCAAGACCGGCTTCTGGCTCGAAGAATTTGCCGCACCTTATTACGCGTTCAAGGACGCCGGCGCCGAGGTGGTGCTGGCATCCCCGGCCGGCGGCCAGCCGCCGTTGGATCCGGTGAGCGATCAGCCGGACTTCCAGACCGACCAGACCCGCCGCTTCGCCGCCGACCCGGCCGCGCAACAGGCCCTGGCGACCACGCTGAAGCTGGATTCGGTCAACGCCGATGCCTTCGACACCGTGTTCTACCCAGGCGGCCACGGCCCGCTGTGGGACCTGGCGGAATCGCCGGTTTCCATCACGTTGATCGAGTCCTTCGAGCGTGCCGGCAAGCCGATCGGCTTTGTCTGCCATGCACCGGGTGCCTTGCGTCATGTCAAGGCGGTCAACGGCGAGCCGTTGGTCAAGGGCCGGCGTGTCACCGGTTTCTCCAACTCGGAAGAAGCCGCCGTTGAATTGACCGATGTAGTGCCGTTCCTGGTGGAAGACGAGTTCAAGAAGCTGGGTGGCCTGTATGAGAAAGGCGCTGACTGGCAGTCCTTTGTCATTACCGATGGCTTGCTCGTCACCGGGCAAAACCCCGGCAGTTCCAGCGATGTCGCCAAGGCCCTGCTGAAACTCACTGCCTGACTCAATAAACCGCTTGATGCATTGGCGACTTGAATAAGTCGCCAATGCTTTCGCGCGCTCGTAATCTGGAAGAATGAGATGACCGTTTTAAGTACCCCGGTGAAACTGGGTCACCACACACTGAACAACCGTATTGTGCTGCCACCGTTGACGCGCCAGCGCAGCGCCCAGCCGGGCGATATCGCCACTGACTTGATGGCCGAGTATTACCGCCAGCGCGCCAGTGCCGGCTTCATGGTCAGTGAGGGCACGCAGATTGAACCGCGTGGCCAGGGTTACGCGTGGACGCCGGGCATTTATACGCCGGCGCAGATCGACGGCTGGCGCAAGGTCACCGAGGCGGTGCATGCCGAAGGCGGGGTGATCTTCGCCCAGCTGTGGCATGTCGGTCGGGTGTCCCACAGCGCGTTGCAGCCTGAGGGTGCCGCACCGGTCGCACCTTCTGCTATCCAGGCAATTCAGGCCAAGGCCTTTATCGAAACGGCGCCGGGCGAGGGGCAATTGATGCAACCGCCTGTACCGCGTGCGTTGACCACGCAGGAGGTCAAGGACCTGGTCGGGCACTACGCCCAGGCAGCGCGCAATGCACTGGATGCGGGGTTTGATGGGGTGGAAATCCATTCAGCCAATGGCTACCTGGTCAACCAGTTCATCTCGGCCCACGCCAACCAGCGTGACGACGAGTACGGTGGCTCGCTGCACAACCGCCTGCGCTTCCTGCGCGAGATCGTCGAAGCAGTGACCGCCGTGGTCGGGCCCGAGCGCCTGGGCGTGCGCTTCTCACCATTGTTCAGCGGCACCGACCAGGACCGGGTGTACATCGGCTTGGTGGAAGACGACCCGCACCACACCTACATTGAAGCGCTCAAGGTATTGGAAGCGTCGGGCATCGCCTATGTGTCCATTGCCGAAGCCGACTGGGATAACGCCCCGGTATTGCCCGAATCATTCCGCCGAGCGGTACGCGACACCTTCAGCGGGCGGATCATCTATGCCGGTCGCTACACCGCTGAACGCGGTGCAGCACTGGTTGAAGCGGGGCTGGCGGATCTGATCGCGTTCGGGCGGCCGTTTATCGCCAATCCGGACTTGCCGCAGCGGATTTTCAACGACTGGCCGTTGAACCCGCTGCGGGCGGAAGGGATGTATGGGGGAGGCGAAGCGGGTTATGTCGACTACCCGGTGTTCGCCGGGTAATCAAACCACCCGCAACACAATCTTGCCAATGTGATCGCCACCTTCCATCCGCGCATGCGCCTGATCGGCCTGGGTGTAATCGAACACCTGGTCGATCATCGGCAGGCAGCGCCCGGCTGCCAGCACCGGCCATACGTGCTCGCGCAGTTGGTCGGCGATGGCGGCTTTCTCGTCCTTGGTACGGGCGCGCAGCAAGGAGCCGGTGACGACGGCGCGTTTGCCGAGGATGGTCAGCAGGTCCACGTCATTGGCCTTGGCGCCGCCGAGGAAGCCCAGCATCACCAGGCGCCCGTCCATGGCCAGGGCCTTGAGGTTGTTGTTGAGGTAGGAGCCGCCCATGATGTCGAGGATCACATCGACACCTCGAGCCCCGATCACCTCGGCAAAATCCTGCTCGCGATAATTGATGGCTTCAGCGCCCAGGGCACGGATGGCCGCACATTTCTCTTCGCTGCCAGCGGTGGCGAACGCCTGGATACCGAACTCGCGGCACAGCATCAGGGCGGTGGTGCCGATCCCGCTGGTGCCGCCGTGGATCAGTACGCGCTGGCCCTTGTGCGCGCCGCCGATGCCGAACAGGTTGGCCCACACGGTGAAAAAGGTTTCCGGGATGGCGGCGGCTTGAATCCACTCCATGCCTTCGGGAACCGGCAACGCCTGGCTGGCGGGCACCGTGCAGTATTGGGCGTAGCCGCCGCCATTGGTCAGGGCACAGACCCTGTCGCCAATCGCGTATTCGCTGACCCCTTCGCCCAGCGCGACCACTTCGCCGGCCACTTCCAGGCCGGGGATCGGGCTGAAGCCGGGTTTCATCGGGTACTTGCCGGCACGTTGCAAGGCGTCGGGGCGGTTGACCCCGGCGGCGTGCACGCGGATCAGGATTTCGCCGGGGGCCGGGGAGGGCACCGGTTCCTGGCGCGGCTTGAGCACCTCGGGGCCGCCGGGCGTGGTGATTTCAATCAGGGTCATGTCGGTAGGCAGGGTCATTTGGCAAATCCTGTAAGGGGGAGCGTATGGGTTGGGACCGTGTCGAGCGGTCGACGGTTCAGCACAATCATGCCCAGTTCCAGGGCCAGGGCGACCACGATGGCGCCAGCGGCAATCACGAACAACAGCGCATGCTGGCCACCGCTGCTGTTGAACAGTGCCGAGTAGGCAAACCCGGACAGTGCCTGGAAGGTAGCAAAGGAGACGGTGGCGCGGCTCCACGCTACCTGCTGCTGATGATGGTTGGGCAGCAGTTCATGCACCCGCGCCAAGGCCAATGGCACGATGCCTGGCGGGAACGAACCGAGGATCACCGCCAGTACGGCAAGGGCAGTGAAAGAACTGGCCAGCGGCAACAGACCGACGGCAATCGCCTGCACCACCAGCACCACACGGATACTCAGGCGTGCTCCGAGTTTATCGGCGATAAACCCGTAGCTTACCGGCCCCACAATCGCGCCCAGGCCGTACATCACCCAGACCATCGCGCCGATGTGCGCACCCTCACCCAGGCCACGGGCCACGTAATCCACCAGGAACACCATCGCCGGCACCAGGCCTGCGGCCATGAAGGCGTACTGGGCGAACAGCAGGTACACGCCGGACGGCATCCGCGCTGAAGTGGCCATTGGGGCCGCTGCTTCATGCAGCGTAACGCCGGGCCAGGCGAACCAGCTGGCCGCCGTCAACAGCGACGCCAGCAGGCCCAGGCCCAGCCACGTCTGCTGCAAGCCCAGGCTCAACAGCGGCGGCACCAGTGTGCCGGAGCCGGCAATGCCCAGGCCGATGCCGAGGAAGATCGCGCCACTGGCCAGGCCCCGGCGTGCGGCCGGTACGTGGGGCAATACGGTCGCGGCCACCAGCACCATGATCGCGCCGCCGGCAATCCCCGACAGCAGGCGCCAGGCGAAGAACCACACCACCGACAGCGGGAAGGCACAGGCGAAGAAGGCCAGGGTTACCGCCACCATCATGATGCGCAGGGCGGTCGTATTGGAGGTGCGCTGGGCGATGGGCCGGCCGATCAGCGCACCGATCAGGTAACCCACCAGGTTGGCGGCGCCGAGGTAGACCACGTCATTGGCGGAAAACCACTGGGCCTGGATCAGGCTGGGGATCAGCGGTGTGTAGGCAAAGCGTGCCAGGCCGATACTGACCAGGCTGGCACACAGGCCGGCAAAGATCGGCAGCCAGACCGCGCTGCGGGATGGTGCGTGGGAGTCGAGCATGATGGCTGTCCTGAAGTTTTTTCTGCGGCGGTCAGCATATCGGGATTTTTCGATGCAATAATGCAGCGAATTAGCGTCATGATGATGCATATCTGCATCAATGGGAGACCGCATGAATTGGGACGATGCACGGGTATTCCTGGCGGTGTGCCGCGAATCAACATTGCGCGGCGCCGCACGGGTGCTGGGCGTGGACCAGGCCACCGTGGGGCGCCGCGTCAACGCCTTGGAAAAGTCCTTGAACGCAACCTTGTTCCTGCGCACCTCCGAAGGCTACGCGCTCACGGCGGTCGGCGAAGCGGCGTTGCTTTCGGTGGAGAAAATGGAGCGCTCGGCCCTCGACCTGGAGCGCCAGATCCAGGGCCTGGATGACCGCCTGACCGGCACTGTGCGGGTCAGTACCACCGACTCCCTGGCCATCGACTTCCTGATCCCGGCCATCGCCTGCCTGCACGACAAACACCCCGACGTGCGCGTGCAACTGGACGCCTCCACGCAGATCCTCAGCCTGGCCAAGCGCGAAGCCGATATCGCCGTGCGCAACCAGCGCCCGGATAACCCCGACCTGATCGCCCGGCGTATTGCGCGCTGGCCGCTGGGGTTGTTTGCGTCCCAGGGTTACCTCGAGCGTCACGGCGTACCTGAGCCGGGCAGCCTGTTCGAAGGCCATGACCTGGTGGTCTACCAACCTCACCTGCAAAGCCAGAAGGACATGACCCTGGTCTCCGAGCCCCTCGGCCGCGGGCGCATCGTTGCTGCCTTGAGTTCCAGCCTGCTGGTGCGCCGCTCGATCGCTGCCGGCATCGGCATCGGCGAAATCCCGGTGTGCACCGGTGAGCGCGACGGGCTGGTGCGCCTGTGGCCGGAGCGCACCCGACCCTTGCCATATGACGTGTGGCTGGTGACCCACGCCGATCTGCGCCACACCGCACGGGTGCGGGCGGTGATCGATGAAATCGTGGCGGCGTTTGCTGGCACCGAGGAGTGAGGTCAGCACAGGCTTGCAAGCGCGGCGGTGGCCCGGTCGACACAATCGTTGTTTGTGGCAATCAACCGAGAGCACGTATGAACGAATCGACGCGTCAGGACCTGGGACTATTGTTTCTGCGGATCAGCGGGGCGCTGTTCCTGCTGTGGGTGCATGGCTTGCCCAAGTTGCTCAACTACAGCGAGCAGTTGAACCTGATCGAAGACCCGTTTCACCTGGGGGCGAACATCACGTTGCTGCTGGCGATTTTCGCTGAAGTGCTATGCCCGCTGCTGATCATCGCCGGGGTGCTGGTGCGCCTGGCGTGCCTGCCGATCCTGGCGGTGCTGTTGATCGCTTTGTTGGTGGTGCACCCGGAGTGGACGTTGTTCGAAGCGCAGTTCGGTTGGCTGCTGTTGATCATCTTCACCACCTTGCTGATCAGCGGGCCTGGTCGCCTGGTCCTGGGCCAGCGTTTCTCCTGAGCAAAAAAAGGCCGGGCAAGCCCGGCCAAAATAAGGAGAGGGTGGTGCAGGCGTTTCAGCGTTGCAGGAACGCCAGCAGGTCTTCATTCAACTGCTGCGCATGGGTCACGGCGAACCCGTGGGGCGCGTCCTTGTAGACTTTCAGTTCCGCGCCCTTGATCGAAGCGGCCGCCACTTTACCGGTGGTTTCGAACGGTACGATCTGGTCGCCATCGCCGTGGATCACCAGGGTCGGCACGTCGATTTTGGTCATGTCCGGGCGGAAGTCGGTTTCGGAGAACGCGGTCACGCAATCCACCGTCGACTTGAGGGATGCCAGCATCGCCACCTGCAGGGTCTGGGTCAGCACGCCTTCAGAGACCTTCTGGCCCTGGTTGATGCCGAAGAACGGCGTGTTGAAGTCGCTGATAAATTGCGCACGGTCTTTCAACAGGCCGGCCTTGATGCCATCGAACACTTCAGTCGGCACGCCCTGCGGGTAGTCCGGTTTCTGGCCGAACAGCGGTGTGACCGCGCCCAGCAGTACCAGGCCGGCCACGCGTGCGCTGCCGTGGCGTGCGATGTAGCGGGCGACGTCGCCACCGCCCATGGAGAAGCCCACCAGGGTCACGTCCTTGAGGTCAAGGTGTTCGATCAGCTGGGCGATATCGTCGGCGAAGGTGTTGTAGTCGTTGCCGGTCCAGGGTTGATCCGAGCGGCCGAACCCACGGCGGTCAAACGCGATGGTGCGAAAGCCGCGGCTGCTCAGGTATTCCATCTGGTATTCCCACATGTCGGCGTCCAGCGGCCAGCCGTGGCTGAACAGCACGGGTTTACCGCTGCCCCAGTCTTTGAAATAGATCTGGGTACCGTCTTTGGCGACGAATGTGCTCATGAACATCTCCTTATCGAGGGGGGATAAAACGCAGGATCACTATTGCCGTTAACCGGCTCGAGGGCTTGTACGGGTGTGCTTGCTTGGGGTTACCAACTGAACTTGAGCTCGACCCCCAGGTAATTACTGTCGTCACCGCCGGCATCGCGCAGGGTCTGGCCCACGTCGTAGTGCACGGCCTCGACGGCGCCGGTGAGGTTGGGGCTGAACACATAATCGGTGCGCACTTGCGCATAGGCGCCGGTCCAGCGATCGCCCTGGCCTGCGGTGCCAGCCACCGGCAGGTTGGGCTGGGTGTAGACCGCGTCGCTGGTGGTTTGGCGCCACAGCAGGCCGATGGCGGTTTGCACGCTGAGCCTGTCGATCGGCTTGAGCGTGATCGACGGCTTGACGTGAATCAGGTTGCTGTAGCCGGTGTAGCCCGCCAGGGAAAAATAGTAGCCGTTGGGGAACAGCGGGTTGAAGGTGCCGACGTTGCCATCCCCGGTTTTGCGGTCGCCCGAGGCGATGTCCAGTTGCAGGCCGATGCGCGGCTTCCAGGCCAGGCTGTCGAAGGTGTAGCCGGTACGGCTGCCACCGGCCCAGGCGCGAATGTCCTTGTTGCCGACCGAGCCGCTTTGCAGCATCGCTTCGATGTCCCAGTCAAAGCCCATGGCCGCGCCGCCCAGGCGTGCGTCGAACAGGTGGCGGGTCTCGTCGCCGTCGGCGTCCAGGTAGTGGGCGGCGGTGCGCTCATACACGCCGTAGTAGGCGGACAACTCGTTCTTGCCGCCCACCAGTCGCTCCACACGGACCATGTGGAAGCGCGCATCGCTGTTGGATTTGTCGTCGAAGTGACGCCCGTCCTGATACTGCACCGGCTGGCTGGCGATCCCGATAAAACGCCAGTTGGAGGTCTCCCAGTCGGCCCACAGCGCATCGAAGGACTGCCGCACATTCGGGCCGTCCCGCGATGAGATGAAGCGCTGCAGGTCGAAGGCGAAATCCTGGCGCCCGACACGGGCCTTGAGAGTCCCACTGCTGAAGGTATTCACGTACTCGGCGAAGGCCAGGCGCAGATCGACGCGATTCTGGTCGGCGCCGCCGATCGTGGTCTTGTCGTACGCCCGCACATCTTCCAATTGGGTGAACACCCGCCAGTGCTCGTTCAGATGCAGGTCGGCGTGGAGCTGGAAGCGTTGGATCAGGTAGCGATCACGCTTCACATCCCGCACGCCGAAGCCACTGGCATCGTTCATCTCGAAACGCTCGCGCAACGTCGCGCCCAGGGACAGGTAGGTGTAGGGGTTCGCGCTGGACAGCGGGATGTACTTCAAGCTGTCCAGCGGCTGCGTGCGCAGCGCCGGGTCCTGCAAAACCGACCAGTCTTCCTGCCAGCGGTTGGCCTTGATGGCCGGGCGTGTCGCTTGCTCGTCGGCGTGGACGCTGCCGACGAGCAGCGGCCACAGCACGGCCAGGCCCCAGCCTGTGCGGCGCGTCATTTTGCGGCGTTGAGTTGATGGATCTCCGCGACGTAGCCGCCCGGAAATTCCACCAACGCACTGCGACGGCCTTTGCTGTCGAACGCAGGCACTAACACTTTCGCGCCGGAGCCGGTGGCCTTGCCCAGGGTGGCCGTCAGGTCAGCCACTTGATAGCCGGTGGTCTCGTGGCCGAACGGGTAGGGCAGTTGGCCGTTGGTGACCAGCACCGCCATGCGCCCGAATGGCGATTCGATGTCGACGCGACGGTAGTTGCCGTTGGCTTGGCCGATATCCACGCCAGGGGCGTGTTTGTCATCGGCCAGGACTTTGCCGTGGGAGAAGCCGATAAACGATTTGATAAAGGTGTCGGCACGCTCGGCACTGAGGTACACGCGGTTTTCCGGCACGGTCTGGAACGCGGCGTAATCCGGGGTCTTGGTGTGCCAGTAAAGCTGCATGTTCACACCGCCCGGCCACTGCACCACCGCGTCACGCCCGATCGGGTCGGGAAAGTCGCTGACGATCACCGCCGCGCTGTTCTCCCGGGCGGCCTTGAGGGCGACGTCCATGTCCTTGACCAGGTAACCGTTGCGCTCCTGGCCGAACGGGTGCGGGATCGGCGTGGTGAAACCGAACAGCGACACTGTGCCTGCCGGGGTCTGCAGCAGTTGCGACGTGGTGCTGCTGGGCACCGGCAACACGTTCACCACCACTTGGGGCGTGCTTTTGCCGCCGAATGTGGCCAGGAAGCTCTGGGTAAAACGCTCCACATCGGCCGGTGCCACATAGACGTGGCTGGTGTCGTATTGCGGGGCCACGGCGACCGCCGGTGTAGCGGCGAAGGCGCTGTTCATCATGGCCCCGGCCAGCAAGGTGACTGCCAGCGATACCGTCCTGACTTTTCTACACATACCCACTCTCCCGCGTTTTGAGAAAGTCTCGATCTTAGGGACGGGGCCGACCGGCGGATTGTACGGACGTGCTCGGTTGAACGATTCAGCGTTTATGCTGGTCATCTGACTCCCAGCATCCGATCACACAGGTGAACGAAATGGCCAAGACTTACAGCTACGCCGCCCAGAACGCCAAGGATTCCCTCAAGCCCTACACCTTTGAGCGCCGTGCGCCGGGGGCGGATGACGTGCAGATCGACATTCTCTATTGCGGGGTCTGCCACTCCGACCTGCACACTGTGCGCAACGAGTGGAACAACACCCTTTACCCTTCCGTGCCTGGCCACGAAATCGTCGGCCGTGTCACGGCGGTCGGCGCCAATGTGCAGCAGTTCAAGGTGGGTGACCTGGCCGGTGTCGGCTGCATGGTCGACAGTTGCCAGCACTGCGCGTCCTGTACCGAGGGCGAGGAGCAGTACTGCGAGAACGGCTTTACCGGCACTTACAACGGCCCGGTGTTCGGCGGTGAAAATACCTTCGGCGGCTACTCGGACAGTATCGTGGTCAAGGAAAAGTTCGTCCTGCGCATCTCCCACGATGACGCCAACCTGGCTGCCGTGGCGCCGTTGCTGTGCGCCGGCATCACGACCTATTCGCCGCTGCATCATTGGAAGGTCGGCCCCGGCAAGAAAGTCGGCGTGGTCGGCCTGGGTGGCCTGGGCCATATGGCAGTGAAAATCGCCCATGCCATGGGCGCCCATGTGACGCTGTTCACCACCTCACCGAACAAGCGCGAAGACGGCCTGCGCCTGGGCGCCGACCAGGTGGTGGTGTCGAAGAACCCGGACGAAATGGCCAAGGTTGCCAACAGCCTGGACTTCATCCTCAATACGGTTGCCGCGCCGCACAATCTCGATGCGTTCCTTAACTTGCTCAAGCGTGACGGCACCATGACCCTGGTCGGCGCGCCCGACAGCCCGCATCCGTCGCCCACGGTATTCAACCTGATCTTCAAGCGCCGCAGCCTGGCCGGTTCGTTGATCGGCGGCATCCAGGAGACCCAGGACATGCTCGACTTCTGCGCCAGGCACGGGATTGTCTCGGACATCGAGATGATCGATATCCAGGGTATCAACGAGGCGTATGAGCGGATGCTCAAGGGCGATGTGAAGTATCGGTTCGTGATCGATATGGACAGCTTGAAAAAGGAAAGCCAAACGGCGTGAAACGCATTCCCTGAACCGCTGTAGAACCCTTGTGGGAGGGGGCTTGCCCCCGATAGCAGTCGGGCAGTCACCGCATCATTGACTGACCCGCCGTTATCGGGGGCAAGCCCCCTCCCACATTATTTTGCGGTGTGCCTGGACCAAGAGGTGCTCGTACAGAATTGTCGCCCCCACTAGCATCAGCACCACACCACCGACCATCTCCGCACGCTTGCCACCAGATCATGTGCAGCCCCAGCCCGACCAGCAGGGTAAACACGATCCAGTGCTCCCAGTCTCTGGCTGAAACCCTCCCGTTAAGAGCGAACACTGCAACTGTGGCAAGCCCGCTCGCCACAGGGGACTTATCGCCCGTTTTGAAAGGGTTGGCCCTCAGGGCCGCTGCGGTTTCACCGACGTCCCGAAGGTATTGCCCATGCGCACGCTGGTCGCCGCCGGGGTGGATAGGCCTACCGCGTTCGGCGGGCGTTTTTCGATGGGGAGGTTCTGCGCCTCGCGGTTCTTTTTGGCCGCCTTGGTAGCGTTCGTGTCGTTGCCCATCTGCTGGCTCAGGCAGCCATAGTCGGGCGCCTTGTAGCCATCCACGCTGACCTCGGCGCACGTGCCGGCGGCAGTTTCGGCATGGCCCAGCAAGGGCAGGGTGGCGCACAGCAACAGGCTGGCAACGGTCGGCAAGGTTTTCATCGGGCCTCCTGGCAGGCCCGAAGGAGTGGGCCGGTAAGGCTTGGAAGTCTAGTGCAGCGGGCCTCTCATCACCGTGATGTTTTTTTTGCTATCACCGTAACATCAGGTTCATAAACTGGCCTCAGGATGACGGTTTTCTAGGGCGCGTCGGCCGTGCAGCGATGCAGAACAGGGGGTGAACAGGGAGCCTGGAGGCGCGTCATGCGCGCCCTGGTCTTGCTGTTGCTGCTGGCCGCTGGTCGCGCGGCGCAGGCAGAGTCACCGCTGCTGCCGTTGAACCTGCCGGCGCAGGACCTGGAACATGCACTGCAAGCCTACAGCCGTGCCACCGGGATGGCGGTGCTGGTGGACCGTGAGTTGACGCGCGGGCGGCGCTCCATCGCCGTGCGCGGGCGCTTCACGGCGCAAGAGGCACTGGCGATGTTGCTGACAGGGAGTGGCCTGATGGCCCGTTATGCACGCAGCGATGCGTTTACCTTGCAGACCCCGCAAGTCAGCCCTCCGCCTACTACTAAGCGGGGTGCGGCGGCACGCAACGCTGCGCGGATCAACAACAGCTATGCGACGGCGTTGCAGCAAGCCATCGAGACCAGCCTGTGCCGCTCGCCGCTGACCCGGCCCGGCAGTTTTCGCGCGCTGGTGCAGGTGTGGGTCAACCCGGATGGGCGGGTCGAACACAGCCGGTTGGTGAGTTCCACCGGCGATGAACAACGCGATGAAGCACTGGTGCGCAGCCTGGCAGCGGCGCGGGTCGAACGCCCGGCGCCAAGCTCGCTGCGCCAACCGGTGACTTTACTTTTGATGCCTGACACAACAGGAACGCGCATGGAATGCACAGCCGCAAAAGGAGCCTCGGAGGGATGAAAAATACCGGGCACAGTACGATGGTCAGCCTGTTCCTGGCCTCTTACGAAGACTTCAAGGTGCGGTTGCGCAAGCGCCTGGGCTCGGAGGACCTGGCCAACGACGTGCTGCACGAGACCTACCTGCGCGTCGACCGCATGGACGTGCCGCCGAACCTGCAACAGCCCAATGCCTACCTGTACCGCATGGCCCTGAACATCGCCGCCGACCGCCGCCAGGCCGATGCGCGCCTGCTCACCGGCAGCGAGGTGGAAGAGCTGCTGCAAAGCGCCGACGAAGCCCAGGACCCGTCGCGGGTGGTGGGCGGCCAGAAAGAAATCCAATCCCTGGTCAAGGCCCTCTACGAACTGCCGGCGCGTCGGCGCAAGATCCTTATCGCCGCGCGCCTGGAAGAGGCGCCGCACCTGGAAATCTCCCAGCGTTTTGGCATTTCCACGCGCATGGTCGAAAAGGAAATCAAGGCCGCCCTGGGCCACTGTGCCAAGCGCCTGGAAAGAAAAGTGATTCAGCGGTTCGGTCCCGGGGCCGGAAAACCGTCTTA
>Ga0182008_10000244_pt1 | contig 42053 bp, 28 predicted proteins | sample Sormic07211129_1_FD_120482 | JGI IMG/M metagenome (GOLD analysis project Ga0182008, IMG submission 120482) | Rhizosphere microbial communities from Sorghum bicolor, Mead, Nebraska, USA - 072115-129_1 metaG | ecosystem: Host-associated > Plants > Roots > Rhizosphere | place: USA: Nebraska...
AGCAAGGGCGCCGCCTGTTCCAGGCGCGCTTCCAGGCTGTCGTGCAGCACGTGGTAGGCGATGCCGCGCGCGTCGAGCTCGTCGAGCAGATAGCGGTAGATCAGCTGGCGCACGGCTTCGGACTCGCGCTGCAAGCCGTCGGCCACCCACGGACTGTCGGGCGCCGTCACCAGGGTCAAATCGTAGCGCGCGGCATCGGCCAGCGCCGCCAGCGGGGCATCGGCGCCGTGAAAATAATGGCGGCTGTAGACCACCGTCATCAACGGCGTCGTGTCGCAAAACAGGAAGTGACGCGCTTGCGCGGCAGCGGCCGCTTCGCGTTCGATTTGCGTTCGCGCAATGCCATACTGGTCGGCCGCGACGGGCACCCGGCCATGCGTCTCGACGAATTCACGTAAATACTCAGGCACCCAGACGGTGCCGTAGCGCTCGGCCAGGGCGGCCGCCAGGGTCGACTTGCCCGACGATTCCGCGCCCAGGATGGCCACGCGCACGCAAGGCGCCATCACTTGAGGACCATCGCGCCGGGCGCGGCCGGGGCCGACTTTTTCCATGCCAGCAAGCCGATGACGGCCATCACGACGAAGAAGGCGTACAGCACGGCCGTCAGGGTCAGGCCCTTGTGCACATACAGCCACACATACAGCACGTCGACGATGATCCAGGCGATCCAGTTTTCCAGCTTCTTGCGCGACAACAGGAATTGCCCCACCAGGCTGCCTGCCGTGAGGAAACCATCCGCATGGGGTACGTCCGTGTCCGTCGTCGTCAGCAGCCAGGCGATGAGCAGGAAACCGGCCAGCCAGCCCGCGGCGCACGCCAGCCAGCCGCGGCCATCGAGGCGCGTGACGGGCAAGGTCTTGCCGCCGCTGGCCGGATGCAGCCACTGGTACCAGCCCCAGAATGAGACGCTGATGAACAGCAGTTGCAAGGCCATGTCGCCATACAGGCGCGACTCGAAAAACACGAAACCGTAGGCGGCAGAGGAAATGATGGCGAACAGCCACGCCCAGTGATTCTGGCGGATGTTCAGCGCAACGGTTGTCAGTGCCAGGACAAAGGAAATCAGTTCAAGCGGCGTGGTGGCAAAACCCAGCAGGAGAAGCGTATCGTTCATGGGAATCGTGATGAGGCTGGTGGTGCAGTATGCAATACCGGCCATGAATAAGCAAGATTGCCCTTGCCGTCAGACGCCCTCCCCGCCTCAGGCGAAGCCTGCCCTGGCCGCGCGCGCCAGCGAATGCCGCACGATCAGCTTGTGAAACGGCCGGATCAGCAGGATATAGGCACGCCCCACCCGGTTATGGCAATGCACGACGCTGGAGACTGTCACGCTGCCATGGCGCCCCGCGTCGCGGTTGCGCAGCACCGACAGGCGAAAGTCCAGGTGGCTGTCGTCCTCGCCCAGGATGATCTCGTCGTCGCTGACGGCATAGATGCGGAAGATGCCGATGCGCTTGCCGGGCCGCGCTTCCATCTGTTTTGCCGTCCGGATGCCGAAACGCGCCACGATGGCGTCGCGCACCACCATCAGCTTGCGCGCCCAGCCCGGCTGCTTGCCCAGCAGTTGGCGCGCCAGGCTCTGCATGTCCATCTGGCGCGCCTGCGCGCTGGGCAAGTCGACGGCGTACGCATCGGCCAGGTTGCTGCCGGGATACAGCGGGGCGATGCTGGCGCCTGGCGGCAACTCCACGGTACGGACGGCAATGTTCATCTCATGCATGTGCTCTCCATGTTTTCAGTGATAACATGCCCATCATACACGACAATGTGAACAGCGATAACATCGAATGACAACAACGAGCACCTACCATCATGGCAACCTGCGCGACACCTTGGTCGCCACCGTCATCGCGCAACTGGCGCAGCAGCACGACGCCGCCCTCTCGCTGCGCGAACTGGCGCGCACGGTGGGCGTCTCGGTCGCCGCCGTGTACCGCCACTTTCCCAGCAAGGAAGCCCTGCTGGCCGAGGTGGCGGCGGCCGGCTTCGCCAGCCTGATACAGAAATGGGAAACGCAGCTGCCGCCGCCGGGCAGCTTGCCCGCCGAACAGCGCTTTCAATTGCTGGGCCAGCAATACATCGAATTCGCCTTGGCCGCGCCAGCCCACTACCGGCTGATGTTCGAGCACCAGGACGTGCGCCAGTTCCCCGCCCTGCAGGAAGCGGCGCAAGCATGCTTTCAATATGTGCTGCAGACGGCAGGCGCGGCCGTGCGCGAAGCGGGCCTCGACCCGCGCTGGGACAAGGCCGCCGCCAGCGCCGGCTGGTCCTTGGGCCACGGCTACGTGATGCTGCTGCTGAGCGGCCGCCTGGCCATGGCGGACGGCGGCGACGAGCTGTCCCCCGCAATGGTGCCGCGCTTTTTTCAGTTGCCGGTGGAGGCCTTGCGGCAAGCTGCCTTGCCAAGCGGGACAAGCGTCATACAGTCAAATTGACTCGGTTATCGGCAGGCAGAAGTCAGGGCCTGGCAAGCCGCCCTGATATGGCGCTCACGCTAGAAAGTCTTGGCGCACCTGCTCGAGCAGGCGCTCCTCTTCATGCGTATCGGCATCGACTTGCGTGACCACGGTCCAGAACGGCGCGCACGTCTTGATCTGGTCGAAGGCATGGCGCGTTTCCAGCCGCACCATGGTTTTCCTGAGACTATGCAGATAGCCTTCCTCGATGGCACAGAGCAGCTCGTCATCGGCAGCGTCGATCAGCTCGCTCAGCGCGTCTTCGATCCTTGCATGGCCCTCTTCCCATAATTGCCCGATTTCCGGCACATCGGCTTCCATGCACTCGTTGGACCAGTCAGGAGGATAGTAATCGCGCGCCCTGTTACCGGGATCGGTGTCAAAGCTCAGCGAAATGGATGGAAACGATACGGCGTTGAAGGCAAAGGCTGAAAATGCCTGATCCTTGAAAGCGGACGCGCCCAGCAGCGCCAGCGATGCGTTGGCCAGCCTGAACCAGGTCGCTTCGACGTCGTGCGTCGTTTCAAACGCGTGCCAATCCGGCGGCAAATCGGGAGTCTGGGGCATGGGAACCTGTCGAAAAAGAATAGCGGTGGATAGTGGAAAAATTATACGTGGCGCAGGCAATGTAGCAGGCGGTGGCGCGTGAACAGTGCGGGCGATGCCGGGACGGCAAACCGGCGGGACGCTGCGCCTAGTCGGCGGCCAGGAAATATGGCTCTTTTGAAAACGATGCGGCGCTTGGCTGCGGAGTGGCTGGTGGTGGGCGGACGCCCTTGGCGGCATGCAGCAAGGTATCCCTGTCGCCATTCCAAGGCGGCAGATCGGCGGGCGGGAGCGGCAAGACTTTGTCCAGATTAGGAAAGCGCGCGTTGGGATTGAATCCCAGTTCACGACTAAGTACGCCGTAACGTTCCGCCCGCGCCTTATCAATATACGGAACCAGCATATTTGCAAGATCAAACGGATCGCCGAATTCAATCGTGAGTTTGTTTGCACACTTTTCGCAGCCGAATGCTACGCCCTCATGTAGAACTTTAAGAGCAAGTGCTTTAGTTTCTGGCGTACGCGGTCCGCTAACTCTCCCTGTGGCCATTCTCGGGGAGGCATACATGTAAGATAAATTATATGCAACTGGTCCGTACCCCTGGGAAAATGCACATTCCATCATTTTTATTGCAACAGGAATATTAGCCCAATACCCTGCGCCTTCATTTGCAGACCTACATTTAGTTTATCTGACAAAAAATCCATCGCTTGAGGATTACCCATCTGTGCTGCCTTTTGCCAAAAGGCATAAGCGCGAGTGATGTCGCCGTTGACACCCGTGCCATTCGCATAATACGTTCCCATCAGGTCATACGCTGCCGGTATCCCGAGCCGCATCGCCTTTTCCACCAGTTGCACCGCTTCTTCCTCACCATATAGAGGATCGCGCCCTTCCACATACAGGCTGGCCAGATTGAGCATCGCCTTCCAGTGCAATCGCTCTGCCGCCTGACGCGTCAGATCAACAATTTTTTTGTAATCGCGGTCTTCCACGAAAATTTCTGGATCTTCCAAGGCGCGCGCTTCGAGAAACCAGTCCTCGGCTTGCGCATCGATGCGCGGTACCTTACTCGCCTCGATTTCGCAAATGAAGTCAGGAGCATGCGGATTGAAAAGCGGCAAGCTCTGGTTGCGTGGCAGGACTTTGTCGTTAGGCATTTTGCAGGCAAGCAGGCAGCACAAGACAATAAGCGACGCAAGGCGTCCTCTTGTGGCAGCCATGCTGGATTGATTGCTATCCATTGCCTTATCCAAGATCAGGAAGGGACACATCCATCAAATGCCACGTCACCTCGTCGTCAGGCAAATCGAGCAGCCAGTCGCGGCGCGGTCGAGGGAACGGCGCGCCCTGGTTCAGCCAAGCCTGGCGCCAGTATTGGTTGACGATGGCCTGCAGCGGATGGTCGGCCGCCACCCACGGTTGCCAGACGCCGCTGACCGGACAGGCTTGGTCGCAAGCGCAGCTCAACAAAGGCTCGGGCCGCGCCACCTCGCGCAGCAAACCGCGCGCCGCGCGCGGTTCCACGGCGCCATGGTTGTGCCGTATCGTCAGGCACTGTTCCCACGTCACGGGGCCGTACCGGCTCTTTCCATCGGCATCGAGCACGTTGAAATGGCGGAACGCTTCGCCTTCACTGAACAGCCGGGCCGGCTCCGTCACTCCTTGCCCTTTGGCGGGTTGCCAGTATGCGGAAAACGGCGCAGTCGGCGAGTCGCTGTGCAAGCCGGTGGGGCGCAGCGCATAGTCGGCGGCCAGGAAATATGGTTTTTGCAACAACGAGGAGGCGCTTGGCTGCGGCATGGCGGGCGGCGGGCGGACACCCTTGGCGGCATGCAGCAAGGTATCCCTGTCGCCATTCCAGGGCGGCAGATCGGCGGGCGGGAGCGGCAAGACCTTGTCCAGATTAGGAAAGCGCGCATTGGGATTGAATCCAAGTTCGCGATTAAGTACCGCATAACGTTCACCGCGAGCCTTGTCCACATAGGGCGCCAGCATATCGGCAAGATCAAAAGGTGAACCAAATTCAATTGCCAATGCGCTCGCGCACTCAGCGCAGCCAAACTTGACTCCCTCATGCAACACATTTAGAGCACGCTGTTTGGTTGCAGGAGTTCGATCGCCAATTTCATCGCCATTTGCAGCTCTTGGTATTGCATACAAATAGTGCAGGTTAAACGCAGCAGGCCCGTATCCCTGAGAAAGCGCACATGCCATCATTTTTATCGCTACGGGAATATTGGCCCAATATCCAGGAATAGCACCGTCTGTTCCCGCTCTTAATTTCTCTCCTAAAAATGCCATCGCCTGAGGATTGCCCATGACAGCAGCCTTTTGCCAGAAGGCATAAGCGCGAGTGATGTCGCCGTTGACACCCGTACCATTCGCATAATACGTTCCCATCCGGTCATAGGCGGCAGGTATGCCCAGCCGCATTGCCTTTTCCACCAGTTGCACAGCCTCTTCCTCACCATATAAAGGATCGCGCCCTTCCACATACAGGCTGGCCAGATTGAGCATCGCCTTCCAGTGCAATCGCTCTGCAGCCTGATGCGTCAGAGCAACGATTTTTTTGTAATCGCGGTCTTCCACGAAAATTTCAGGATCTTCCAAGGCGCGCGCTTCGAAAAACCAGTCCTCGGCTTGCGCATCAATGGGCGGCACCTTGCTTGCCTCCACTTCGCAAATGAAGTCAGGAACATGCGGATTGAAGAGCGGCAAACTTTGGTTGCGCGGCAAGACTTTGTCGTTTGGCATTTTGCAGGAGAATAAAGGTATACATAGGAAAACTGCCAAGATAAAAAATGGCGGGCGAATGAATATCTTTTGATACTGTTTCATGCTCACCCCAGACGTATAGTAGAACTTCGGCTATCTTCTAATGGCAACAGAAAACCAATCATTTTTTTTAATTTTGCTCCTCCTTTTTTTGCCAGCTTTTTCGTCCGATTGGCCTTCATTAAGTTTCCCCACTTTTCAAAAGCATCCACAATCTCCGTCTTCGTCCCGCCCCCTCCATCGACCAGTCCCCCGCTATGCATGCGCCACACCCGCTTGCGCAAATCGCGGGCCACGCGGTGGTCGTCGGTGGCGATATTGATCTCGCTGTCGACGGCCATGCTGCGCTGGTTCAGGTTGGCGCTGCCCAGCGTCATGAACACGTCGTCGACCAGCATCAATTTGGAATGGATGTAGATTTCACGGTAGCGCCAGCGGTCCTTGTCAAACGCGCTGACATTGAGCATGGCCACCGACACCTTCAGCCCGAATTCGCTTTCGAGCGTCATCGCGCCGGGTTTGTTGATGCCGTTGGAATGCTGCACCACGTCGGGCAACTTGACTTCCGCCTCGGTGGAAATGCCGAATCCGGCCCTGACACGCCGGGTTTTCGGTCGCTTGTTATAGTCGTCTATCATTGTATTTTGCCCCGTCATGCCAGCGTGCTGCCCCAGTGCCGCCAGCGTGTCATGGGTGCGCGGCACCATCTGCGCGCGCTCCGGCACGGGAATGACGATGAACACGTGCATGACCGGCATATCACGCATGGTCTTGCCAGCTTTCAGGCTTCCAGCCTTCCAGGCGGCGACCACCTTCTTGCGCTCGGCCAGCAGGTGCCGGGCCCATTCTTCATACTGGAAATACTGGTTTTCCACGTACAGGTAGCCGGCCGCCAGGCTGGCCTGGGTCACGGCGCGAAAATAGATTTCCTTGATCGTCTTGTCTTGTTCCTCGGGCTGCGTCAGGACGATCTGCACGGTGGAGTCGCTTGGTTCGGCCTTATCCAACAGCCGCGCCGGTGGGCTGCCATGTGGCAATTCGCGGCTCACGCTGGCAGTGGCGGCGCCATGCGTGCGGTCGCCAGCCGCGCGATCCCACGCCTTCACGAAATTATTGTAGAGCGCGATCAGCGCCTTGCCGCCGTCGATGCGGCAGGCGTAATCCTGATAGGGCTTCAAGGTGGCGAACCCGCCGTCCTCGGCCACTCCCTGCACACACTCGCGCCGCTCGTTGACGCCGCCCTGTTCGCGGCGCGTATCGTCGAGCAGATGGGCCGTCGTGTCCCAATAATCGGTCACCGAGTTCAGGCCCATCACATAACCGACGGCCTTGGCCCCTTCTTCGTGGTCGAAATCGATCAGGACGGGTTTCTGGTGATGCGTACCCAGGTATTGCATGCCGGGCTTCTCGATTTCCCCCATCGTCAAGCCGTGCGGCTGGTCTATTTCGGTCGCGATATTCTTGCTGATCGCGGTGCTGTCGCCGTGCCGCAAGCGGATCTCCAGGCCGCCAAACAGGCCATTGAACGCGGCCGCATACCAGCTGTAGCAGTATTCTTCACGCGCCATTATCGGAATAGACTCAGGCCGGAGGTACTCGCCCCAATAACCGTTGCCTGCAATCGGTTTCTTTTTTTGGACCGCGTCCTGCAACATCGCCAGGCTGGCTTTTGCACTGATATCGTCGGCGCGCTGTCCACCGGTTTTCCATGGCGAGGTGCCGTGCGAATGGCCCGGCATACTGCGCACCGTCGGCGAACCGATCCGGTCATACCAGATCAGCAGACGCACCCTGACGTGACGCCGTGCGGCGGCAATCAGCAAATCGCCAAACGTTTCGCCGCGCGGCCAGGTGGCGCTGTTGCCGCGCACCAGTTCCATGCCTGGGTCGAAACCCCAGCAGCACAGGTCGATGGACTTTTTAGCCTTGGCAATCTCGCTGGCGATGTCGGCGAACCCTTCCTGTCCGCAAATGAACAGTGTCAGCTTGTTGTTATGCGTAATCGGATGAGTGGCCTTGCCCTTCAGGTTGCGGTTTTCCAGCAGCCACTGGAGCGAACTGGTCGCGCTGCGGCCGACCTCGTCGATATGGGTGGTTTCGATGCGGCCGCTCGATTCCGGCATAGCACTCTCCAGTCAGTGTCGTGAATTATTGAACCCAGCGGCCGTCGCTGGTGTCGTCGAACGCGCGCAAGCCGCGGTTCGACAGTTTCTGTTCGCCGTCCAACGCCGCGTTCGGGTCGAAGCGTGTGCTCGCTTGCAATGAAAACTCTTCGCCATTGCCAAGGACGACACGGTAGCGCGGCGTGCCGTCCTGATGTGCGATGAGGATGCGGCCGAATTCGTCGGTCAAGCCGCGCTCGACTTCGGCGTCTCCCTTGTACAGCGTGTACGGCACATGCGCGTATAGCCCGCCATCCGCATGGGCCTGTATCGTATGCTGCAACTGCCCTTCGATGGGGCCGATGGCAGGCTCCAGCTCCGGTTGCGGCCGGTTCTTGGGCGCCAAGGTTTCCAGGTTTCCATGGAACAGCGTCGGCGACGCGGTAAAAAACTGTACCTTGTCGCTAATTTCAAGCATGCAATTGGCGCCATGCAGGCGTACGCCTTTGCGGCCGCGAATATTCACCCAGTCGGTCTGACTGATCAATTCCAGCACCTTGTTGGCGACGATATCGACCGTATCGGTTTGCGCCGCGATCTGCACCGGGCCAGCTGCGGCGATCAGTTTCATCCCAGCCTTGTGGACGAACAGGCGGAACGCTGCGCCGATGCTGGCGAACAGGCCGCCGCCGGCCGCCATCGACAGGTCGCAGCCGGCCGTCAGCGCGGTGTGCTCGGCGCTGGCGATGTGCGTCGATTGCGCGGTCGTCGTTTCGATACCGGCCGGACTGGCCAGCACCAGATGCGGCTTTGATAGTTCGGGAAATGCGTTTTCGCCACTGCCTGCATCGCCCTTGATTCCGGCGTGCTGGGCTTTCAGCACATCGGCCGCGGCGCCCTGCTGGTCGGTGCTTTCTTGCGCGCCGTAATGTTGCGCCAGGGCGGCAAGCGCCTTGTGCCGCTCAGCAGCCTCGGCCAGCCGGCGCAAGGTTTCATCCATGCTCTTGATATGCGAGGCGGCGCCAGGGCGCGCTTCGGTGGTCAGCAACATGCCGCGGCCGGCGCGTGCCACGCCCCAGGCGTCTGACGCCAGTTCCCAGCCCTCGCCACGCGCATCCTTGCGCCCGCTGGCATCTTCGATGCGGCTGATGCAGCCGAGCGACAATTGGCTGTGCTGATGATCGCTTTTCAGTTGCGCCTGGATGCGCTGGTGCGTGTCGTCGAGCACCAGCTGGTTGCCGCGCACGCCGCAGCCGCCTCCAGGCATCAGCTCGGCGCTGCGCCAGCCTCCCAGCACGCATTGCCCCGGCAAATTCCACGGCGGCGCATGGTTGCCGTTGTACACCGCACCGACGATGACGGGACGGTCGATATTGCCGTCGAGAAACTGGATCAGCACTTCCTGGCCGATGCGCGGCAACGCGATCTGGCCGAACGCCTGGCCCGCCCATGGCGTCATGACCCGGATCCAAGGCGAACTGCCCGCGTCGAACTTGCCCAGCCGGTCCCAGTGAAATTGCACCTTCACCCGGCCCAGACCGTCGGTATGGATGGTTTCGCCTGCCGGCCCCGTGACGATCGCCGTCTGCACACCGGGCAAGGCGCAAGGCGTGCTGTTGAACTGCCGCCCCGGATACCAGCGGATGCTCTTGCGGATGCAGCGAAAACGGTTTTCATAATGCGACTTCGCGCCCGTGCCTGCCTGGTAATTGTTGCTGGCGATATGATCGACCGACAGGATCAGGTATTCGCGCGAGCCGATGTCCGGACGCGCCGGTTCACCTCTGGCCGGCATGGATGGATTGCCGCTGAAGTGTCCGCCCAGCGTGAAACTGCGCCCCGCCTGGGCGCAGCGGTGATTGCCGCCAGCTTCGAAATATTGCGCCTGGCAGTTGCTTTCCTCCAGGCGGCGTTGCGCCAGCGCTTCGCCTTCGCCCATGTCGGCATAGCCATAGCCCGCGTTTTGATACAGTTCATGGGCAAACACGTCGCCCTGCTGGTGCAGCGCATAGCCGCTGGCGCGGCTGGCATACGGATGCTTGTAGTTGAAGCTGGCCAGCGTGAGCGAGCCTGAAGCGATCTTGCGTATTGCCTGCCAATCGCGTATGCCGTCGCGCTCCAGCGAGCCCGCGCCGCTGCGATACACCATCTCGTCGGCTTCGCTGGCATGGCCGTCGCCTGGATCGATGCTGTCACTCAGCCAGGTATTGTCGCCCAAACAGAGCGTATGGCCGTCGGCGCGATGTTCATACCAATAATGGATACCCTGGTCTTCCCAGCGCCGGTGCAGATGGTTGTAATCGGATTCATTATGCTGGTTGGCGCAGCTTAAAATCGCTTTTTCCTCATGCAGCCGGTTTTGCCAGTCGCGCTGCAAATAATGCTCGAAGGTCGTTTCGCTGATGTCGATGACCGTGCGTTCGTGGAACGAGACGTTGTCCATGCGCAGCCTGGAAAACGCCAGCCAGGGTTGCAGCACCATCTGGTAGAACGCGAAACCGCCATCGCTGCGCAACAAGCGAAATTCGCCGACATAACCATTAAAATAGCGCAAGCTGCCGTCATCGCGCACCATCGAAATCGTGACCATGCGTCCCATCATCGCCGTCAGGTGGACGTGGAGATTGTCGGACAGCAGTTCGACGTCGAAGCGAAAGTCGCGTGACATTTCCTCGTGTGCCCGCAAGCTGTTGACCAGCAGCGCGGTATCGGGCGGACCGTCCTCGCGCGGAAAATCCATGCGCAGCAAGCGGCTGTCCTGGACTCGCCTGTCCGCCCCGAAAAGCCGCGCCAGATCGGCTGCCAGCTCGCCATCATCCATGTTGCCTCCATCCCATAGTTTCCCTGGTCCATGCTAACCATGGTGGACGCCGGCATATTGATGGAACTCAAACCAGTTGCCCATACGCAAAAAAGCCGCATCGGCCCTGCGGCGGATGCGGCTTTGTTCCAGCGCTTGCTAAAACTGATTACTTCGCGGCTTTGACTACCTTCGGATACTTGATCGTCATTTCCTGCAGCAAGTTGTCCGCGTGGTCCACTTCCTTCATTACCCACAGCATGTAGCGGATGTCGAGGTGGATGGCGCGCGTGATGGCCGTGTCGAAGTACCAGTCCTTGGTGATCGATTCATATGTGGAATCGAAGTTCAGGCCGATCAGTTCGCCACGCTTGTTCATCACGGCCGAGCCGGAATTGCCGCCCGTGGTGTCCGCGCTGGTGAGGAAGTTGACGGGCACCGTGCCCAGGGCCGGGTCGCGGAACTGGCCGTAGCGTTTTTGCTTGACGGCGTCGAGCAGCGCTTGCGGCGCTTCGAACGGGGCCTTGCCCGTGACTTTCTCGACGATGCCTTCCACGGTCGTGAACGGCCCCTTGGTGATGCCGTCGCGCGGCGAGTATGGCGAGACCGTGCCGTAGGTGACGCGCAGGGTCGAGTTGGCGTCAGGATAGACCGGCTTGCCTTGCGATTTCTTCCACGCGATCACGGCTTGCATGTATTGCGGAATCACGCGCTCCAGGTTGCCGTCGATTTCCTTGCGGCGCTCTTCCAGCGCCAGCTCCACCGGCTGCAGCTTGACGGCCAGCTGCATGAAGGCATCGTCGGACTGGGCAACGGCAGCCTGGTCCTTGTCCAGCCAGGCCAGGCGCTTGGCCGTGTCAGCCAGTTGCGTCTGCTGGTACAGGGCCGCCACGGCGCCTGGGGCCGGCAGCAGCGCGTCCAGGCCTTGCGGATGGCTCTTCGGCGCCAACTGGGCGTAACGCTTCAGGCCCGCCTCAAAACGCGCCTGGTCGACCTTGTTGACGTACGACTGTTCCAGGCGGGCCAGACGGGCCTTGATGAAGGCCAGGTCGCGCTGCTGGAAGCCCGATTCCCGCTCGGCGTCCGGCTTCTGGCGCTCTTGCGACAAACGGTAGACGGTGCGCGCGCTTTTCAGCAGATCGCTGTTGGTGGCCACGCTCCAGGCGAACTCTTCTTCGCTCAGGGCCATGTCGCTGGCGATCGCCGCGTCCAGTTCGGCCAGCAGGGTCGCCGACACGTTCGGCTGCTTCGCGTACCAGGCGCGGAACTCGGCATCCTGCCCATCCTTGATGGCGGCGATGTCCTTGCGGGCGAAACCATCGAGCAAGCCCTGGGTTTTCTTCAGCACGTTGTTGATGCTTTTCACCACGCTGGCGTAGCGCACGGCGGAGGCGGCATCACCCTGCGTCGCATCGGCCATCACGGCCAGGTCAGCTTGCAGTTCGGACACTTTCAGGGGGAAGGCCGTATCGCGCGCGAAGCGGATTTCCGCCGGCAGCTTGTAGCGGCTGGTGCGGCCGGGGTAGCCCGCCAGCAAGATGCCGTCGCCGGCCTTCAAGCCTTCGGCCGAGACCACCAGGAAGTCTTTCGACTTGTACGGCACGTTGTCGGGCGACGGGTCGGCCGGACGGCCATCCTTGCCCACGTAGGCGCGCAGGAACGAGTAATCGCCCGTGTGGCGCGGCCATTCGTAGTTGTCGGTATCGCCGCCGAAGTTGCCGATCTTGTCCGATGGCGCGTACACGAGGCGCACGTCGCGTATCATCATCTGGCGGATGCGGTAGTACTCGAGGCCGCGGTGGAAGGCGGGCACGGAGCAGCGGTACATCTTGTCCGTCTCGCATTCGGCGATCAAGTCCTTGATGCGCTTTTCCACGGCTTCGTGGCGCGCGCGGCCGCTCATGTCGGCCGTCAAGCCTTTCAGCACGCGCTCGCTGACGTTCTCCACCTTGTCCGTCACATACACGAGGCTGTTCGGACCGCCCGGCAGCTCTGCGGCGCGCGTCTTGGCCAGAAAGCCGTTGGTGATGTAATTGTGTTCCGGCGTGGAATTGCGCTGCACGGCGCCATACGCGCAGTGATGGTTCGTCACCACCAGGCCCGCGTCGGAGACGAAAGCGGCCGAGCAGCCGCCCAGCGACACGATGGCGCTCATCGGGTGCTTGCTCAGGTCGGCGAGTTTTTCTGCAGGAATGTCGATGCCGACCCGTTTGAGCTCGGCTTTCAGCTGTGGCAGCTGGTGTGGTTGCCACTGCCCTTCGTCGGCGTGTGCGCCGGCGAACGCGCCCAACAAGGCGACTGGTAAAACGATTGTTTTGAACAAGATATGCCCCTCCATAAATAGCAGGCGAAAGTATAGCCTGTCCAAGGGGCCTGAGTCGGCAAAAATTAACCCTTTGCAATTTCTGTATCAGGCGGGCGGACGCCCCACACCCGGCAGGGGAATCTGCAATGACAGCCGGCAGCCGGCGCCCGATACCGGCAAGCCCACCTCGAAATGCCCGCCCAGCGCCGTGACCCGCTCGGCGATACCGATCAGTCCAAAACACTGTTTCTTGCGCTGCTGCTGCGGCGTGATGCCGATGCCGTTGTCGCTGATGGTCACGTACACGGCGCACGCATCCGAACTGAGCTCGATCTCGACCTGGCTGGCCTGGGCGTGCCGCATGACGTTGCTGAGCGCTTCCTGCACGATGCGGAACAACACGATCTCGGCCTGGCTGCCGATGGCGGCAAACAGGGCCTCGTCGCGTATCAGCAGGCGGCAGGCGACGCCGCTGCGCTTGCGGAAGTCGCCCACCTGCCATTCGATGGCCGCCTGCAAGCCCAGGTCCAGCGCCATCGGGCGCAGCTCGTTCATGATGCCGCGCACGCTCTTGATGGTGGTGTCGACATTGCTGAGCACGGCGCCGACGCGGCGGTGCAGGCGCGGATGGGAACCCTCGGTGCGCGCGCTGAGCATGGAAATGTCGATGCGCAGCGCCAGCAGGTTTTGCCCCAGTTCATCGTGGATATCGCGCGAAATGCGCTTGCGCTCGTCTTCCTTGGCCGTTTCCAGGTGCAGCGCCAGCTGGCGCAGCTGCGCGTGCGACTGGCGCAGGGCGCCATCCATCAGCTTGCGTTCCGTGATGTCCGTGTGCGCCACCACCACGCGCAGCGGCCCTTCGCCGAGAAAACGGCTGATCCTGGCCTGCGACCAGCGGGGACCCGAGCGCGTGGCAAATTCATACTCGAGCGCAAACGTGTCGGCAGTGCCCGCAATGACGGAGCGGATGCCGGCGGCCAGCTCGCGTCCGGCGCTGCGCTGCCAGCGCGGGTCCGTCTCGCAAAATTCCAGGTACTTCAGCGGCCGCGGGATTTTCCCGACGAAGGCCAGGCACGCCTGGTTCGCATGCACGATGCTGCCCGCCTGGTCCAGCACCAGCACGCGGTCCGTCAGCGAATCGATGGTGGCATGAAAGAAACGCTCGGCATCGCGCAAGGCTTCCTGCGCCCGCTCGCGCTGGTGCACTTCCAGCTGCAGGTGCTGGTTGGCCCGCAGCAATTCGGCCGTGCGGTCGATGACCCGCTGGTCCAGTTCGCGGTGCAGTTCGCGCAAGTCCGCCTCGGCCAGCTTGCGCTCGGTGATATCGGAAAACACGCCGACAAAATGGCTGATGGCGCCGTCCTGGCTGCGCATGGGCGTGATCGACAGCGATTCGACGAAGCGCTCGCCATTCTTGCGCCGGTTCACCAGCTCGCCATACCAGCTGCCATCCTGGTGCAGGCTGCGCCACATGGCTTCATAAAACTGCGGCAAGTGCGTGCCGCCGCCGAGGAAGGACGGGTCGCGCCCGATGGCTTCCTCCGCCTGGTAACCGGTGATGGTGGTGAAGGCGGGGTTGACGGAAATGATGCGGTTGGCGCTGTCCGTCACCAGCACGCCTTCGCGGATACTGTCGAGGATGACGAAGGCGCGCCGCAAGGCCGATTCGCGCGCGTGCTCGTCGCCCAGGTCCGTCACCAGCATGCGCGCCGTGACGCTGGCCGCGTCGAAATTGGCCTCGATGCGCACCATGCCCATGCCGCCCGTGCCGCCCGCCTCCGCTTCGAACAGCTGCGCTTCGAGCACCTGGCGCGCGCCGCTGGTGAAGACAGCGTCGAGGAAGCGGCGGAAGCTGCCCTGGGCCTGGGGCGCGACGAATTGCTCGAAGCGCCGCCCCAGCAGCTGGTTCTTGTCGCGCTGCAACAAGCCGCAAGCGGCCACGTTGACGCGCGTGACGACGCCATCGCGCGCCAGCGAAAAATAGCTGACGGGCGCCTGTTCATACAGCTGCGCATAACGGTCGCGGCTGCTTTCAAATTCGTTCTTCAGCTGTTCCAGCTCGGCCAGGGCCGCGCTTTGCATTTCCAGCTCGATCTGGCTGACCTGCAGCTCGTGCAGCTGACGCATCACGTCTTCATTCGACTGCGGCGGCGGCACGGGCTGGCGCTGCTCCGCCGCCAGCTGTTCCGCCTGCTCTCTCAGCCGGGCAGGCACGGCGCCGCTGTCGAATGGTTCGCTCATGACACGTGCTCGCCGCTACCGCCGCCCGCCACAGTGCCGGACTGGATCTGGCGCAGCTGGGCTTCCAGCAGCTTCGATTCCGTGATGTTGATGAAGGTCACGACCACGCCGTCGATCACGTTTTCAATCGTGCGGTACGGCATGATACGCACGTTGTACCAGCGCCCGGTCTTGGTCGGCACCTGGCGCTCGCAAAACACCAGGCTGCGGATCACTTCCAGCGCATCGTCTTCCAGGCCCGGGTAATCGAGGTCGTTGACGATGTCGCTGAGCGGACGGCGCAAGTCCGTCTGGATCAGCTTGTAGATTTGCGTGGCCGGCGCCGTGAAACGGCGGATGCGCAAGTCGCTGTCGAGGAAGATGGTGGCGATATCGGTGCTGTTGAGCAGATTCTTCATGTCGCTATTGACGAGCGACAAATCATCGACCTTCGATTGCAGCTCGGCATTGACCGTGTACAACTCCTCGTTGAGCGACTGCATCTCTTCCTTCGACGTGGTCAATTCCTCGTTCGTCGATTGCAGCTCTTCATTGGTCGACTGCAATTCTTCATTGGCCGATTTCAATTCCTCGCGCGAGGTCTGCATCTCGTCGCGCACGGCCTGGATTTCATTGCGCGCCTGCGCCAGCTGCTGTTCCAGCTCCAGCACCTTGGGGTTCGGCGAACGGCCGCGGCGCGCTTCGGCCACCAGGGGCACGCTGGAAAACGTGACAAACACCATGCCGCGCAGGGATTCGGGCTGGCTCAAGGCTTCGGCGCTCAGGTCCACGCCCAGCGATTGCCCCAGGTGGTCCTTGACGACCAGGCCCTTCAGGCGTACCACGCTTTCGCTCTGCAGCGCCTGCTTGATCAGGCTGGCCAGCTCGTAGCGCAGGCCTTCGCGCGCCATGGCGTGGATATTCCAGTTGGCCTTGCCAGCGGCCGGTTCGAGAAACGCGCCCGTGCGGCCATTGATGTACAGGATGTCGCCATCCTGGTTCAGCAGCGCGGCGGCCGGCGAATATTTCTGGAGCAATAATTGCTCGACATGGGATTGAATCTTTCCAGTCATGCTGACTTCTCTCGTGTCGCTAGGTGTAGGGGGGGATGCCAACGATACCTTGGTGGGAAAATACGTGGGCAGGCGCTGGCGCGCCAGATTGTCGAGGCGGCGGTACAGCCGGGTCGACGTGGTCAGCGGCGAAAACAGGTCGGAGAAATGACCGGGCGTATCGGCGCTGCCCAACAGCAAAATCCCATCGCGGTTCAAGGCGTAATGGAACAGGGGAATCAAACGCTGCTGCAACTTGGCATTGAGATAGATCAGCAGGTTGCGGCAGCACAGGATGTCGAGCTTGGTGAACGGCGGGTCCGAAATGATGTTTTGCTGGGCAAAGATGATCGTGTTGCGGATCTCTTTCTTCACGTGATAGCCGCTCTTGTCATTGATAAAGAAGCGCTCCAGCCGTTCGGCGGACACGTCGCTGATGATGCTGTGCGGAAAGCGCCCCTGGCGCGCGCGGTCGATGGCGTCGGCCGACAAGTCGGTGGCGAAGATCTGCAGGCTGTATTTCGACGGCGGGTTGATGCCGGCCACCACTTCATGGAAGACCATGGCCAGCGAATACGCTTCCTCGCCCGTGGAACAGGCGGGCACCCAGGCCTTGAAGGCGCGGCCGTCCGGGTGGGCCGCCAGCATTTGCGGCAAGACCACCATCTTCAGGTATTCCCACACCTTCTGGTCGCGGAAAAAGCTCGTCACGCCGATCAGCAATTCCTTGAACAGCAAATCGATTTCGGCGGGATTGGCGCGCAGATACGGCACGTACTCTTCCATCGACGTCATCTGGTACAAGCTCATGCGCCGCTCGATGCGGCGCAGTACCGTGTTGATCTTGTAATCGGTAAAACTGTTCCCCGTATGTTCGGACAGCAAGGCGACGATTTCCTGCAGGGAATTGCGTCCATTCGGCTCGTGGCCCGGCAAGCTGAGGAAACTGCTGCGGAACAGATAGGTGATGATCTTGTCCGGCATCTTGTCGGGGAAATCGACGAGGTCCACCACTTCGGCGGAAATCGCGCTTTGCGGCATCATGTCGAACTTGGCCGTATCGGGATGCTGGGCCAGGGTCAGGCCGCCCGCCTGCTTGATCGCCTGCAGTCCGCGCGTGCCGTCGCTGCCCATGCCGGAAAAAATCACGCCCACGGCCAGTTCGCCCAGCTCGGCGGCCAGGCTTTCAAAAAAGGCATTGATGGGCAGCCGGTGCCCGCGCAGCTGCAGCGGCTCGCTGAGCACGAAACGGCCCTTGGACAGGCCCAGGTCCGCATTCGACGGGATCACATAGATATGGTTCGGGCGCAATTCCGCCTGGTGCGTGATTTCCGTGACGGGAATGCTGGTGGCGCGCTGCAGCAATTCCGGCAGCATGGCCTTTTGCGTGGGATCGAGGTGCTGGATCACCACGTAGGCTATCCCGCTTTCCTGCGGCACGTTCGCCAGGAAAGCGACGATGGGATCGAGCCCGCCGGCGGAAGCGCCGATGGCCACCACGGGGAAAACGATGGTGGCCACTTCGGGGACGGAGGCATTGCTGTGTTTACTGCGTGTCATCGTCGGCAAGATAGCAGCCACGGCCAAACCGTCAGGCTGGGAATTGATAATCTTGCATTCTAGCACTCAAGATGGGCAGGAAAACGCGAATTTGGCGCAGGGGTTTTCACCTGCGCCAGGTTGCCCCTGATCGCCCCCTTACTGCGCCTGCGGCGCATGCCAGCCGCCGCCCAGCGACTGGATCAGCGCCACGGCCGTCGTCTGGCGGTCCGCCTGGGCCTGCACCAGCGAACGGCGCGCCGACAGGGCCGTCACCTGCGCCGTCACCACGTCCGTGTAGCCGACCTGGCCCGCGTTGTAGCGGTTCAGCATCTGCTGTTCGACCTGGTCGGCGGCCGACGACGCCTGCTGGCGCAAGGCCAGCTGCTCGGCCAGCGCGCGCGTGGCCGACAACTGGTCTTCCACGGCGCCGAAGGCACTCAATACCGTCTGGCGGTAGCGCGCCACGGCCGCCTCATGGCCCGCCTTGGCCGCGTCCACGCTGGCCGTGGTGGCGCCCGCATTGAACAGGGTTTGCGCGGCCGACACGCCCAGCGACCACAGGCTCGACGATGCATTGAACAGGTCGCCCACCTTGCTGGCGCCGGAACCGTACGATCCCGTCAGATTCAGGCTCGGATAGTAGGCCGAGCGGGCGATGCCGATCTGCTCGTTGGCCACGGCCACCCTGCGCTCGGCGGCGGCGATGTCGGGACGGCGCTGCAGCAGGGTCGACGGCACGCCCAGCGGCACCTCGGGCACGGTCAGCGTCCACGGCGCCACGGCCAGGCTGAAGTCGGACGGCGCGCGGCCCAACAGGATGGCGATCGCGTGCTCGAGCTGGGCGCGCGCGCGCGTCTGGCTCGACAGGTCGATCTGCGCATTGGCCAGCTGCGTCTGCGCCTGCAGCAGGTCGGACTTGGCGGCGATGCCGGAGTTAAAACGGTTGCCGGTGATCTCGAGCACGCGCTTGTAGCCGTCGATAGTGGCGTTCAGCAGCGCGATCTGCGCATCGCTCTGGCGCAGCGAAAAATAATTGGTGGCCAGCTCGCCCTGCGCCGACAGGCGCGCCGCGGCCAAGTCCGCCGCACTGGCGGCCGCGCTGGCGTCGGCGCCCGTCACGCCGGCGCGCAGCTTGCCCCACACGTCCGGCTCCCACGAGGCGCCGATGGCGGCCTTGAAGTTGTTGTTCGTCTGCTGCTCGCCGCCGCCACCGGAGCGGGAGCCGCTGCCCGTCAGGTTCACCGTGGGGAACAGCGAGGCGCGCTGTTCGCGCACCAGCGCGCGCGCCTGCTCGTAGGAGGCGATGGCGGCCGCCACGTTCTGGTTCGATATGTCGATGCCCTCGGCCAGCTGGTTCAGCTGCGCGTCGCCGAACAGGGTCCACCAGGGACCGCGCTCCAGGGTGTCGGCCGGCGCGGCCGGCTGCCAGCCAGCCGCCTCCTTGAACGTTTGCGGCGCGGCGGCCGTCGGCGTTTCATAGGCGGGGCTGACGGCGCAGCCGGCCAGCAGGACGGCAGCAGCCACGGCCAGCAGGCGGCGTGCGGGGACGGCGGAGGAAATAGGTTTTACTTGCTTCATGATTGTGTGCTCGGGTTATCTGGCCCAGGAATGCGGCTCAATTGCTGCTCGTCGGCGCTGCGCGTGCGCAGCTTGTCGAGCAGGATGTAGACCACCGGGGTGGTCAGCAATGTGAGTAACTGGCTGGCAATCAGGCCGCCGATGATGGCGACCCCCAAGGGCTGGCGTAGCTCCGACCCCTCGCCGAAACCGATCGCCAGCGGCAAGGCGCCAAGCGCCGCCGCCAGGGTGGTCATCAGAATGGGGCGGAAACGCAGCAAACATGCCTCGCGCACCGCCTCCACGGCTGTCAAGCCGCGCGAACGCTCGGCCTCCAGCGCGAAGTCGATGATCAATATAGCATTTTTCTTGACGATACCGATCAACAGGAACACGCCGATCAGGGCGATGATGGAAAACTCCATGCGGAACAGCAGCAAGGCCAGCACGGCGCCCACCCCTGCCGACGGCAGGGTCGACAGCACAGTGACGGGATGCACCAGGCTTTCGTACAGGATGCCCAGCACGATGTAGATCACCACGATGGCCGCCAGGATCAGCAGCGGCTGTTCCTTGTTGCTGTCCTGCGCGCTCTTGGCCGAACCCTGGAAACTGCCGCGCACGTTGACGGGCATGCCGATTTCCGACTCCGCCTGGGCCACGGCGGCCTGCCCGTCGCTGAGCGGATAGCCGTCGGCCAGGTTGAACGACACGGTGGTGGCCAGCTCGCCGCCCTGGTGGTTGATCGAGGTCGCCGTCGAGCTTTCCGCAAAGGTGCTGAACGAGGACAGCGGCACCATGTGCGCCAGGGTCGTCGACAGGGCCGAGCCGCTGGACGGATCGCGCGCCGCCGTCGTGTTGGACGCTGTCGCGGCAACGCTGGCGGTGGCCGCCGCCGTACTGGTGGCCGCGACGGCCGCCGCATTCGACGCCGGCACATACACGGAGCGCAGCGCTTCCGGGCTTTGCGCATAGCGGGGCGCCACTTCCATGATCACGTGGTACTGATTCAGCTCATCATAGATGGTCGCCACCTGGCGCTGGCCGAAGCTGTTGTACAGCGCATTGTCGATATCCTTCACTTGCACGCCCAGCTGCGTGGCGCGGTCCTTGTCGATGGAAACAAAGGTTTCCACGCCGTTTTCCGCCTGGTCCGTGTCCACGTCGATCAGGGCCGGCTGCAGCTTCATCTGGTCGGCCAGCTTCGCCGCCCATTTCTTCAGGTCGGCCTGGTTGTCGCTGATCAGGGTGTACTGGTAGGTGGAATTGCTCGAGCGCCCGCCCATGCGCAAATCCTGCACGGGGTTGAGGAACAGCGAAATGCCCGTCACCTTGGCCAGCTGCGGACGCAGGCGCGCGATCACGGCTTGCCCCTTGTCCGTGCGCTGCGACGCGGGTTTCAGGTCGATGAACATGAAGCCGCCCCCTGCCCGTCCGCCGCCCGTAAACCCCACGACGGTGGCGACGGCCGGATCGTCCTTGATGATGTCGACCAGCTGGCGCAATTTACTCTGCATGGCCTGGAACGAGATGCTCTGGTCGGCGCGCATGCCGCCATTGATCTGGCCCGTATCCTGCTGCGGGAAGAAGCCCTTGGGCGCGGCCGCGAACAGGTACACGTTCAAGCCGACGACGAAGACGAGGATGGTCATCACCAGCGCGGCGCTCGACAGCGCCCAGTCCAGGCAATGCTCGTAGACTTTCAGCATGCGCTCGAAGCCCCGCTCGAACCAGCGCGCGACCCTGCCCGGCGGCTGTTGCTGCTGGCCGCTTTTCAGCAGCCAGGCGCACATCATCGGCGTGGTGGTGAGCGAGATCACCAGCGAAATCATCACGGCGGCCGACAGGGTGACGGCGAACTCGCGGAACAAGCGCCCCACCTGCCCGCCCATGAACAGCAGCGGGATGAAGACGGCCACCAGCGACAGGCTGATCGACAGCACGGTAAAACCCACTTCGCGCGCGCCCAGCAGGGCCGCCTTGAAGCGGTCCATGCCCGCCTCGATGTGGCGCTGCGTATTTTCCAGCACCACGATGGCGTCATCGACGACGAAGCCGGTGGCCACCGTCAGCGCCATCAGGGACAGGTTGTTCAGGCTAAAGCCCAGCATGTACATCACGCCGAAGGTGCCCAGCAGGGAAACGATGGTGGCCACGGCCGGAATGATGGTGGCGCGCACGCTGCGCAAAAAGGCGCTGACCACCAGCACGACGAGCACGATGGACAGGATCAGGGTGAATTCGATCTCGTGCAGCGACGAGCGGATGGAATTGGTGCTGTCGGACGCCACCTGCAGCTTGATGTCGCCCGGCAGCTGCGCCTGCAGTTGCGGCAGCAGCGCGCGCACGCCGTCCACCGTGGCGATGACGTTGGCACCGGGCTGGCGCGTGATCAGCACGATGACGGCCGGGTCGCCATTGAACAGGCCCAGGGTATTGTTGTTCTCCACGCCGTCGACCACGTCGGCCACGTCGTCGAGGCGGATGGCGGCGCCGTCGCGCCAGGCCACGACCAGGCTGCGGTAGTCGTTTGCTGAGCGCCCGCCCGAGGCCGTCGCCGCGCCCGAATAGATCTGCAGGCTGCGCTCGTCGCCGGAAATGGCTCCCTTGGGGCGGTTGGCGTTGCTGGCCTGGATGGCCGCGCGCACGTCCTCCATCGACAAGCTGTAGTGATTGAGCTGGTACGGCAGCAGTTCCACGCGCACGGCCGGCAGCGAACCGCCGCCCAGTTCCACGTCGCCCACGCCTTTGACCTGCGCCACCTTTTGCTGCACCAGGTTCGACACGGCATCGTAGATCTGGCCAGGCGTGCGCGTTTTCGACGTCAGCGCCAGGATGATCACGGGCGCGTCGGACGGATTGGCCTTGCGGTAGGTGGGATTGCTGCGCAGGGTGGCCGGCAAGTCCACGCGCGCGGCGGCAATGGCGGCCTGCACTTCGCGCGCGGCCGAATCGATCTTGCGGTTCAGGTCGAACTGCAAATTGATGCGCGCCGAGCCCGTGCCCGACGACGACGTCATCTCGTTCACGCCCGAGATCACGCCCAGGCGCCGTTCCAGCGGCGTGGCCACCGAGGTGGCCATGGTCGCGGGGCTGGCGCCGGGTAGGCTGGCGCTGACGGAAATGGTCGGATAATCGACCTGCGGCAGCGGCGAGACGGGCAGCACGAAGAACGCGCCGATGCCCGCCAGCGCGATGCCGATGGTCAGCAGCACGGTGGCGATGGGACGCTTGACGAACGGTTCGGACAGGTTCACGCGGCGCTCCCCGCGTTATCGGCCGGCTTGTCCAGGCTCACGCCAGGCGTCTTGCGCGCGAAGCGCTGGCCCAGGCGGTCGAAGCCCAGGTAGATGACGGGCGTGGTGAACAAGGTCAGCACCTGGCTCACGATCAGGCCGCCGAAGATGGCCAGGCCCAGCGGACGGCGCAACTCGGCGCCCTCGCCCCAGCCCAGCATCAGCGGCACGGCCGCGAACAGGGCCGCCAGGGTCGTCATCAGGATCGGACGGAAACGCAGCAGCGCCGCCTGGTGGATGGCGTCCTGCGGGCTTTTTCCCTCGTCGCGCTCGGCCTCGATGGCGAAGTCGATCATCATGATGGCGTTCTTCTTGACGATGCCGATCAAGAGAATGATGCCGATGATGCCGATCACGCCCAGGTCTTGGCCCGAGATCATCAACGCCAACAAGGCGCCCACGCCGGCCGATGGCAGGGTCGACAGGATCGTCAGCGGATGGATGTAGCTTTCGTACAGCACGCCCAGCACGATATACACGCAGACGACGGCGGCCAAAATGAGCCACAGCTGGTTCGACAGCGAGTTTTCATACGCGCCGGCCGCGCCGAGGAAGGTCAATGTCACCGAGGGCGGCAAGGCGATGTCTTTCGCCGCCAGGCGGATGGCGTCGACGGCGCTGCCCAGCGCCACGCCCTGCGTCGTATCGAAGCCCAGGGTCGTGGCCGGATACTGCGCCACGTGCGTGATCTGCAGCGGCGCCTGTTTTTCGCTGACGCTGGCAAAGGCGGACAGCGGCGTCGACTTGCCGGAGCCCGTGCGCACCTGCAGATCCGACAGGTCGGACGGCGTGGTGACGATGCCCGGCTGCGCTTCGAGGATCACGCGGTACTGGTTGGTTTCCGTGAAAATCGTCGAGATGATGCGCTGGCCGAAGGCGTTGTACAGCGCGTCGTCGACGGTGGCCGTGGTCACCGACATGCGCGCGGCGCTGTCGCGGTCGATGGCCACGGTGACGGCGGCACCTGTGGCGCCCGCATCCGTGACGACGTTGCGCAGCTGCGATTGCTCGCGCATGCGCGCGGCCAGCTTGCCCGCCCACTCGGTGACGGTGGCCGTATCGGCCCCTTCGAGCGAGACGCGGTACTGCGTCGGGCCCGACTCCGCATCGATGGTCAGATCCTGTGTCGGCTGCAGATACAGGGTCACGCCGGCCACCTTGGCCACGCGGTTGCGCAGGCGTTCCATGATCTCGTCCTGGCTGCCGCTGCGCGGACGCTTCAGGTTGATCAGCATGCTGCCCGTGTGCAGCATGGTGTTGTTGGCCGCATCGACGCCGACGAGGGAACTCAAGGTATCGACAGCGGGGTCTTCCAGCAGCGCGCTGGCGGCGGCCTGCTGCAAAGTGGCCATGCGTGCGTACGAGACGGCTTGCGAGGTTTCGATGCGCGCCTGCAGCTGGCCCGTGTCCTGCGTGGGGAACAGGCCTTTCGGGATGGTGATGTACAGGACGACGGTCAGCAGCAAGGTGGCCAGGGCCACCAGCAGGGTCAATCCCTGGCGCTTCAGCACCCACACGAGCGCATGGTCGTACTGATGGATGACCTTGTCGAGGAAAGCCTGGATGCGCTGGCCCGTGGTGCTGATTTTTTCATCGGCGTGGCTTTTCAGCCAGCGCGCCGACATCATCGGCACCAGGGTCAGCGACACCACGGCGGAAATCAAAATCGTGATGGCCAGGGTCATGGCAAATTCGCGGAACAGACGGCCCACTACGTCGCCCATGAACAGCAGGGGAATCAGCACGGCGATCAGGGACACCGTCAGCGAGATGATGGTAAAGCCGATCTGCGACGCGCCCTTCAATGCGGCGGCCATCGGCGTTTCGCCCTCCTCGATATAGCGGGCGATGTTTTCGATCATGACGATGGCATCATCGACGACAAAACCCGTGGCGATCGTCAGCGCCATCAGCGACAGGTTGTTCAGGCTATAGCCGAGCAGATACATGACGCCGCAGGCGCCGATCAGCGAAATCGGCACGGACAGGCTGGCGATCACCGTGGCGCGCAGGCTGTGCAGGAAGGCGAAGATCACCAGCACCACCAGCAGCACGGACAACAGCAGTTCCATTTCCACATGCTCGACGGAGGCGCGGATGCCCGTCGTGCGGTCGCTCAGCACGTCGAGCTTCATGGCCGCCGGCAGGCTGGCCTGCAGGTCGGGCAGCAGGGCCTTGATGGCGTCGACCGTCTTGATGACGTTGGCGCCGGGCTGGCGCTGCACGTTCAAAATAATGGCCGGCTGCTTGCCCGACCAGGCACCGAGGCGCGTGTTTTCCGCGCTGTCGACGACATTGGCCACGTCAGCCAGGCGCACGGGTGCGCCGTTTTTATACGTGATGATCAGGCGCTTGTAGTCTTCCGCTGTCACCAGCTGGTCGTTGGCGTTGATGGTAAACGAGCGCGTGGGACCGTCGAAACTGCCCTTGGCGCTGTTGACGTTGGCCGCCGCGATGGCCGTGCGCAGGCTGTCGAGGCCCAGGCCGTACGAGGCCAGCAATTTGGTGTCGCCCTGGATGCGCACGGCGGGACGCTGGCCGCCCGACAGCGAGACGAGGCCCACGCCGTTGACCTGGCTGATCTTCAGCGCCAGACGCGTGTTGACGATGTTCTGCACCTGCGTCAGCGGCATCGTGTCGGAGGTAATCGCCAGGGTCAGCACGGGCGCGTCGGCCGGGTTGATCTTCGCGTACACGGGCGGCGCCGGCAAGTCGGTCGGCAGCAGCGAGCCGCCCGCGTTGATGGCCGCCTGCACTTCCTGCTCGGCCACGTCCAGGGTCTGGCCCAGGGTGAATTGCAGGGTGATGATGGACACGCCGGCCGCGCTGGTGGAACTCATGCGCTGCAAGCCCGACATCTGCCCGAACTGGCGCTCCAGCGGCGCCGTGACGGTCTGCCCCATGACTTCGGGGCTCGCGCCCGGGTACAGGGTCTGCACCTGGATGGTGGGGAAGTCCACCTGCGGCAAGGCGGCCAGCGGCAGGAACTTGAAGCCGACCAGCCCCGCCAGCACGATGGCCAGCATCAGCAGCGCCGTGGCGACGGGGCGCTGGATGAACGGCGTCGATGGACTCATTGCGCTGCGCCCTTGGCCGGAGCGGTCGCCGGCGCAGAGGCGGAAGCCGGTGCGCTGGCCGCGCCCTCAGCCTGCTGGCGACGGTGGCGGCGTTCGCCGTTCGCGCCAGCGGCACCGCCGGCACCGCGCGCGCCGGCCGGCTTGTCGCCCGCCAGCATGACTTTCGCGCCTTCCTTCAGGCGGTCGGCGCCTTCCGTGATGACTTGCTCGCCCGCTTCCAGGCCGGCGCGGATTTCCACCATGTCGGTGGTGGCCTGGCCCCGCGTGACCATGCGCACGGTGACGGTTTTATCGGCCTTGAGCACGTAGACGAAGTCGCCGTTGTTGCTGTGGCGCAGGGCCGTCACGGGCACCAGCACGGCGCCCGTGATATTGCCCAGCTCCAGGCGCACGTTGACGAACTGGCTGGGGAACAGGGCCATCTTGTCATTCGTGTAGCGGGCCTTGGCGCGCACGGTGCCTGTCTGCACGTCGACCTGGTTGTCGAGCGCCGTCAAGCTGCCCTGGTCCAGCGTATGCGTGCGCGTGCGGTCCAGCGCCAGCGCCGCCAGGGCCGAACCGCCATTCAGGCGCTCCTGGATGGTCTGCACCTTATCCTGCGGCACGGAAAACTGCACGTCGATGGGCGAGAGCTGCGTCACCACCACCACGCCGCCCGCGTCGCTGGTGCTCACCAGGTTGCCGATATCGACCACCTTCAGGCCCGCCCGGCCGCTGATCGGCGACACCACCTTGGTGTAGCCGAGGTTCAGCCGGGCCGTGCCTTCGGCCGCGCGGTCCGTCATGACGGTGCCTTCCAGCTGTTTCACCAGGGCGGCCTGCGTGTCGACGTCCTGGCGCGCGATGGAATCCTGGCCCAGCAGGGTTTGATAGCGCTTCAGGGTCAGGCGCGCGTTTTCCAGCTGCGCCTCGTCGCGCTGGCGCTGGCCCGTGGCCTGCATCAGCGCCATCTCGAACTGCGCCGGGTCGATCTGCGCCACCACCTGGCCCGCCTTGACCATGCCGCCTTCCTTGAATTTCAGCTCCTTCAAGATGCCCGACACTTGCGGGCGCACCGTCACGGTCGATGCGGCCGTCACCGTGCCCAGCGCGTCGAGCACCACGGGCAGGTCGGACTTGACGGCCGTGGCCACGCCCACGGTGGTCGAGGGAGCGCCGCGGCGCCCGCCGGGACCACCGGGGCCGCCCATGCCGGGGCCGCCCTGGGCCCTGGCGCCCGAGTGGGTCAGGTACCAGGCACCGCCGCCCAGCGCGGCCATCACTGCCAGCGCGATGACGCTACCGACGATTTTCGAGCGGCGGCTGCGCCGTGGGGTATGGGGTGCTGTCTGCGAATCCATCGCTTATCCTTGTATACGCCGCTGGCACGGCGAGTCTGTGGCGCCGGCCGAGGTGGACCACACTCAGGCCGGACGACCGTTTTTCGGGGTTGATTTAGCTGTAAAGCGTCAGGGAGTCAAGAGCTGAAGATCAGCTGAAAAAGCCACACTCCCATCGTGAAACGACTCTAGCATAGTCATGTAACTGTTTCGTTTCTACTTGAAACAATTACACACAGCCAGGCGGGCGGTCGCCGGCAGCCTGCGGGCGCCGCGGCATGGCCGCCAAGGGGGAACGGTGGAAAAATCAGGCTTGCGGGGCCGGGCGCCGCCGCCGCAGGGCATGGCGGGCGGCTCGCATGTCGATACAAACTCGCTACAAAACTCCCGCCAGCCGCCTTGACAGGGGCCGGCGCAGCCATTTCCGGAGGGGAAACGGCGGCCATTCTTTACCTGGCTTTACAGCGTCATGCCGAGGATGACATCCTGATAGTCGGTGCGGCCCACGCGGAAGGTGCGCCGGCCCACCTGCGCAAAGCCGCAGCGCGCATAGAACGCCAGCGCGTCGTGGTTTTCCGCGTACACGCCCAGCAGCACGCGCCCTGCCCCGCTGGCGCGTGCCTGCTCCACGGCCGCCTGCATCAGGCGCTGGCCCACGCGCTGGCCCTGGAAGCGGTGCAGCAGGTAGATGCGCTTGATTTCCAGGTCGTCCGGACGCGGGTCCGCCACCGGCAGGCTGGCGGGACTGAGCACCAGGTAGCCGACGGGCGCGCCGCCGGGCATGGCCTCGGCCAGCCACAGGCGCATGGCCGGCAGCGCCAGCCAGTCGCGGTACAGCTGCGCGTCGTGCTGGCGCTGGCAATGGGCGATGACGTCGGCGCCATCGAGGATGCCGGCGAACGCTTCAAGAAAAGTAGCCTGTCCCACCAGCGCCAGCGCCTGTTCATCGCCCTTGGTGCAAGGGCGGATGGTGATACCCGTGGGTGCACTCATGTCGCTTGCCATAGTCTGCTCCTCAAGGAAAACAAGCCGGGCGAAGCCGGCTTGGGGATGCTGTTGATGTGGGTATTACTTGCCGCCCAGGGGCACCTCGCACAGGCAGTGCGTGAGCGCCATGAACGGTTTGTGTTCACGCGTGATGCCCGACAGCCAGGAAAGGTCCTGCGCCATGCCCAGCGCCGCGTCGGCCGGCAAGCCCGTGCCGGCCAGGCCCAGTTTCACGTGCTCGCCCAGGCCCAGCGAGGCCATGGCCTTGGAGCCGAACATGCCGATCAGGCGATCGACGTTCGACGTTTCCTGTTCCAGGTAGGTCACGCGGTAGTCGGCGCCCAGATTGGCGCGCTTGGCCGCCGAGGCCAGCGCATCGCCATAGCTGCCGATGCGGTCGACCAGGTTGCGCTCTTTCGCCTGCAAGCCCGTCCAGACGCGGCCCTGCGCCACGGCATCGATCTTTTCCGGCGTCGTCTTGCGCGCCTTGGCGGCCAGGCTCAGGAAGTCGCCATACACGTGGTTGATCGAACCCTGGATCACTTGCGCAAAGCGGGGATCGAGCGGACGCAAGGGGTTGCCCGCGTCGGCCAGCCACGTGGTGGGCGAACCTGCCGTGTGGATGCCCAGCTTTTCCACCACCTTGTCGGCCGTCGGCAGAATCGCGAACACGCCGATCGAACCCGTGATGGTGGCCGCGTCGGCGATCACTTCATCGGACGAGGTGCTGATCCAGTAGCCGCCCGAAGCGGCCACGTTGCCCATCGAGACGACCACCGGCTTGCCGGCGGCGCGCGTCAGTTCCAGTTCGCGACGGATCAGTTCCGAGCCGAAGGCGCTGCCGCCCGGCGAATCGACGCGCAGCACGACGGCCTTGATCGACTTGTCTTCGCGCGCCTGGCGGATCAGGCGCGAGGTGGACAGGCCGCCGATGGCGCCCGGCGGCGCGATGCCGTCGCCGATTTCGCCCGAGGCGATGACCACGCCGACGGCGTCGCCGATGTGCACGGGGCGCAAACGCGCCAGGTAATCGGTGTAGTTCACCTGGCGGAAGTTCGTGCCTTCCGTGTTCTTGGCGCCGCGCGCCATCATGAACTGGCGCAGTTCATCGCGCGTTTTCAGGCCGTCGACCAGTTTTCCATTGAGCGACAGCTTGGCAATGTCGCCGCCCGCCGCCGTCATCAGCGCGGGCAAGTTGTCGATCGTTTGCATGATGGCGCCGGCCGGCAGCTTGCGCGCCTTTTCCATGTCCGCCGTGTAGGTGGTCCACAGGCCGTTGTTCAGGTAGCGGTCCGCTTCGGCCGCCGCTTCGGACGGGCCGTTGGCGATGAAAGGCTCGGCCGCGCTTTTATATGTGCCCACTTTCAGCAGGTTGACCGTCACGCCCACCTTGTCGAGCGCGTCGCGGTAGTAATTGCGGTAGCGACCAAAGCCTTCCAGCATGACGCCGCCCATCGGGTGAAGGAACACCTCGTCGGCCTTGGCCGCCACCAGGTACTGGCGCTGGTTGTAGCTCGAACCCCAGGCCGTGACTTTCTTGCCCGTGGCGCGGAAACGCTCCACGCCGGCCGCCACTTCGCGCAGCGACGCCAGGCCGCCGCCCTGCAGTTCGTCGAGCAGGATCACCATGGAACCGATGTTCTTGTCCTTGCCGGCCGTGTCGAGCACCGCCAGCACGTCGCGCAGCTGCACGCTTTTCTTGACTTCGCCGCTGACATTGGCCAGCACCGCCTCGCGCACGCCGCCCGGGGTTTCCTCGACCAGCGGGCCTTGCAAGTCGAGTACCAGGGTGGTCTTGTCCGCCAGGGGCTTGGCGCCGCCGCCAAAGATGGCGATCAGGATGGCGATGACGATCAGCAGGAAAATCAGGTTGATGACCGCGCGGCGGGTGGCGTCCAGCGCGCGCCAGAATGCGCCAAAGCCGCGGCGCAGCGGCGGGAAGGGGTTGAGTGACATCGATGCTCCGTGAGGTTATGTACCTAAAGGAAATCAATATAGCTGAAAATGGCCGCGATCGCCTTGGGATTCGTCTTATTTTGACAAGTATTGCGCGTCCTGGCCGCCCTGCCCTGGCGGCGTGGAAATGAGGAACAGGCCAGCCAGTACGAGGGCGCCGTTCAGGATCAGCAATTCCAGGCCGATGCGGTAATGCTCGAACAGCCGCGCCTGCTCCCCTTCGATCAGCGCGCACAGCAGCGGCCCGGCGATGGCCACCAGCGGCGCCCAGCGGTCGCGCACGCCGCGCCGGCTCAGCAGGCCGAAGGCGAACAGGCCCAGCAGCGGACCATAGGTATAGCTGGCCAGCTTCAGGATCACGCCTATCATGCTGGGATCGTCCAGCCACTTGAAGGCCATGATCAATATCAGGAACAGGGCGGAAAAGCCCAGGTGGACACGGCGGCGCCAGCGCATCTGCGCGGCCGCGCTCAAGTCCTGCCTGCGCTGCACGCCCAAAATATCGATGCAGAAAGTGGACGTCAAGGCAGTGAGCGCCCCGTCCACGCTGGGGAACAGGGCGGAAATGAGGGCGATGAAGAAAATCAGCTGCACCACGGCGGGGAAATGCCCCAGCACGACGGCGGGGAACAGTTTATCGCCCGTGGCCGTGACGCCGGCCAGCGGCGCGTACAGGTGCAGCAGTCCGCCCAAAAACAGGAACAGCAGCAGCACGCCCGTCAGCACCACGGTCAGGCTCAGCATGTTCTTTTGCGAGTCGCGCAAGGTGCGCACGGAAATGTTCTTTTGCATCATTTCCTGGTCCATGCCCGTCATGGCGATCGTGATGAACATGCCGGCAAGAATGTGCTTCCACACATAGGCGGGGCTGTCCGGGTCGATGGTGAAGATGCGCGTGAGGCCTTGCGCGCGCATGCGCTCGAGGCTGTCGATGAGGGACAGGTCCATCGCGCGCAATAGAAACACGCTGCAGATGACGAGGCCGGCCAGCATGCACGCCGTTTGCAGGGTATCGGTCCAGACGATGGTCTTCACGCCGCCCTCATACGTGTACAGCAGGATCAGCAGCAGCACGACGCACGACGTCAGCCAGAACGGCACGCCCAGGCTGTCGAGTATGGTGGCTTGCAGGATATTGACCACCAGATACAGCCGCGCCGTGGCGCCCAGCAGCCGCGAGACGATGAAAAACGCCGCCCCGCTCTGGTAGGAACGCCGGCCCAGGCGCACTTCCAGGTAGCGGTAGATGGAGGTCAGCTGCAGCCGGTAGTACAGCGGCAGCAAGATGAACGTGATGGCCAGGTAGCCGAGCACATAGCCGATCATCAGCTGGATATAGCCGAAGCCGTTGCTGCCCACGGCGCCCGGCACGCTGATGAAGGTCACGCCCGTCAAGGTCGTGCCCACCATGCCGAACGCCACCAGCATCCAGTTGCTGTCCTTGTTGCCGATGAAAAAACTGTCATTGGTGGCGTGGCGCGAGGTGCGCCATGCCACGCCCAGCAGGATCAGGAAATACGCGAGGACGACGGCAAACAGGATGAGGGGGGACATGGGCGATACGCTGGCGGCAAGGTGAACAGGGGCAGAAATATACAGCAAAGCCCCTGTTAACGCCGGCCTCAGCAGCCGGTCGGTTTGACTTTCTCCACTTCCAGGCCGAACCACGGGCGCAAGCGCGTGCCGATGACGTTGCCCAGGAAAGCGCAGACCAGCCACAGCCAGCCGTGCAGGCTGCCCGAAATGATGCCGCTGAAGTAGGCGCCGATGTTGCAGCCATAGGCCAGGCGCGCGCCGTAGCCGAGCAGCAAGCCGCCGACGACGGCGGCGATGATCGAGCGGCGCGGGATGCGCCACACGGGCGCGTAGCGGCCGGCCAGGGCCGCCGCCAGCATGGCGCCCAGCACGATGCCGATGTCCATCACGGAAGTCTTGTCCTGCGTCAGCGGCGCGGCCAGGGCGGCCGCGTTGGCCTTGGTCGACCAATAGGCCCAGCTGGCCGTGTCGATGCCGATCGCGGACGCGGCTTTCGCGCCCCACAGGGCAAACGCGGACGTCACGCCCCACGGCCGGCCCGACAGCGCCAGGGTGATGAAATTGAGTACGACGAGCGCGATGGCGCCCGCCACCAGCGGCCAGGGACCGTGCAGCCAGGGCGACGCCTGCGACGGGCGCAGCGGTGTCGCGACGAGCTTGCCATGGCGGCGCTTTTCCACCAGCACCGTGATGCCGGCGATCAGCGCGAAGACGAGCCAGTTCAGCGCCAGCGCGGGCACCAGGCCCAGGCTTGTGACGAGGGAAATGGGTTTCAATTGCGGCAATGCCGTCCAGAACGGCATGTGCGCCGTGCCGACCACGGAGCCGACGATGAAGGCGGCCAGGGTGATGAGCATGCGCGTGCTGCCCCCGCCCACCGTGTACAGGGTGCCGGAGGCGCAGCCGCCGCCCAGCTGCATGCCGATGCCGAAGATGAAGGCGCCGAAGATCACCGAGGTGCCGGCGGGAGACACCAGGCCCGCCACGGGCGTGCCGAACAGGGTGCCGGCCGACAGCGCGGGAAAGAACAGCGCCACGCCCACGGCCAGCATCAGCATTTGCGCGCGCAAGCCGTCGCCGCGGCCATCGGCAATGAAGACGCGCCAGGCCGATGTAAAACCGAAGGCCGCGTGATACAGGGTGATGCCGAGCAAGGCGCCCACGACGTACAGCGCGGACTGGGTGGCGCCCACCGTCAGCGCCAGGTACCAGGCGCCTAGCACGATGAGCAACAGGGCGACGCCCAGCGGTTTCGGGTTGATGGCGGCGCGCAGGCGCAGCGGTGACATTGCGGTATCGGACATGGGGAATATGGGCGAGAGAAAGGGAAACACCATTGTAAACCCTGCTCTCGCCCGTGCCAGCAACTTGCTTGCAGATCAAGCAGGCTTAATGCCCCACCGCATGCAGCGATTTCTCGCCACCGCTGCGCACGGGAATCGGGTTCAAACGGTCCATGCGGCCGCTCAGGGCCGTCAAACCGAAGGCACCGAGCACGACAATGGCGCCGATCCAGCCCGTGTGCACGAGGCCCAGGTGTTCCACGATCAGGCCGCCGCCCCAGGCGCCGCCGGCGATGCCAAGATTAAAGGCGGCGATATTCAGGCCGGAAGCGACGTCGACGGCGCGGGGCGTGAAGTGCTCCGCTTGCTGCACGACGTACACTTGCAAACCAGCCACGTTACCGAAGGCCACGGCACCCCACAGCAGCACGGTGATGACGACGAGCACGGGATGCGGCGCCGTAAAGGTCAGCACCAGCAAAACAAACGCCAGCAGCAGGAAGATCAGTTTCAGGGCGCGCACAGGCCCCTTCTTGTCGGCCAGCTTGCCGCCCCAGATATTGCCGAACGCCACGGAGACGCCATACACGAGCATCACCGCGCCCACGGCGCCGGCGCTGAAACCCGACACTTGCTGCAAAATCGGCGCCAGATAGGTAAAGGCGATGAAGGAGCCGCCATAGCCGACGGCCGTCATGGCGTACACCAGCAGCAGCCGGGGCTGGCCCAGCACCTGCACCTGCTGCAGCAGCGAGGCGGGCTTGCTGTGCTTGATGGTCGACGGCACGTACAGCAGGCTGCCGACAAAGGCGACCAGACCCAGCGCCGAGACGGCGAGGAAGGTTTCGCGCCAGCCGAAATGCTGGCCGATGAAGGTGCCCAGCGGCACGCCCGTCACCAGGGCCACGGTCAAGCCCGTAAACATGATGGCGATCGCGCTGGCCGCCTTGTCCTTCGGCACCAATGACGTGGCGATGGTCGAGCCGATCGAGAAGAACACGCCATGCGCCAGCCCCGTCAGGATGCGGGCGACGACGAGGGTTTCATAGCCGGGCGACTTCCAGGCCAGCAAATTGCCCAGGGTGAACAAGACCATCAGCGACAGCAGCAGGGTCTTGCGCGGTATCTTGCCCGTCAGGGCAGTCAGCACGGGTGCGCCGACGGCGACGCCCAGCGCGTACAGGCTGACCAGCAGGCCGGCCGAGGGCAGGTTGACGCCCAGGTCCGCGGCGATGGTGGGCAGCAGACCCACGATGACAAACTCGGTGGTTCCGATGGCAAATGCGCTGAGGGTCAGCGCGAGCAAGGCAATGGGCATGACAAACTCCGATAAATGATGTTGGCATGCAGTATCGGGGTTTTCTTTATTTCGAAAAATACTTGATCGGGCAGAAGATAATTGCGCTCAACTCAACAATGTAATGGTCTGCTACACTGGCCGCATCAACACGGGGTCACCACCATGAATTCAGAAAAACTGGCGCTGCTGGTCACGCGCGAAATGCCATACGGGAAATATCAGGGACGGCTGCTGGCCGACTTGCCGGGACACTACCTGGGCTGGTTCGCGCGCGAGGGCTTCCCCTCGGGCGAACTGGGCAGTTTAATCGCGCTGATGTATGAGCTCGACCACAACGATTTAAGAAGCTTGCTCGACCCCTTGCGCACGCGCAAGTCGCCGTGGCGGCCTGGCGAGTAAGGAACAGGTCAGAACTGGCGCACCTTCTTCGCCAGCATGGCGCTGAACTCGCCATTTTCCACGAGCTTTTGCAGCTCGCTGGCGCCGCCGATCAGCACGCCGTTGACGAAAATCATGGGAAACGTGGGCCAGCCCGTCCACATTTTCAAGGCATTGCGGCGGTGCCACTGGCTCAAATAACTGCCGTATTGCAGGTACTGGTAGGGCGTGCCCAGCACGTCGAGGATCTTGCGCGCCTTGCGCGGAAACGGATTGAGCGCCATACCGACCACCACCACCTGGTGCGCGGCGATGGCCGCCTGCACCTCGCGCACGATGTCCTGGTGCTTGCTGCCGATCAAAGGGCGGGCGGCGGGATGGATCTGGGCTTCGTCGAGGATGGCGCGGGTCATGAAAGTCCTGGGGTCAGTGGCACGTGGCGTGCGGATCACGCATTGTGCCATGCGCACAGGCTGGCGTGCGCTACACTGCGCCTCTTCTCCCCCTACGCGTGAAATAGATGCAAGCAATCACCCACATGTCTGCATGCCGTACCCGCCGCCTGCTCGGCGCTCTTCTGCTGGCCGCCACTTGCACCAGCGCCCTGGCCGCCGCCGATCCCGGCCTGGAGACAGGTTTGCTCCATGCGCTGCACCTGAAAAAGGGCATGACGGAAAGAACCGGCACCTCCGGCAAGGCCATCGCCGCCTACATGCGCGAAGGCTACGTCGGCAAGCACCCGGACCAGCGCTTCGACTACACCGATTACTACCTGCTCAAGAAGCCGGCCAGCTTCATGGGGCATGAACTGGTGCTGATCGAGGAAGAATACATCACGCAATACATCGGCTGCTGCGTCAGCCCCGGCGCGGGCGTGACGGTGAAGGTGCGCGGCAGCACGCAGAAGCTGCAAGCGTTCGCCATCGCCCAGCGCTGCACCTTGACCGACCCCGTCGATATCCGGCATGCACTGAGCGAGGTTGCCATCCAGGCCCGGCTGCCCAAGGGCCATTATGCGTCCTTGAGCTGCCGCGAACGCGATGCCGTACGCGAAGAGCAGTAAGCCCTACCCCAGCGGCACGTTCAAACCCATCTTGAGACAGGTCAATGCCACCGAGGTGCGGTAGCGCCGGATATTGTCGTCGCCGCCGAACAGGCGTTCCGTCAGCGCCTCGTATTCGGCCATGCTGCTGGCCGTGATGATCAGCAGGTAATCAGCCTCGCCCGTGATGCCGTAGCACTGCTGGATGGCGGGCTCGGCCATGATGCGCGCGCGCATGGCGGCCGTGCGCTGCGGGTGTTCGTCGTGCAAATGCACTTCCACGGTCAAGATCAAGGGACGGCCCAGGCGGCTGGCGTCGAGCACGGCCACCTCCTTGCGTATCACCCCGCTCTCGCGCAGGCGGCGGATGCGCCGCTGCACGGCCGGCGCCGACAAATGCACGGCCTGGGCGATTTCACGTTGCGATGTCGTGTTATCGCGCTGCAAGATGTCGAGGATGGCCAGGTCGAAGGCATCGAGGTCGGGGGAAGGTGTGAGCGAAAGTTGCGTCATGAAGGTCAAAATGCAGTGCAAATATCGGAGCAGACACAATAAACTTTCATTACTTCGATATCAAGCCATTTATTCCCATGCCATTACGCCGCTATTCCTCGTTCATTCCCCTGCTCGCCATCCTCGGCTCCGTCACCGCGCTGGGGCTGGGCACCTCGTGGGCCAAGCACAGCCTGTTCCCGCTGGTCGGCGCGCAAGGCACGACGGCCGTGCGCGTGGGCTTTTCCGCGCTGTTGCTGCTGCTGTTCTGGCGTCCATGGCGCTGGCAGCTGAGCCGCGCCGACCTGCGCACGGTGGCCCTGTACGGCGGCGCGCTGGGCTTGACCAACCTGTGCTTCTACATGGCCTTGCGCACGATTCCCTTCGGCATCGCCGTGGCCATCGAGTTTTCCGGCCCGCTGGCCGTGGCCCTGCTGGCCTCGCGCCGTCCGCTCGACTTCGTCTGGGTGGCCCTGGCCGTGGCGGGACTGGCGCTGCTGCTGCCGCTCGGCCACGACATCAGCAATCTCGATCCCACGGGCGTGCTGTTCGCCCTGGCGGCCGCCGCCTGCTGGGCTTCGTACATCATCTTCGGCAAGCGCGCCAGCCATCTGCATGCGGGCCATTCCGTGTCCTTGGGCCTGGCCATGGCCGCGCTGGTGGTCGTGCCCGTGGGCGTGATGCACAGCGGCGCCGCCCTGCTCTCGCCCGTCGTGCTGGGCGTGGGCCTGGGCGTGGCCTTCATTTCCAGCGCCATACCGATCTCGCTGGAAATGGTGGCCCTGAAACGGCTGACGCCGCAAGCGTTCGGCATCATGAGCAGCATGGAACCGGCCGTGGCCGCCATGCTGGCCTTCATCCTGCTCGACGAGCGCCTGGACGCGGCGCAATGGCTGGCCATCGCCATGATCATGGCCGCGTCCATGGGCAGCTCCTACATGGCGCAGCGCCAGAAACGGGCGCCGGCCGCCGCCGGGCATACCTGAGCCCTCTCTATCCTTAATGCACGGCCGCCCCCGCCACGTGGGCGGCCAGGTTCTTGCGCGCCAGCCAGGCCAGCGGCAACAGGGCCAGCAGCGCTGCGGCCACCCCGGCCCACGGCGACGACGCCATCAGTTGGCGCGAGACCATCAGCGCGCCGAGCATGGAACCGAAGGAAATGCCGAGATTAAACGCGGAAATGTTCAGGCCAGAGGCGAAATCGACGGCTTGCGGCGTATAGCGCTCGGCCGTGGCCAGCATGCCGGCCTGCAAGGCCGGTGACAGGCCGAAGGCGAACACGCCCCAGACGAACAGCATCACCGTCATCAGCCACTGGGACGTGATGGCCAGCGCCACGCCCACTTGCGTCACGGCCAGCAACAGCAGCATCGATCGCAGCGCCTTTTGCCAGCCCAGGTGGCTGGTCAGGTAGCCGCCCGCCAGGTTGCCGGCAAAGGTGGCGATACCGAACACGATCAGCAAGGCGCTGGCCATGGTGGCGGAAAAGCCCGTCACATCCGTCAGGATGGGCGTAATAAACGTGAAGGCCGCAAAGCTGCTGCCAAAACCGAACGTGGTGACGGCCATCATGGTCAGAATGGGGCCGCTGCCGAGCGCCGCCAGCTGCGTCATGGCCTTGCCGCCTTTGCCCTGCTGCAAACCGGCCGGCAGCCAGCGCGCCATGGCGCCCAGCCCCACGGCGGCCAAGACCACCACGGCAAAGAAAGGCAAGCGCCAGCCCATCAGGTTGCCGAGGAAGCTGCCGAACGGCACGCCGATCACCATGGCCAGCGTCAATCCCGCGAACATCACGGAAATCGCCCTGCCCGCCTGCGCCTTGCTGACCAGGCTGGCGGCCACGGTGGCACCGATGGCAAAGAAGGTGCCGTGCGCCACGGCCGTGATGACCCGCCCCACCAGCAACAATTCGAACGTGTGGGAAAAGGCGGCCAGCAGGTTACCGGCCAGGAACACGCTCATCAGCCCCAGCAGGGCCGCCTTGCGCGGCAGGCGCGACATCAGCAGCACCAGCAGCGGCGTGCCGATGGCCAGCGCCAGCGCGTACAGGCTGACCAGCGAACCGGCCGATTCGATGGAAATGTGCAAATCCTTCGCGATGGTGGGCAGGATGCCCACGACGATGAATTCGGTCACGCCGATGGCGAAAGCGCCGACGGCCAGCGCCAGCACGCCGGGCGGCATCTTGCTGGCGGGAGGGGAAACAGGGTGTGCGGTGGTCATGATGGCTCCAACAAATAGTTCAAGCGGACCAGTGTATCGAGATAAATACTTTTGATATAGACTCTAATAATGGAAACACCTGTGAAATGGATTCAATAATGGCCAGGCAAGACATCAACCGCGCGTTCGAGATGGCCGTGTTCGTGGCCGTGGTGGAAACGGGCGCCTTTTCCGCCGCCGCGCGCCGCCTGGCCTTGACGCCGTCGGCCGTCAGCAAGCTCGTCAATCGCCTGGAAGCGCGGCTCGGCGCGCGTTTGCTCCAGCGCAGCACGCGCCAGCTGCATACGACGCCCGAGGGCGACGCCTTCTTCGTGCAGTGCAAGCGCATCCTCGACGATATCGATGGCGCCGAACGCGAAGCATCGCAGGGGGCGGCGCCGCGCGGACGCCTGCGCATCAACTGTTTCGTGCCGTTCGGCGTGCGCCATCTGCTGCCCATCCTGCCCGAGTTCGCGCAGCGCTATCCCGACATCGTGCTCGACGTCGTCGTCAGCGACGCCATCGTCGACTTGCTGGAAGACCGCACCGACATCGCCATCCGCACGGGCCAGCTGAAGGAATCGAACCTGGTGGCGCGCAAACTGGGCGAAGACACGATGGTCGTCGTCGCCTCGCCCGCGTATGTGGCGCGTCACGGCTTGCCGCGCACGCCGCAGGAATTATCCGAACACAATTTATTGGCCTTCAACTTCCGCTGCCAGAACGAAACCTGGCCCTTCCTCGACGGGAGCGGCGGCAACTTGCAGGTGGCGCCGCAGGGCAATACCTGCGTCAGCGATGGCGAAAGCATGCGCCAGCTGGTGCTGGCGGGCATGGGGCTGGGGCGCTTTTCGCGCCAGCACGTGCAGCGCGACATCGAGCAAGGCCAACTCATACCCGTGCTGCAGGACTACAATCCGGGCGACAAGGAACTCGTGCACGCCGTCTTCGTGGGACCGGGTTTGCAAGTGCCGGCCAGGGTGCGCGTGATGCTCGATTACCTGCTGGAAAAGGTCAAGCTGGGCCTGCCTTAAACGACGGCCTCGCCCAGGCGCAATTGCCGCCCCTCGCCCAGCATCACTTCGAATTCCGCCGCCGGCACGGCCGGGCTGAACAGATAGCCTTGCAGCTGGTCGCAACCGAGTTCGCGCAGGAAGCGCATCTGCTCGGCCGTTTCCACCCCTTCGGCGACGATTTCCTGGCGCAGCTGCTGCGCCATGGTGACGATGGCGCGGGCGATGGCGCAGTCGTTTTCCTCGAAGGGCAAGCCGATGACAAACGAGCGGTCGATTTTCAAGGTACTGATGGGAAATTTCTTCAGGTAGGCGAGACTGGAATAGCCGGTGCCGAAGTCGTCCAGCGCCAGCGCCAGACCCATGGCCACCAGCTGGTTCATGATGTCGATCACCTTGTCGGCGCCCCGCATCAGCAGGCTTTCCGTGATTTCCAGCATGATCTGGTCGGGCCGCACCTGGTAGCGCTCGAGCACGGCCGCTATGCGCGCCGGCAACTGTTCATCGAACTGGCGCGCCGACAGATTCACGGCGATGGCCGGCATGTGCAGGCCCCGGTCTTCCCAGTTGCGGATCTGGCGGCACGCCTCGTCCAGCACCCAGGTACCCAGCTCCAGGATCAGACTGGTTTCCTCGGCGACGGGGATGAAGACGCCGGGCGAGACCATGCCGCGCATCGGATGCTTCCAGCGCAGCAAGGCTTCCGCACCCACGATGCGTCCGCTGGCCAGGCTCACTTTCGGCTGGTAATGCAATTCCAGCTCCTTGTCGCCCAGGGCCAAACGCATTTCGCTTTCCAGGCGCAAATGTTCCTTGGCCCTGCGGTTCATATCTTCGCGGTAGAACAGGAAGGCCGATTCGATGGTCTGGCCCGCCTTGGCCACGGCCACGTCGGCAAAACGGAACAGGGCCGGCGCTTCCAGGCCGTCTTCCGGATACACGGTGATGCCGATGCTGGCGCCCACGTGCAGCGCGTGCGTATCGATATTGATCGGCGCCTCGAGCAGGTTGAGCAGTTTTTGCGCCACGTTCGCCGCGTGTTCGCGCTTTTCGATGTGCAGCAGCGCCACGACGAATTTGCTGTTGTCGACGCGCGCCAGGATATCGGCGTCGCGCAGGGCGCCACGGAACAGCTGGCCGATGGCGATCACCAGCTGGTCGCCCACTTCATGTCCCAGCGTATCGCTGATGGAACCGATGCGGCTGATGTCGATGACCATCAGCGCGCCATGCGTGCCTTGCCGTTTCGCTTCGGCCAGGCCCTGGTCGACCAATTGGTTCAGCAGGCAGCGGTTGGGCAAGCCCGTCAGGCTGTCGTAGTTGGCCATGCGCTGCATGCGCGCTTCCGCATCCTTGTGCACCGAGATATCGGAAAACAGGGAAAACACATGGCTGATTTCGCCGTATTCGTCGCGCACGACGCTGATGGTGACGTCTTGCGGGAACAGTTCGCCATTCTTGCGCTTGCCGATGATTTCGCCGCGCCAGGAACCGTGACCGCGCATGGCGGCGCGCACCTTGGCGCGGAAGTCGGGGTCGTGCACGCCCGAGCGCAGCAAGTCCGGCGTGCGGCCGATGGCTTCGGCCGGCGAATAGCCAGTGATGCGGCTAAACGAACTGTTGATGGAGACGATGCGCTCTTCCGCGTCCGTGATCAGCACGGCTTGCTCGCTGTCTTCGATGATGCGGGCATGCAACCTGACCTTGTCCACGTCGGACAACGGCTCGCTCATGGCCGACAGGCGCACGGCCATGCCGCAACCCTTGCCCGCCTGGTCGTGGATCACATGGCGGTGCATGCGCAGCCACGTCACCATGCCCGACTTCTTGCGTCGGCGCACATCGGTGGCCACGTCGCCCTGCGTGAAATGCAGTTCCAGCACGCTCGCTTCGGCGTCGTCTTCCGGATACAAGAACAGGATGTGCTGGCCCAGCGCTTCCAGTTCGGAATAGCCGAACATCTGTTCGGCGCCATGGTTCCAGCCGATCAAAAAGCCGTCGGGATCGATTTCCAGCAAGGCGTCGGCCGGCGCCACGCGCACCACGGGCCGGCTGGCGCCGCGCAGCCGCTCCAGCTCTTCCTCCAGCCGCGCCAGGGTGGCGGCCTGCTGCTGCCCCGCCTGTTCACGGGCATCCTGTGCCAGGCGCAGGCACAGCGCGACCTTCGCCTCAAGCATGGCAACCCCACGCTTGTGCCAGGTCAGGGGAACGTTTCAGGGGCGCTGCGGTGTGTGTAATCATCAAAATCCCACTGTGGGGCGTGGAGGTCGGGCGGAAATACTGTGAATATGGTAACTTAAAAATGTTGGCGTATGTCAACATTTTAAGACCTGCGCAGAATGACCGGTGCGGCGTCACGCCCGGCCCGGCAGATGCTGCGCCAGGCGGGCAAACACATCCGGTTCGCGCATGCGCGCCATCCACCAGCGCAGCGCGGCGCCATCCTCGCCCACGCGCCAGGCCAGGTAAAACGTTTCCGACGGTTTCGGCTCTTCCACGGCCTTTTCCACCAGCAAGCCGCGTGCGATGGCGGCGCGCGCGCATGGTCCCGGCAGGAAGCCAAAGCCCAGTCCCAGCACCTGGTAATCGAACTTGACCTGCATGTTCGGCACGCTCAAGGCATCTTGCCCCAGCAGCAGCCCCACCGTGCGCGGCGCCATCTGGCGCGCCGAATCGGCCACCACCACGGCCCGGTGCTGCTGCAGGTGGCCGCGCGACAACGGTTCGGCCACCTGCGCCAGCGGATGCGTGGGCGCCACGGCAAAGACGAAGTCGAGCATGCCGATCGGCTGCGCGATATAGCCGCCGCC